>Ga0181553_10004793_pt1 | contig 11406 bp, 10 predicted proteins | sample 011ome_17_FD_133753 | JGI IMG/M metagenome (GOLD analysis project Ga0181553, IMG submission 133753) | Coastal salt marsh microbial communities from the Groves Creek Marsh, Skidaway Island, Georgia - 011502XT metaG (megahit assembly) | ecosystem: Environmental > Aquatic > Marine > Intertidal...
CAAGACAAACAATATCCTCTTTGGAATTTTGTAAAAAATTTAGGATAAAATTAGAGCCTATGAAACCTGCTCCACCAGTGATCAAAATTGCCATTATTTAAGTTTTAACCTTTTCTCAACTTCATCGCAAATAATGTGGCCTAATAAAATATGTGTTTCTTGAATTCTAGCTGTTGAGGAAGACTCAATATTTAATGAAAACCTACATTTACTTGTTGCGTCTGATTTACTAGTGCCAAGAAGGCCTACTGTAACTAATTTTAATTGATTGGCAACCTCAAGCACTTTTAAGATATTTTTACTTTGTCCTGAAGTGCTAATGACAAATATGATATCTCCTTCTTTTCCAAGACCTTCAATCTGCCTCGAATAAATATTTTCATAACCATAATCATTAGCAATACACGTTATAACTGAAGTATCTGCACTTAAAGCGATAGAAGGTAAAGCCTTTCTTGAGTTCTCAAATCTACCAACTAATTCCGCTGCAAGATGCTGAGCATCGGAACAACTTCCACCATTCCCACACCAAAAAATATTATGACGATTTTCAATTGCATTAGCCAAATGATCAATTACTTTATCCAGCTCTAAAAATAATTCGTTATTAAGATTTTCTAAAACATTAATATGTTCATTAATGTGTTTTGTAAAATTAGAAAAATTCAAATCTGAAATCTCCGTTAATTATTTCTTGGTATCACCAAGTAATATAAAAAATAAAAAATTGTAAAAAATACTATAAAACAAATTATATATATCAAGTTATCATAAAATAAAATATTTATTATTGATGGCAAAAAACAAATAGGAATAAGTAAAATAAAAATTAAGTTATTTAATTTTAATAATTGACTACCGTTATATTTTTTCTTCAAAAAAAAGAATAGCTTTAAATGCAAATGATAAGGATCAGGCTCTAAAGGTGATGATTTTTCATAAAATTTTTTTCTGATGGTAGAAAAAATTGTTTCAATTACCGGATAAAAAAGTATCAAAATAGCCCCCCATGATGGTAATCCTTGATTTCTCCCGTAGAGCTCAATAGTTAAAATGCATGATGCAAACCCAAGGAAGTATGCTCCAGTGTCACCCAAAAAAATCTTACCGAGTGGATAATTGAAAATTAAAAATATAAAAATAAAAAAGATAAGAATTAGTGACAAATTTAAAAGCTGATTATCGTTAACAATAGAGGATATAAAAACTATTGATAATAGTTGAGCTAATGCTGTGAATGCACAGGTCCCATTAGAGCCATCGATAATATTCATACCATTGCTTACACTCAATATTGCAAAACTAAAAAAAACGATTGAAAAAAATCTATCCTCATGAATAAAATTTAATAAAGGAAAATCAATTTGAGGAAATGAATTATCTAAATATAGACTATAGAAAAGAATGCAAGAGCTAAAAATTGCCAATATCCTTAATTTAGGTGGCATATTTTGAAAGATATCTTCTGAAATAGAAAAAACTATTAATGGAAAACTTGATATCAATAAATATTTCAATAAAAATTGATCTTCAGTACTATAAAAATAAAAAAAAATTAAACTTCCATAAATTACAAAACCTCCTAATCTGGAGGTTGATTTATTATGAATTTTTTGTAACCCATAGTAGTTAATTTCAGTTTGGTTTAAAAATTTTATTATTTGATGAGTGTAAATAATAAAAAAAAATATTAATATTGATACCAAACCAGGAACTATTAAATCAAAGATACTCACTAACTCAAACCTCTTCTTCTAAAAAAAATCCTATAAATTAATTTTTTTATAAACAAAGGCATTAAAAAAGATATAACTCTTAAAGAGCCATATATTAATGCATGATTTAAATTACTAATTCCGCTAATATATAATTTTTTTTGCAACAATACCTCCGAAAGTGCATAACTAAATCCTGATCTTCTATGTAGTGATTTGATGTCAAATCTCGCCCTTACAAGCACCTCATCAATATTACAAATTTTTTCATTAGACGATATCAACTTAATCCAAAGAAAATAATCTTCTTTAAATGGTATTTCATCTGAGTATGAACCGTACTTAATGATAACACTTTTCTTAAATGCCACAGTCATATGGTTAAAAGGGTTACGATATCTGCAAAATTTTTTTATCTTTTGTTTTTGAGATGGCACAATTCTAAAAAGATTTTGACTATCGTTTGAAAATTCTTCAATATTTGAACCTACAAGAACATAACCCTTATCTAAAAATAAAATATTCCTTTTAAATCTATTAGGTAAATTAATATCGTCAGTATCAACCCTAACCACATACTCATATGAGCAATATTTGAGTCCCTCATTTAAAGCATTTGCTAGACCAACATTATGTTTTAACTTTACCAATTTAATTGGCAATTTATTTTTATAAATTTTAATAATATTTACTAATGATTTCGATAATGGGCCATCTTGAACAATTACAATTTCATTTGGATTTAATGTCTGCTGTTGAATACTTTCTAAACATTGAGAGAAATAAAGAGGGTTCTCTTTGTTATAAATACTCATTAATACTGAAAATTTACTTTTCATTTAGTTAAATTTTTAAACGTTAAATAAATAGTATTTAGTGCAGTAAGAAGCAAAAAAATTGCTGAAATTACAATTAAATTAATCTTATAGAAAAATACAATTATTAAAAGTACAAGTATATTTATTAAAGCAAAAAAATAAGTAACGTTATTTACAAACTTATAAGAAAAGTGTTCACCCAGAATTGGATAGCCTATAATTTTATTAATAGACATTAAAAGCCAAGAAATTATAGTTAACTTAAGAATTGGTAATGCATCATTAAATTTTCCTTCGAATATTAAATCAATTACATTTTCTAGAAATAAGATTCCAAACACAGAAAAAAGTATTAATAAAATTATAAGGCTCATTAAAACTTTATTACTTTTTCTACCAAATTTATTTGTGATCATAGTTTCTGTGAGCGCGGTATTAAATGCACTTCCAGCTTTAATCAAATTATCTGCTAAATTTAAATATCCAATTTGAATATGATTTATCGTTAAAGAAAAAGCAAATACCCATAATGAATGAATGTTATTTTGAAAGAGTGTAGCTATGAAAATACTTGAACTCTCCCTTAAATATTTTATTGCATCCCTAATTGAAAAAATAAACTTAAATTTCAATTTATTAAATAAAAAAAAGTACCCGTATAAGATAGCAAATGAAAATGCAATAGACTGAGAAATAAAAACTATATAAATATCAAGAGGATCTTTTACCAATAAAAAAATAATAATAAGCCCTAACAATCTACCTATTAATGTCGGAATAATCAAAAGTTCCGATTTATTTATTGCTTGAAATAGCCATAAGTTATTAAAGCTACTTATAAATATTGCTAAAAATAATGACTCTAATAGAAAAGCTGAATGAAATAATAAATTTAATTCAAAAGTAAAAAAAATTAATAAAATGACTAAAAAAATTAAAAATTTACTGATAAGAATATTACTTATAATTTTATGATTAAGATTGGATGTATTAATTTTTTTTAAAGAATCAATAGAAAAACCCCATTCAGTGAATAAGTACGATATTTGATAAAAAATTAATGCAGATGACACAAAACCAAAAGAAGCTAAATCAAGTTGGTTGCCCAAATAAATAACTATTATTAGCATTGAAAGTTGGTGTATTATCAACAGTATTGATCGGCTTGAAAGGTTTTTTATAAATTCCATCAATTAATTATTCTTTATTCAGCAAATTAATATACTCTTTAGTTGGATAGAATCTATGAATAGAATTAAGAGTTTTAGTGCCTAATACTGTCAAAATTTTCTGATTGATTAATTTTTCTATTTTTTTATTACTTGCCGATATTGATTCAATTGATATATGCTGACTATCAGTTGAAACAATAATATTGTTTGGTTTAAAACTATTAAATTTATTTTTCAATAAATTTTTAATCATATTAATTTCTTGAACAGGAATTCTTATCCTTCTATACCTCTTTAAATTATCAATTATTATAGAGTTTTTTGCTTCAACTTGACCAATTATTAGAATGTCTCTTGTGCACAATCCAATTCCAATTTTATTAAAGAAAGCTTGATTCATATTATTTAATGAAAATTTAGTAATTAATCTAAGAAAAATATTGTATGAGGTGTCATTAAAAAAATTGATATTATAGTTATCTTTAGAACTCAACATTGGCCTAAATTCCAATAAGGCAGGAAAATATTTCTTATTCTTTATAAGTAACAGTTTTTTTCTAGTAACAAAAGGGCCAATCTTGGTTAAAAATTTATTTTTTAATGCCTCTGCTGAGCTAATTTTTCCAAATATATGCCATTCTTGATCAGAAAAAAAAAATTTATTTTTTAAACTAAAAATTTCTGAAAGAATTTGGATATTCTGAATAGCGCCACAGGATAATATTAATTTTTTTGCATAGAGGTACTTAATATGAATTTTATTTTCTAAACTAATCTTAAAAAAATTATCATCAAAAGTAACTTTTTCTACATGATTTTTTATTGCATTTAATGGCACTTTTCCTCTATTAACAAAAAATGGAACCTTTTTGTTAATATCTGAGCCTTTGATTTCCAGAAATACTCCGTGCCAATATTTAGCCAGTCCGTTATTTTTGAATCCCAAGATGGTATTTCTAAAACCGTCATTAATTAAAAATTTATCTTTTTTGTTGGAAACTACAATCATAGAGCTCTTATTTTTTTTATAATAACTTTGCCCTAATGCTCCAAAACCAATTTGAAGACTTTCATGGAAGAGACTTAATAAATCAGCTGTATAGCCATACCTAGGAGAATTTAAAAAATGTTTTATAAAATATTCAATGAATTTCCTAATAATTAAAATTTTATTAAAATAACCAGACAAATAATTAGATACATCTACAATCTTATCTGTTTTATTTTTAGTGTCAAAAATTTCAAAACATTCAATAATTCTATCTTTATTAGCGCTCCAATTATTCAATAGTGAAGCTAATTTAGAAAATGAAGTATAGGGTATTAATCCATAATGATCTTCTTTTAAATTAGTAAAAATTCCTAATCTTAAAATTGAAGAATTATTATTTTTTAAAAGATAATCTTCAACTATTTTTTTATTTAATACATATTGATTCCATTGTGTACGAACTGTAATCGAATGTACCGCAAGAGTTGAAACAAAAATAAGTTTTTTTTTTGGTATTGATTCAACGATTTTTAAATTATCTTCTAATGAAACATTCGACCAAGAAAACAAAAAAATCCATTTATATTTATTTAAACTGAGACTTCCGATATCAGAATGTGAAATAAAATCGAAATCCTTTAGAGTTGCTTTTAAATTCCCCACAACCCATGAGTTTTTTCCAATAATTAATTTATCTTTCATGTATTTAATTTTCTAAGATAATTCCAATTCCATGAATCTTTTACCATATCCTCTAAACTTAATTTAGCCTTCCAGCCTAAAATTTTTTTTGCCATTTTAGGATTAGCAAAAACCTTCGCTACATCCCCCTCTCTTCTTTTGGTCAGAACATATGGTATTTGAATATGATTAACATTTTCAAATTTAGTAATTAATTCTTTTACTGAGACTCCATAACCAGTTCCAAGGTTTAATGCAAGATAGCCATTAAATTTATCGCAATAATTTAATGCAGATATATGTCCTAAAACCAAATCAGTAACATGAATATAATCTCGGATACCTGTACCGTCATCAGTTTCATAATCATCACCATAAACATACAATAATTCACTCTCACCACATGCAACATTACAAATCAAAGGCATTATATTATTAGGTTTTCCAAGAGGGTTTTCACCTATCATTCCAGATTTATGTGCTCCTACAGGATTGAAATATCGTAAGCAAATAGTCGAGATATTTTTATTATTAATAGAAAGATCTTTTAGGTAATTCTCGACATCAATTTTATTTTGGCCATATGGATTTGTTGATTTGAGAGGCTCATTTTCATCAATTGGTAATTTTAATGGCTGCCCATAAACCGTAGCTGAGGAGGAAAAGATAAACCTACTTACATTATTTTCTAACATTTCTCTTACTAAATTTTTGGTACCTAAAACATTGATTTCATTGTATTCATCTTTTCTAATAAAGCTCTCTGAAATTGATTTTAATCCAGCAAAATGCATAACGGCATAAAAATCAAATTTAGAGAAGATTAATTTTATAAAATCAAAATTTCTTATGTCTTGGTCAAAGAAAAAAATTTTTGTTTTAGTTAAATTCTCAAGATTTTTTAATGTAGATTGATCAGAATTAGAAAGATTATCTATAATCACCGGGGTGAAATTTTGATTGATAAGCTCTGCAACTGCATGGGAGCCGATATAACCAAGGCCACCTGTTACTAATACATATTTTTTTTGGCTCATCATTTAATTATATAAAAAAACCGGCCAAGGCCGGTTATATTTTTTTATCATGGTCACGAGTGTTCTAATCGATCGATTTGTTCTTTAATTTTAAGTTTTTCTTTCTTATAACGCTTGATTATTTCATCAGATACATAATTTTTATAGGATTGATCTACAATAGATTCAAGCTCTTGATGTCTACTCTTCAGCTCTTGATAATTCATTTGTTCTCCTTGAGAAAATTTATTATTAAAACGTGTCTCGAGTTACATCTCTTTTCAATAGATATTTTTAGATCTATCAATTTAACTTTACTCCTTTTAAAAAAAAATTCAAATTTTAAAAAAAAAATTCAAACGTTATTTAAAATCCTTTGGATTTAAAGAAAAGATAGAATAAATAGCCCATCAAGATAATTACTATTACATAAATGAAAGATAGTTTTGGGGCTATCAGCAAAGACTTAATAGCTTCCTTATAGTAAATAACTATTAATATAAATGCGCCAATGAGCGCAATAATTTCTAAAGAACTATGCATTAAAACATTATATAATATTGTTTTTTTAAAATAGATTCTGGAGTCTAAATGAAAGCTTTGGTCAAAAGGCATGCAAAAGAAGGTATCTGGCTGGAAGACATGCCAGAACCAGAGATTGGTAACAATGATGTCTTGGTGAAGATCCATAAAACAGCCATTTGTGGAACTGATATTCATATTTATAACTGGGATGAGTGGGCTCAAAAATCCATACCAGTACCTATGATCACAGGCCATGAATACGCAGGTGAAATTGCGGCGATTGGCTCCAACGTCACAGATCTAAAGGTTGGCGATATTGTCTCAGGTGAAGGCCATATTGTTTGTGGCAGATGTCGAAATTGTCTCGCCGGAACATTACATTTATGTCCAAATACGATTGGGGTGGGTGTTAATCGTACTGGTGCTTTTGCTGAGTACCTTTCTGTTCCTGCAAAAAATATATTTCTTCCTAGCCGCCCTATTTCAACCGATTTATTAGCTATTTTTGACCCATATGGCAACGCCGTTCATACAGCACTATCATTTAACATGGTGGGTGAGGATGTTTTAATTACCGGGGCAGGGCCGATTGGTATGATGGCAGCGATGGTAGCCGATCATGCAGGGGCACGTAATATTGTGATTACCGACCTCAATGAATTTAGGCTAAATATGATCAAAGAAATAATTCCCCGAGTTGTGACTATTAATGTTGCTAAACAAACCATCGACAAAGACTTGATGCATTCCATGGGTATTTTTGAAGGTTTTGATGTGGGTCTTGAGATGTCAGGATCACCCAAAGCATTTGGGGACATGCTAAATCTTATGATTAACGGTGGCAAGATAGCTATGCTGGCCATCATGCCTCAAGGTTCAGGTATTGACTGGGATATGGTCGTTTTTAAAGGGCTCACCATCAAAGGTATCTATGGACGTGAAATATTTGAAACCTGGTATAAAGGCTCAATGATGGTTCAAAGCGGTCTCCCGTTAGAGAGAATGATTACCCATCGCATGAGCTATAAAGATTTTCAAAAAGGTTTTGATGTTATGCGCTCAGGCAAATCAGGAAAAGTCATTTTAAATTGGTTAGATTAAGGATATTCAATGAGTTTTAAAGAGACAAGAAAGAGTTTAAGTAAGGATCTCGATCAAATTAAAGAAAACGGTCTTTGGAAGACGGAGCGTTTTATTGATTCAGATCAAAAAAATCAAATCACACTCGCCGATGGTAGTGAAGTCATCAATATGTGCGCGAATAATTATTTAGGTCTTGCCAATAACCTAAGGGTAATCGATGCCGCCAAAAAGGGTTTGGATCAATGGGGTTTTGGTTTGGCTTCGGTCCGTTTCATTTGCGGTACCCAAACCATCCACAAAACATTAGAAGCCAAAGTCAGTGAATTTTTAGGCACAGAAGATACGATTTTATATGCAGCATGTTTTGATGCTAATGGTGGCTTATTTGAATCTATTCTCTCTAATGAAGATGCCGTTATCACTGATGAACTTAATCATGCCTCCATCATTGATGGTGTTCGTTTATGCAAAGCAGCTCGGTATCGCTATAAAAATAACGACATGAGTAATTTAAGAGAAAAATTAGTTGAAGCTAAAAATAATGGTGCGCGAAGAATCTTAATTACTACCGATGGAGTATTTTCCATGGATGGTACGATTGCAAAACTTGATCAAATATGCGACTTGGCTGATGAGTTCGATGCGATGGTTCATCATGATGATTGTCATGCCACCGGTTTCATGGGTAAAACCGGGAGGGGTGTACACGAGTATTGTGGAGTTATGGGCAGAGTAGATATTATTACCAGTACCTTTGGTAAAGCCTTAGGTGGTGCATCTGGAGGTTTTACTTCAGGACGCAAGGAAATTATTGACATGTTACGTCAACGTTCAAGACCCTATCTCTTTTCCAACACGCTTGCCCCTAGTATTTGTGCAGCAACACTTGAAGTAATTGATATGCTCTCTGAATCAACAAGTTTAAGAGATAAACTCGAGGCAAATACTCATTACTTTAGAAAGAGTATGAAAGAGGCAGGGTTTATTGTTGATGAGGGTGATCATCCTATTGTTCCTGTCATGTTAGGTGATGCTGTCTTGGCCCAAAATATGAGTGCAAGACTGCTTGAAAAAGGGATTTACGCAATCGGCTTTTTTTACCCTGTCGTTCCTCAAGGTAAAGCTCGAATTCGAACACAAATATCAGCTGCACATACACAAAATGATCTTGATCGGGCAATTAAAGCGTTCTCAGAAACACATGATGAACTTCAAAACTAGTTACTTTAAAAACTAGAAATTTTTGTTAAGCCTGTGTTAAAATTCGGGATTCGATTATTCCCCAATAGCTCAGTCGGTAGAGCAACGGACTGTTAATCCGTGTGTCCCTGGTTCGAGCCCAGGTTGGGGAGCCAATTTTTAAGGCTTCTTTTTGGAAGCCTTTTTTATGAATGACACAGAATATTAAAAAACAAAGCATTACATTAATTGGTGGAGGCATAATGAGCCTTTCTCTAGGTGTTCTGATTAAAGAATTATTTCCAAATTACTCAATTAATCTTATAGAACGACTGAATGATGTTAGCCTTGAAAGTTCGGGGGGCTTAAATAATGCAGGTACTGGCCATGCTGGATATTGTGAGTTAAATTACACGCCAGAAAATAAATATGGGCAAGTCGATATTACTCGAGCTATTAAAATTAATGAAATGTTTGAAAATTCATTAGAGTTTTGGGCTTACCTTGAAAAAAAGTATGGCACATTTAATTGTAGTAAATTCTTAAGAAAAACGCCCCATATAAGTTTTGTCAAAGGTGATAAAAATATAAATTTTCTTAAAAAGCGCTTTGACTTGTTAAAAAAACAACCCTTATTCGAAAAAATTGAATTCACTACAGACCCTAAAGTAATTCAAAAGTGGGCACCTTTAATTTTTTCAAATAATTTAAAAGAAGATAAATTTGCTGCAACAAAGGTAGATCATGGAACAGATATTAATTTTGGCGAGATCACGAAACAACTCTTAAATATTCTAAAAAAAAATAAGGATTTTCACTTTTTCCCAAATTCAAATGTTCAAAAAATTTCTATTACAAAAAATGGAATAATAAACATAGAAATAAAAAATTTAATTAATAAAACTAGTTTAGAAATTAGATCAAATAAAATCTTTATTGGTGCGGGTGGTCAGTCCATTCCACTTTTACAAAAAATTGGACTGAAAGAGGCGAATGGGTATGCAGGTTTTCCTCTAAGTGGTAAATGGCTTATATGTGATAATGATAAATTTATAGCTAAACATAATACTAAAGTTTATGGCCAGGCATTTGACGGTGCCCCCCCAATGTCTATTCCTCATTTGGATTTAAGGGTGATTGATGGGGAGAAAAAACTACTTTTTGGTCCTTTTGCTGGTTTTACATTTAAATTTTTAAAGCAAGGATCCAATCTAGATTTACCAAAATCAATTAGGTTAAACAATATTCGATCTTTAATAACCGTTTTTTTTAAAAATCTTTCTCTTTTGTTTTATCTAATTAATCAATCATTAATGAGCCATAATTCCCGAATGAGGCAGCTGAGATTTTTTTGTGAAGATGCTAAAAACAGCGACTGGAAATTACTTGATGCAGGAAAAAGGGTTCAGATTATAAAGAACTGTCCTTTTGAAGGGAGTAAATTAGAATTTGGAACTGAAGTAATTTTTTCAAAAAATAAAACCATTGCAGCTTTGATTGGTGCATCCCCTGGTGCGTCAGTTTCCGCAAATGCGATGAGCAATGTCTTAATCGGAATGTTCGGAAAAAATACCCATAAAGAATTAAAAAAAATAATTAATTCCTTTGAAAGTGATCTTAATAGTTCAGCAAAAAAAGTAGCGGCTTTTAGAAATAAAATTTATAAGCAGTTAGGATTATGGTAGTTGGCGTTGCCTTTGTATTTCTGACAAACAAATACCAGTCGCAACACTAACATTTAAACTCTCAACACTACCCATCATCGGAATAGATATTAATGCATCACAAGCTTCCTTCGTAAGTCGTCTCATACCTTTTCCTTCTGATCCCATAACTAGAGCTAATGGGCCTTTAAAATTCTCCTGATAAATTATATGTTTTACAGTGTCATCCGTTCCTATAATAAAGATATTATTTTCTTTTAGATAATTAATCGATCTTACGAGATTTGTTACCATGACAAAAGGGACAGTATCTGCAGCCCCACAAGCCACTTTACGGACAGTTGCATTAACCCCAACAGCATTATCTTTTGGAGAGATGATGGCAGTAACACCTAATGCATCGGCAACACGAAAACAAGCACCCAAATTATGGGGATCTTCAACACCATCTAGAATTAGAAATAACAAATCATTTTTTTGATCTACTTCAACCAAATCCTCAAGAGTCACGTATTTCATTTGTTGCTGTCTAATTTCAGCAATAACGCCTTGATGTTTCGAC
>Ga0181553_10004804_pt1 | contig 11390 bp, 9 predicted proteins | sample 011ome_17_FD_133753 | JGI IMG/M metagenome (GOLD analysis project Ga0181553, IMG submission 133753) | Coastal salt marsh microbial communities from the Groves Creek Marsh, Skidaway Island, Georgia - 011502XT metaG (megahit assembly) | ecosystem: Environmental > Aquatic > Marine > Intertidal zone...
CCCCATGTTGTAGTTGGCGATAATTCCGTCAACCTGCTCATTGGCTTGATCAATCATTACGTGTTTTTCTTGAGGAATTATAATATCTCCCAAGCTAAATGAAAGGCCTCCTTTGAATGCAAACGAGTACCCCATGTTTTTAATCTTGTCAAGAAAAGCAGCTGTTTCAGGAACACTAGTTACTTTCAAAATATTTCCAATAATATCACGCAGCGATTTTTTGGTCAATACCTCGTTTACGAATCCAGCGGCTTCGGGCACAACTTCGTTGAAGAGGACACGCCCCACAGTTGTATCTATAATTTGATTCACCAGTTCTCCACTCTCGTTGAAGTCTTTGGTTCGAATTTTAATCATGGCATTGATTTCTACTTTGCCTTCGTTGTAAGCAATATTTACTTCCTCAGCTGAGTAGAACGTCAATCCTTCACCTTTAACAGGATGTTCTTTTGTTGAATAGCGCGACTTGGTCATGTAGTACAGACCCAATACCATATCCTGAGAGGGAACCGTAACAGGAGATCCGTTTGCAGGATTTAAAATATTGTGAGAAGCCAACATCAACATTTGTGACTCCAGAATAGCTTCGGGTCCTAAAGGAAGGTGAACCGCCATCTGATCCCCATCAAAATCCGCATTAAATGCAGTACACACTAGGGGGTGAAGCTGTATCGCTTTTCCTTCGATAAGCTTTGGCTGAAACGCCTGAATCCCTAATCGGTGCAAGGTAGGAGCACGGTTCAGTAATACAGGGTGGCCTTTCAATACATTTTCTAGGATATCCCATACTACAGGCTCACGCTTGTCTATAATTTTTTTAGCAGATTTTACCGTTTTAACAATTCCTCTTTCAATCAGTTTTCGAATAATAAAAGGCTTGTACAACTCGGCAGCCATGTTTTTAGGCAATCCGCATTCGTATAATTTTAATTCCGGCCCAACAACAATTACCGATCGCGCCGAATAATCTACTCGTTTTCCTAATAAGTTTTGACGAAAACGACCTTGTTTCCCCTTTAAGGAATCTGAAAGGGATTTCAACGGACGATTCGCATCTGTTTTGACAGCAGAAGACTTACGAGTGTTGTCAAACAAAGAATCTACCGACTCTTGCAACATTCGTTTTTCGTTTCGTAAAATAACTTCGGGTGCTTTGATTTCAACCAATCGTTTCAAACGATTGTTTCGAATAATAACACGACGGTATAAGTCGTTCAAATCGGATGTCGCAAAACGACCTCCATCCAAAGGAACTAACGGTCTTAATTCTGGTGGAATTACAGGGATCACTTTCATAATCATCCACTCAGGTTTGTTTTCACGATTGTTATTGGATTCGCGCAAAGCTTCCACTACTTGAAGTCTTTTTAGCGCTTCGGTTTTTCGTTGCTTGGAAGTTTCGTTATTGGCTTTGTGACGCAATTCGAAAGAAAGTGCATCCAAATCAATTCGAGAAAGCAATTCAATCAAACACTCCGCACCCATTTTGGCGATGAATTTGTTAGGATCACTGTCTTCCAAATATTGATTTTCTTGTGGAATGGATTCCATCACATTCAAATATTCTTCCTCTGTAAGGAAATCCATTTTTTGGATAGGCTCTCCTTCAGCATTGGTAGCAATACCTGGTTGAATAACTACGTATCGTTCGTAGTAAATAATCATATCCAACTTCTTGGAAGGAAGGCCTAGTAAGTATCCAATTTTGTTGGGAAGCGAACGGAAATACCAAATATGAGCAACAGGAACTACCAAATTGATGTGTCCTACACGATCTCTACGTACTTTTTTCTCGGTAACTTCCACCCCACATCGATCACAAACAATTCCTTTGTAGCGAATACGTTTGTACTTTCCACAAGCACATTCAAAATCCTTAACAGGACCAAAAATTCGTTCACAAAACAATCCGTCACGCTCTGGTTTGTGCGTACGATAATTGATGGTTTCTGGTTTCAGAATCTCACCTCTTGACGATGCCAAAATGGTTTCAGGAGAAGATAAACCAATTGAAATTTTACTGAATTTTAACGCCTTAGGCGCATCGTTATTTCTAGCCATAATAAATGGTACTGTTTTAAATTTTATCTATTCTTCTAATCGAATGTCAAGTCCTAAACCTTTCAATTCGTGCATCAATACGTTAAAGGATTCCGGTAAGCCTGGTTCAGGCATCGTTTCTCCTTTAACAATCGACTCATATGTTTTGGCACGTCCTACAACGTCATCGGACTTCACTGTAAGAATTTCTTGAAGTGTGCTAGAGGCTCCATAAGCTTCCAGTGCCCATACTTCCATCTCACCAAATCGCTGACCTCCAAACTGCGCTTTTCCTCCAAGAGGTTGTTGCGTAATTAGGGAGTAAGGTCCAATAGATCGAGCATGCATTTTGTCGTCTACCATGTGTCCTAGTTTCAACATATAAATCACACCTACTGTTGCTGGCTGATCGAAACGTTCTCCAGTTCCTCCGTCATACAAATAAGTATGACCAAATAGTGGAACATTAGCTTCTTCAGTTAGCTCGTTAATTTGATCGAGTGTTGCTCCATCAAAAATTGGGGTGGCAAACTTCTTTCCAAGTTTTTGTCCTGCCCAACCAAGAACGGTTTCGTATATCTGACCAATGTTCATACGAGAAGGTACGCCGAGTGGATTCAATACGATATCAACAGGTGTTCCATCTTCCAAAAACGGCATGTCTTCTTGACGGACAATTCGGGCAACAATACCCTTGTTTCCGTGACGTCCTGCCATTTTATCTCCTACTTTAAGTTTTCTCTTTTTGGCGATATACACTTTCGCTAATTTTAGAATTCCAGCAGGAAGTTCATCTCCAACAGAAATGGTAAACTTATCGCGTCGCAATGCTCCTTGTAAATCATTTTCTTTGATTTTAAAATTGTGCATTAAGTCCGCAACATTGGTGTTTACTTTCTTATCAACCGTCCAACTCCCTCCAATAAGGTGAGCGTAATCATCAACAGCGTTTAACATTTTCAAGGTGTACTTTTTTCCTTTTGGAAGCACTTCTTCTCCTAGGTCGTTTTGAACTCCTTGACATGTTTTTCCACTCAATAGCGTAAAGAGTTTTTCAACCAATACGCTTTTAAGTTCGTTGAATTTTGTTTCGTAGGTTGCTTCAAGCTCAGTAATTGCCTCTTTATCTTGAGACCGCTTTCGCTTGTCTTTAACAATTCGTGTAAATAATTTTTTATCAATAACCACTCCATTCAATGATGGTGAAGCTTTTAAAGATGCATCTTTTACGTCTCCGGCTTTGTCACCAAAAATGGCACGCAAAAGTTTTTCTTCTGGAGTAGGATCGGACTCTCCTTTGGGAGTAATTTTTCCAATCAGGATATCTCCAGGGTGCACTTCTGCTCCTACCCGAATCATTCCGTTTTCATCCAAATTGCTCGTCGCTTCCTCACTAACGTTAGGAATGTCGTTGGTTAATTCTTCTTTTCCGAGTTTAGTATCTCGAACTTCCAAAGAATATTCGTCGATATGAATCGATGTAAATACATCGTCACGAACTACTTTTTCAGAAATTACAATCGCATCCTCAAAGTTATAACCTTTCCATGGCATAAATGCCACTTTAAGGTTACGTCCTAATGCCAATTCGCCCGCCTCAGTAGCGTATCCTTGACAAAGAACTTGTCCTTTACTTACTTTATCGCCTTTTTTAACAATCGGCTTCAAGTTGATACAGGTCCCTTGATTTGTTTTTCGAAACTTTACAAGATTGTATGTTTTACTTTCATCTTCAAAAGAAACCAACTTTTCAATGTCTGAGTAGTTGTATTTGATAGTGATTTTTTCAGCATCAACGTACTCAACAACCCCTTTTCCTTCGGCATTAATTAATACCCGTGAATCAGAAGCTACTTGACGTTCAAGGCCAGTACCAACAATGGGTGACTCAGGTCTCAATAATGGAACTGCTTGACGCATCATATTCGATCCCATAAGCGCACGGTTGGCATCATCATGTTCCAAGAAAGGAATTAATGAAGCCGAAATAGAAGCTATTTGGTTAGGAGCTACATCTGTATAATTTACTTGATTGGGCTCCACAACTGGATAATCTGCTTCTTCACGAGCAATAACTTTGTCAATATTGATTGCTCCTTCTTTGGTTTTTGAAATATTCGCTTGAGCGATTAACATCCCTTCTTCTTCCTCAGCAGATAGATACTTAACTTCGTCCAAATTGATTTTTCCATCAGTTACCGATCGGTAAGGAGTTTCAATAAAACCAAGGTTGTTTACTTTTGCAAATACTGCCAACGATGAAATCAGTCCAATATTGGGTCCTTCAGGGGTTTCAATAGGACAGAGTCTTCCGTAGTGCGTATAGTGTACATCTCGTACCTCAAATCCAGCTCTTTCTCTTGACAAACCTCCTGGTCCTAATGCAGACAAACGTCGTTTGTGAGTAATCTCTGCTAATGGATTGGTTTGATCCATAAATTGAGAAAGCTGGTTGGTTCCAAAAAAGGAATTGATTACCGAAGAAAGTGTTTTGGCATTGATCAGGTCAATGGGAGTAAATACTTCGTTGTCACGAACATTCATACGTTCACGAATGGTTCGTGCCATTCGAGACAAACCAACTCCAAACTGAGAAGATAACTGCTCCCCTACTGTTCGTACACGACGATTGGAGAGGTGGTCAATATCATCAATTTCTGCTTTGGAATTAATAAGTTGAATCAAAAATTTGATAATCGTAATGATATCTTCTTTGGTCAAGACTTGCTTGTCCTTTGCAATGTCCAATCCTAGTTTTTTGTTCATTCTATAACGCCCAACTTCTCCTAGGTTGTAACGTTGGTCAGAAAAGAAGAGTTTGTCAATTATTCCTCGAGCTGTTTCCTCATCTGGCGGCTCAGCATTACGAAGTTGACGATAAATATGCTCAACGGCTTCTTTTTCTGAATTTGTTGGATCTTTTTGAAGGGTATTGTGAATAATTGCATAGTCTGCAGATTGTCCTTCTTCTTTATGAATTAGGATTGTTTTCACATTGGCTTCGATGATTTCGTCGATATGCTCTTTTTCAAGAATTGTGTCACGATCTAAAACAATTTCATTTCGTTCTATCGAAACTACTTCTCCGGTGTCTTCGTCCACAAAATCTTCAAACCAAGTATTCAATACTCGAGCGGCGAGTTTGCGACCTAAAACTTTTTTAAGACCTGTTTTTGAGACTTTGATTTCTTCAGCAAGATCAAAAATTTCTAATATGTCTTTATCACGTTCAAATCCAATTGCACGGAATAAAGTTGTTACAGGTAATTTTTTCTTTCTGTCAATGTATGCATACATGACATTGTTGATGTCTGTTGCGAATTCAATCCAAGAACCTTTGAATGGAATGACTCGAGCAGAGTATAATTTAGTTCCATTGGCGTGAAACGACTGTCCAAAGAACACCCCTGGAGAACGGTGAAGTTGTGAAACTACAATTCGTTCAGCACCGTTGATACAAAAGGTTCCGCTTGGTGTCATATAGGGGATAACTCCCAAATACACATCCTGAACAATAGTTTCAAAGTCTTCGTGTTCTGGGTCAGTACAGTACAGCTTTAAACGTGCCTTGAGAGGAACGCTATAAGTCAACCCTCTTTCGATACACTCCTGAATGGAATATCTTGGCGGATCAACGAAATAGTCTAAAAATTCTAGAACAAATTGATTACGGGTATCCGTAATAGGGAAGTTTTCCATGAAGGTATTGTACAATCCTTCATTTCCTCGTTCTTCTGATTTGGTCTCCAACTGAAAAAAATCTTGAAAAGATTTGATTTGAATATCCAAAAAATCAGGATAATCGGGAGTGTGAGTTGCGGAGGCAAAATTTAGTCTTTCAAGTGTACTTGACATCAATGAACAATTTTTTAATTACAATAAATTGATAATAAACACCTGTAGTGTTTATAAACACGAAAGGGTTTAGACCTTTGAAACACTTCAAAAGTCTAAACCAATCGTTGGTAGAGGGGGAACTTATTTAAGTTCTACCTCAGCTCCAGCTTCTTCTAAAGAAGATTTAAGCCCTTCGGCTTCGTCTTTAGAAACTGCTTCTTTGATATTGCTAGGTGCATTATCAACAAGCTCTTTTGCTTCTTTAAGACCAAGTCCTGTCAATTCTTTGACAAGCTTAACTACTGCTAATTTGGATGCACCAGCAGCTTTTAATACTACGTCAAATTCTGATTTTTCTTCAGCAGCATCACCACCACCAGCAGCTCCACCAGCAGCAACTGCAACTGCAGCAGCAGCAGGCTCGATGCCGTACTCTTCTTTTAAAATAGTAGCTAATTCGTTAACTTCTTTAACTGTTAAGTTTACTAATTGTTCTGCAAAATCTTTTAAATCTGCCATTTTTATTCGTATTTGAAATTGTTATAAATTAATTTTTGTTGCTTAACTTTCTTTTTCAGAAAGCGTTTTAATAATCCCACTCAATGTATTACCGCTTGATTGAAGCGCTGATACAACATTTTTAGCAGGCGATTGGAGTAAGGTGATAATTTCTCCTAATAACTCCTCCTTAGATTTAATATTAACTAAGGCTTCCACTAGATCATCCCCTACGTAAGTAGCTTCTTCAATATAAGCTCCTTTTAGAATAGGTTTATCAGATTTCTTTCGAAATTCTTTAATGACCTTTGCGGGTGCGTTTCCAACCTCTGAGAACATCAGCGAAGTATTTCCTTTAAGGATTTCTGTGAGTTCACCGAAATCTTTATCAGAAGCCTCCATTGCTTTTGCTAGCAAGGTGTTTTTTACAACTGCCATACGGACACCCGATTTGAAACAAGCACGTCTAAGGTTTGAGGTCGCCGCGGCGTTCAATCCAGAAGTGTCTGTTAAATAAATGTTTGAGTTGTCCGCTAACTCGGCAGTTAATTGGGCAATAACTTTTGATTTTTCTTCTCTAGTCATGTTTCTTAAATTTTACTACCGATTAGGATTGTTTGTTATCAATAAGGATACTAGGACTCATTGTGCTCGACATGGCAATGCTCTTAATGTAAACTCCCTTGGCTGTTGAAGGTTTTAACTTCACCAACGTTTGGATGAATTCATTCGCATTTCCCGCAATTTTGTCGGCGTCAAATGAAACTTTAGCAATGGAAGTGTGAACAATTCCGGTTTTATCAACTTTAAAGTCAATTTTACCCGCTTTGATCTCGCTTACTGCTTTAGCAATATCCATAGTTACCGTTCCAGTTTTAGGGTTTGGCATCAAACCTCTAGGTCCTAGAACACGTCCTAGGGGTCCTAACTTACCCATTACACTAGGCATGGTAACAATTACATCAACATCAGTCCAGCCGTTTTTGATTTTATCCAAATACTCATCCAGTCCTACAAAATCAGCACCAGCTTCTTTAGCTTCTGCTTCTTTGTCGGGTGTAACAAGCGCTAACACCTTGGCGTTTTTACCTGTACCGTGAGGAAGTGTCACAACACCGCGAACCATTTGATTGGCTTTGCGAGGATCTACTCCCAAGCGAACTGCAAGATCAACAGATGCATCAAATTTAACTGAAGTGATTTCTTTGATCAATTCAGAGGCATCTTTAATTGAATACAACTTACTTTTATCTACTTTTTCAAGCGCTAGTTTCCGCTTTTTAGAAATTTTTGCCATTGTTTTTCAATTAAAGATTAAAAAGGAGCATTTCCTTTTACAGTTAAACCCATGGATCGTGCCGTTCCTGCAATCATTTTCATGGCTGATTCTAACGTAAATGCATTTAAATCTTGCATTTTGTCTTCAGCGATAGTTTTTACTTGATCCCAAGTAACACTAGCAACTTTGACACGGTTTGGTTCGCCCGATCCCTTTTTAGTCTTCGACGCTTCCAATAGTTGAATGGCCGCAGGTGGTGTTTTTACAACAAAGTCAAATGATTTGTCTTTGAAAACAGAGATCACAACAGGTAAAACCTTTCCAGGTTTGTCTTGAGTTCTAGCGTTAAATTGCTTACAAAACTCCATGATGTTCACTCCGGCAGCACCTAAAGCGGGTCCAACCGGTGGCGACGGATTCGCTGCACCTCCCCTAACTTGTAGTTTGACTACTTTACTAACTTCTTTTGCCATTTAATTAATTTAAATTGATCAACCTTAAAAGTGGAAGCCTATAAGGTTAACGTATATATGTAACATTTATATTTTCTCGACTTGCATGTAAGAAAGCTCTAAAGGAGTCTTACGACCAAATATTTTGACCATGACTTCCAACTTTCTTTTTTCTTCATTAATTTTTTCTACGGTACCGTTAAAACCATTGAACGGTCCATCGATAACTTTTATCGTTTCGCCTAAAACAAAAGGAATAGAAACATTTTCCGATTGAATCGCCAACTCGTCTACTTTTCCAAGCATTCTGTTGACTTCAGATTTTCGCAACGGAACAGGTTCTCCTCCTTTGGTTTCTCCCAAAAATCCTATCACATTGGTAATTGATCGAATGATATGAGGAATTTCTCCAGACAAATTGGCTTTGACCATAATGTATCCAGGAAAATAAACACGTTCCTTGCTAATTTTTTTTCCGTTACGGATTTGAATTACTTTTTCGGTGGGTACAAGAATATCTTCTACAAAATCAGAATAACCCAAACGGTTGATTTCCGATTCAATGTAATTTTTTATTTTGTTTTCTTGTCCGCTAACTGCGCGAACAACATACCATTTTTTAACGTCTGCCTCAATCATTGTTCAACCAGTTATTATTGTAAGAAATCAAAATATACTTTAATGACACGAGATAATATCGTGTCAGCTCCCCAAATAGCTAGTGAGAAAAGAATAGAAAAAACCAACACAACGACCGTAAGTCGTTGAAGTTCAGCAGTTGGAGTCCAACTTACATGATTTTTAAGTTCTTCTATAGATTCTTTAACGTATGAAATAAAACTAGCCATAATTAATATTTATTTGCACGGGTTGAGAGGCTCGAACTCCCGACACCTGGTTTTGGAGACCAGTGCTCTACCAACTGAGCTAAACCCGTCTCAAAGGTGTAGGTCTCGAAAAAATTCGATTCGAATCAAACAAGATAAAACACCCGTTTTTATTTGTCACAAAAGGCGTCTCGCATAGCGAGACACCTCTTGAACAAAACTTATGTGATTGTTAGTCTATAATTTTAGTTACCTGACCTGCACCAACAGTACGTCCTCCTTCACGAATTGCGAAACGCAAACCAATGCTCAATGCAATGGGTGAAATAAGATCTACTGTGATTGTCAAGTTATCTCCAGGCATCACCATCTCAACGCCACTAGGCAAGTTGATGTTCCCTGTTACATCCGTAGTTCGTACATAGAACTGTGGACGATAATTATCATGAAATGGAGTATGACGTCCACCTTCTTCTTTTTTCAAAATATAAACCTCAGCTTCGAACTTGGAGTGAGGAGTTACAGATCCTGGCTTACAAATAACCATTCCTCTTTTGATGTCGGTTTTTTCAATACCTCTCAAAAGAATTCCTACGTTATCTCCTGCTTCACCTCGATCAAGAATTTTTCTGAACATTTCAACTCCTGTAACTGTAGAGGTTAATTTTTCAGCACCCATACCGATAATGTCAACAGAATCACCTGTGTTGGCAACTCCTGTTTCAATTCGACCAGTAGCTACAGTTCCACGACCTGTAATTGAAAATACATCTTCAACAGGCATCAAGAAATCTTTTTCAACGTCTCGTTTTGGCAATTCAATCCAAGCATCAACTTCATCCATTAATTTCATAACAGAATCAACCCACTTTTGCTCTCCGTTCAATGCTCCTAACGCAGAACCTAAAATAACAGGTCCATTGTCTCCGTCATAATCGTAAAAGCTCAATAGGTCGCGAACTTCCATTTCAACAAGTTCTAGCAATTCTTCGTCATCGACCATGTCGGCTTTGTTCAAGAATACAACGATTCTTGGAACTCCAACCTGACGACCTAACAAGATGTGCTCGCGTGTTTGTGGCATAGGACCATCTGTTGCCGCAACAACTAGAATAGCTCCATCCATTTGAGCAGCACCCGTAACCATGTTTTTTACATAATCCGCGTGACCTGGACAGTCAACGTGTGCGTAGTGACGATTTGCTGTTTGGTACTCAACGTGTGAAGTGTTGATCGTTATACCTCTTTCTTTTTCCTCAGGTGCGTTGTCAATTTGATCAAAGCTTTTTGCCTCAGAAAGACCTGCATCTGCTAGTACTTTGGTAATCGCAGCAGTTAATGTTGTTTTACCGTGATCGACATGCCCAATTGTACCAATATTTAAATGGGGTTTGGAACGATCGAAATTTTCCTTTGCCATAATGAATTAATTTTTTTGCTTTTAAAATGAGCGCAAATATATTAATTTTTAAACGTAATAGAATACAAAAGTTTGAATTTTTTTTTCAAAGTTTGAAATTAGTTCCAAAACATTGATAGAGAAGTTGTTAAAAGCTCCCATGTAAGGGGATAAAACCTAGTAAAACAAAAGGTAACTAAAAGCGAATTTAAGAAATGGGTTTCGACATAAAAAAGAGCCAATGACGAGATTTGAACTCGTGACCTCTTCCTTACCAAGGAAACGCTCTACCCCTGAGCTACATCGGCGGAAAAATGAGCGAGAGACCGGGTTCGAACCGGCGACCATCAGCTTGGAAGGCTGACGCTCTACCAACTGAGCTACTCTCGCATTGATTTGCATCGTTTTGTGGGGAGAGCAGGATTCGAACCTGCGAAGGTAAAACCAACAGATTTACAGTCTGTCCTCGTTGGCCGCTTGAGTATCTCCCCCAAAGGTGTAATATGATAATGAACGTTCCTTTTTTTGAGCCGATGGAGGGACTCGAACCCACGACCTGCTGATTACAAATCAGCTGCTCTAGCCAGCTGAGCTACATCGGCTTTTCTGCAAAAAAAAGTCCGCTTTTTAAAACGGACTGCAAATGTATCAATTTATTCTTTTTGTTTCAAATAAAAATCATGCATTTTTTTTAATAGGCTCGGTTTTTTTCTTTACTCTTAATTAACAGGCGTTCAATAGCTTTGGCCGCGGCGTCTATTGACTCCTCAAAAGACTTGCAAACTTTTTTTACCAAAAACTCCTCTCCAGGAACATGAACGCGTAGTTCTACCATTTTATTTTCTTTCTCAGAAGTGTTTTCAACTTTTAAATACACATCTACTTTTATGAGATGATCGTGGTAGTTTTCTAGCTTTTGCAACCGTTTACTAATAAAAGCTGAGACATTGGACTTAAGTGAAAAATTGACGGCTTGAAATTGTATCATCATAATTTTTAAATTTTAATGGAGATTTTAATACCAGTTGCGTTTTACGGCTTTTTCTTTTTGAACAGGG
>Ga0181553_10004810_pt1 | contig 11380 bp, 9 predicted proteins | sample 011ome_17_FD_133753 | JGI IMG/M metagenome (GOLD analysis project Ga0181553, IMG submission 133753) | Coastal salt marsh microbial communities from the Groves Creek Marsh, Skidaway Island, Georgia - 011502XT metaG (megahit assembly) | ecosystem: Environmental > Aquatic > Marine > Intertidal zone...
AGCCTCTATATTGGACACACTTAAGTATTCCTTGTGAGTAAATGACCCGCCCTCTTTATAAGCGTGAAATGGGAAATTTTGATATTCGGTAATTGCTGACAAGCAATTGATGCGCAGAAGATATCTGCACCAAATCCCCCATCGCTCATCGATATCTTCTGAGGGATAATTTTTTACCTTGCCATCAAGCGTAACCAATGGGACCAATGGCTCAATCTCTTTTAAATATTTTACTGCGTCTTCTTTCGAGGAGAAGGTGTTTTGTCGTGTCGGCTTTAAATTCAAAATATTTTTATATGTCGCAAGCGTCCATTTCTTTTCTTTGGATTTATCAATATTTTCAACAGTGGCGTAGGTTAAGTTAATTACATACATTCTTGGATCACGGTACAGCTCATCTTGATATTCAAAGAAAGACCAGCCCTGCATTCTCTTGATTTTGTATGGCATAAAATTGGCGCTTTGATTATTTGGATTGCTCATGAGTATTTTCTTTCAGCTCCATTTCAACGTTAAAATCTTGCAACCTGTTGGATGCCATATTTGCATGGTCTGATGCAGATAAAACTTCATATTTTTCAACTGCATAGCCAATAATGTATAAATAAGCTCTGTTAATATCTAAAGCATTCATCAAAAACTGAGTTTCAAGTTCCTCGAACTTGCGCAAACATTCAAATATCCCACTCTCATCATATCGCTCACCCAAACCAATCAATTCAGTGGTTATGGCATGCATTAGATTAAATAACTGTGTCCAGAGATAAATAATATGATCAAGAAATTTTTCATTGTTGGGATGCTCATCAAATCCTTCAATGGATCTACACTCATCTTGCAAGAACTCCTCATAGGTTTTGGCTGCAATTTGAGTTTCCAAGAATTCAGTAATATTTTTAAAATGAATGGTAAATTTCCTAATGGCTCTTTTTTTTGCCAATCCCTCTGCTGCAATTACTGGTTCTAACATATAGATGCCTTTTTCCAACAGATCATCAAGCTTCAAGTAAATGTAACTTGGATCTGAGTTTTGTAGCAATGAGATAGCATAACTTGAATACAAACTGGCAAGATCTGATTCTTTCTGGGCAATTGACTCTCTGATATCTTTAGTAAAATTATTAATTAAGGGCTTTTCTAGAGCTATTCTGCCGCAGCTAGCAGCATAGCGAACATTCATATCAATTTTCTTATAAGCCTCATGCTCATCGGTTTGAATGTCCATATCAACAACGTAGCTATTAAGTCTTCTTAGCAATGATTTCCTATTCTCTACCAAGTGCATCTTTTTAATTAAAAGCTCATGATCATCTTCGTTGTCTTTTAAGAACTTAACCAAATCAAATGAGAGCCAACTTATAAAACTTGCTGTGGTCTCTATAAAAACGTCATTTTTGTGTATGTAATTTTTTTCTTTCATCGAGACAGTCGACCAGGGTTAGAGGATAACTATTTTAGGAGAGATATATAGTTCCCTGGTCTTCTGTTTCGCTGGAATTTCGCCAGCTCATCAGTCGATTAGTAGGAGGAATAAAAAAACCTAATCAACCTACACCTTATTAACGAATAAACTTTGAAGTTGTTACAAAAAACATAAAAAATGAAGTTTTTTTATTTTCTAGGATGCTAAAAAACTAACAATCTCTTTGACAGTGACTGCAAAGGTGATGTTTTGTGAATCAGGATCAATAAAAGTATTTATACCTATAAGGTTGCCATGCTCATTTAACAAAGGTCCGCCTGAATTACCGGGGTTTATTGGGGTTTGCATTTGATATACATCCCCACTGAACTCTTGTTCAACCTCAGGATCTTGCCAAGTATAGCCTTCACGAAAGGCGCTAATATAGCCCATGGTATAAGACCACATCTCTCCTCTGGGGTGACCGATAGCATGCACTTTTTCACCCACCTCTTGAACGACTTTGCTAATTTTAATTACGCTGAGATTTTTAGGTATGGTTTTGAGTTTTAGTAATGCTAAATCTTTTTGAGGATCATATTTGATAAGCTCCAGATCTCGAAGGTTTTCATCATAATCGCCCTCTCCAAGAGTTAACGCAATTAGGTTCGGATTATCTTCAATAACATGCCAGTTAGTTAGAATATGACCATCGTTTGAAATAATTACACCTGAACCAATTCCATCATCACCAGCTATCAAGACAACGCCAGAAACGTTGTTATAAAAAATGTCTGTGTTGCTGGCGGGTAGCCAAGAGATGAAACCTATAAGTAATAAAAAATTTAATTTTTTTATATAGTACATGCTTCCCTCGCCTTATGTAATTCATTTAATGAAATATCAAGTTTTTGAGCCATCGATTGATCAAATGGAATTTCTGTCCTGCCGTCTTCATCAATCAAGATAAGGTTCAAGCGCTGCCCAATTCCATCTTCTTGCCATACATTGATATAACAAAATTCTTCTCTTGCAGATGAGTTAGGCTCATCATATTTTCTTCCAATAATCACATCTTTAATTGCCTCATTATCAAAAGGCACCTTATCAAAAATATAATAATCTCTTACTACTTCACCTTCTGGCTTCTCTTTTTCTTCAGGAAAATAAGAATCCTTAGACTTTGAACTCGCAAGAATCCCTTCAACATCAATGGTCTGATCTTGAGAAGATTTTTCCTCTCTAGTTGGGGTTGCAGATCCTTGATTGAGTGTTTCGTGCCTGACAATTGTCTCATGACTAAATGCATTACTAATTGCATGCCCAAGGAACCATATAAGAATTGCAATCGGCAGAATGTACCCACACCATTTGAGTGCTATATAGGGAACTTCTCTGATGAAGTTGTCTATTTGTCTAGAGCGAGTAACCTCTGCTTCCCTGCGAGATAACTCATTTATGTATAGATCTACCGCTGAAGAGTCGTAAACTGAAGTACTCATGCTGCTTTACCTCCCTGGATAAGTTTGCTTAAGCCTGAATCATTGATCTCAGGCATTAAAGGTAAGTCTTTAGGATCAGTTGGCACCGGAACCCCTACAAATTTAGTGACTTCGTAAGGAGTTGGTACCTCAACCTTTTCATACACCTTTTTTTCAACTTCAATCTCTTTAATAACTTCTTTTTTAACTTCAACTTCTTCAATCTCTTTTATGATCTTAGGTTGCATTAATCGCTTGCGAAGAGTGATCAAAGTTTTTCTGAGCGCCGGTCTTACCTTTGATTGTCTTGGTTGATGTTCCTCAATCATGTTCCTAAAAGCCAGGAAAGTAATGACGGGACCGCTGAAGGCTATAATCGCAGCAATAGATAGCACAAAAAATAAAGCCACTCTTCCAACTTCCTTGGAAGTTAGATCAGCTGCATGATTAGCGGGTGAAAATTTTAGAGCAATGCTATGAATGAAAGAATTCTTTGCCTCAATGGCAAGCTGATTCCTTGCACTTGCTAGATCAGCTTCTAACAAAGATTTCTCATTATTAAGCTTAGCTATCAAAACTTCATTATCTGATGCAATGGTAAGCAATGCTTCAGATTTCTTATTTGCATCTAAAATCAGCTTATTTTTATCTTTGATCAGTTTTGCAATGTCTCTACCAATGGCATTTAGCTCTCGACTTGTCTTGGTATCAGGCTCTGAGAGTTTTGCCATTTTATTATTTAACGTTGTAATTTTTCTATCAATAGATTTAATGGATGCATCATATTCAGTTTTTAGTGATGCCTTCTCTTCCTTTAAAGCATCTCTGCGACCTGCAAATTCCTCAATCACTCTGCCTTTAAAAAAGGAGGTATTAGATAATTGGCTCTGCTCATCTTCATTAAGTCTGAGTATCTCTTGATTAATTTGGTTCAGATTAGCTTGATAAAGGTTGGTTTTTTGTTCTTTGGATTGTTCCAGTGAATTAACTTGCCTGAGGAGTTCACTTACTTCAGTTGAGTTGAGATTTGCTTTAATCTCTTGCTCTCTTTTTTTAAGATTTTCGATGTCATCATTCATTGTGGCTAGAGCAATTTGCAAGCCACTATCAATCTCATCTCTTATTTCTGAATCAGATTTGCTGCCAATACTGTCAATCTTGTTATTTACCACAGCTATATTTTCACTAATATCATTAACGATTATTCTAGCCTCATCTATTTTGGCTTCACGATTATTGATGTTCTGATCTAAACCAGTAGTCATGGTCTCGAAGGTAATAACACAAACCAATAACAAAAAAGTAACGCCAAAAAATTTGGTAAACGCAGATTGAGCAAGCAAAATACCTTTCATAGTAGGAATTTTTAGCAATTCAACAAAAGCAACAGCACCCAGAGCTAAAAAGCCCACCAACACCGACGGATGAAAGATAGATTGATGCTCGCTATTTTCAAGACCCTGCATTGAGAGCGCATATGCCGATGCAAGACCAATGATACAAAACGTAATCTCAAGACCCCACGCAAAACGCATGAGATGCTTTGATTCTTTTAGTTTAATTTCTTTTAAATTCATTAGAAAACTCCAGTTGTTTTCTAGTACAACGAATTTAAAACAAAGGTGTTACAAATAAAGATGAATAAATATTACAAATTTTTATAAGCAATAGTGAAATTTCCCCAAATAGCTGGATGGGCATTTGATTTATTCGAGTAGTCATTTAAGAGTTTAATTGAAGCTGATTGAAGTGCTTTATGTTTTGATAAACCTTCAAATAACATAGATTTAAATAACTCGCTAGTTATATCTGACGCCGAGGTTGTCTCCAGCTCCCAATTTGAATAAACAACAGAGTTTGATCCTGCAATCAAAAATGCCTTATATAAAGATTCAGAACCTACTTTTTCAGTACTACACGAAGAAAGCACAACCACATCACTTTTAATATCAAGATTAATAAGATCTGTGCTACTCAAAAAGTAATCGCCAGACTCATCATCTAAGATAATAGAACTTTCTGAGGTTAGCCCTCTCCAATTTGAGGGGACTGCATGAGTAGCAAATACCAGTCTTTCATAGGAGTAATTCAACTTATCAAATAAGTTACTTTTTGATGCTTCATGTCCTAGTAAAATAAATTCTCTTGAAAATGAGTTGCTCACAACTGCAATATCTCTAATTTCACTCTCAGCATTTGGAAGTTGTGGTAAGTTGATAGAGCTTAATTTGCTCGGATTACCAATACCTAAAAACTTATGGTCAAATTCTTTGTTTACTTTTTGATTTGTGAGAGGAAAGATTCTTGCAAAACTAAAATCTTTAATAAGCCAGTTAGATGAAATAAATTTCTGATAGGTAGAATTAATTTTGTTAATTTCATCATAGTTTTTAATAAGAATGCCAAGCGGAAGGTTTTCAAGGGCAGAACCATATAAATATATTGTATCTTTATCTTTTAAAAATTCCTCCATTGGTTTAATAAGAATCTTATAAAGCTCAAAAGATGATTCAAATGCAAAATCGTTGGAAAACTCATTTAATGATTTCCTAATAGATCTTACATGGTAACGGATTTCATGATTAGGAGTATTAATTGGAAATAAAATAGTTTGATCATTTGAAGTAGCAATTAAAGTTCCTCCCCAGTGACCAATATTCATTGTTAGAATAACTTCATTATCATCAAGCTTCTTTTTTAATGACGAGTATTCTTCAAAAGTTGGATTAAATAAATTTTCTAGTTGCTTATTTATATCAAATAACTTGTCAATTAATCTTTTCCTTGATTGGTATAAACTTTCAAGATTATCGATATATGAAGGCTCAATTTTTTTATTAATTTTTTCTTCTAAATCATTAATATTATTTTTGTTAATTGATAGTTGTTTTTTTATATCAGCTAAGTTAGATTCACTCTTATCTATTTTTAAGCTTTCAAGTCTGCGATTAATAAGCAATCTATTTTTGAAGGCTTCGAGTTGAAATATATCTTTAAATTGGTCAATATTTAGGTTGAAAGCTTCAAATTCATTGATTGTTAAAAGATAATCTTGAATGAAATTTTCAATATTTTCGATATCGATTGTGTAACTAAGAGATGATTCTTCTTTAAATACTTTATGAGCAAGTTTTAAGGACTGAGCTGCGCGATTGAATTCTGATTTTTTCAAAAAGTATCTTGTCTGATTAATGGCAATCCAGGACTCATAGAATGTTTTATCAAAAAGAAAATATTCAAGGTTGTTTGATGCTAAATCAATATAAAACTTAGCCTTCTTGAAGTTTCCTTCCTTAAGAAAACATCTTGCTAACTCCAAAGGCTCTTCATGGGAATCAGTAGCTGTTGTTTTGAATGAGTCGTTCGATAAGTCAAATTCTTTAGCCGCTGAGATTCTGTTCTCTTTTTCAGATTCATATATTTCAAATGCCTTTTCATAATAGCTCTCGACATCAACACAACTAGAACCCCTACTAAGCATATGTGCTGCAGTATCACTCAGCCAACTTGCATATGAAGATTCGTCTATATGCTGTTGCTCTTTTGCCTGATCTACAAATTCCATTAAGTAGATTCTGTCATCAAGAACAGAATCTAAATCATAGTTCTCAAGATCATAAAGAACTGAGGATAGATTCAGGATCCAAGTTAAAATTAAATCGTAATTATTTTCTTCATCTTCAAAATAAATATTATTGATAAATCGATTAAATATTTCAAAATATCTTCTTTCATTTGTTTCAATCTCCAATCTTTCTTCTAAATTTTTAGATATTTCTGAGGCGAATTCAGGATCTGAGAGATTTAAAGATTGATACATTAGATTAACCACAAGAGCTACCTCATGCCATGAAAGCAATTTAGATGAGGATTTGTTAAGAAATCTCAAAGCATCTTGTCTCAAGATATAATATTCGGCATCTCCTCTTTGATATGTAGAATCAATTTTTTTTAAGAGAATTTCAGCATTTTGATGATTATCAAGATTTTCAAAATTAATAAACAATGGAGTTGCAATACCGTCGTTATTTATTAAGCCTAATGGGGGATATAAATTTTCTGAACCAAAAATCCAAAAATACTTACTTTTAAAAAATTTTTGTTGGTCTTCTGGTAGGCTTAGTATGATCGCCCGAGACATTTCTTGATAGTCTTTAAAATTCGAACCAAACTCATCAAAAAAATAACCCCTATAGTCTAAGATAAATGTTGCTGCTAAATAATCTCCTCTTAAAGCAGCTTCATACAGAACTAGGTGGGCATCATCCATATGCGACTCTGAAAAGGATAAATTATAAAAATAGTAAGAATACCTAATATCTGAAAAATAAATATCCCAGAAATTAGTATCTAGATTAACTTCTTTGGAGTTATTCCATGATAGTTGAATCCCCATTTTTTCATTTGCTTGATTTGCCTCTTCGATTGTCATGTGCCATGAATCCAGGTTTCCAACAACATAATTATCTAGTGCTTGATGGAGTTTTAAGGCACATGTTGTTATTAAATCTCTTTTTGAAAGGGCTTTTGAAAAATTTGGTCCCTCCCATGAAGTATGGGAATAACAGAACCTACTTACGTCATCAGAGCTTGATAATGAGGTTTTGATATTCTGACCTTCAACAATAATTGGATATCCATTCTCATTAAACGCAAATCTATTGAACTCAATTAATTCTTTGATTGGAATCTCTAAAGTATTTGAGATGGACCATAATGTATCTCTGCTCTTTACGGTATAAATATTTTCATCATCTGCTTTTACAAGAAAAGAGAATAGCGTGCTAGTTAGTATAAATAAGCGAATAATCATTGGGTGATTTACAAAAAACTAATTCTTTAGACTCTCCATTAGTAAAAATATTGCCTGAGTAGCAGATTATATTATTATGCTCAGAGATTTTATTATTTAAAAAAATTGCAAATGTATCCGATCCATAAATAAGATTTCCTTCAGAGGATCTCTCATTAATCATTTCTAAGATGGTTAAACTTATCAAGTCCTTATTGTCATCAACCAGTGATGATGCACCCCTGGTCTTAAAGACCTCCTTTGAATAGGTAGTACTGTTTAAATCAAAAATTAGGGTGTTATTTTCATTGCTCGCGGGGTCTTGCAGGATGAAGAAAAGCATCATTGCTGCAGTTACTGTTCCTAAATTAGAAAAGATTAAACGCTTTTCAAATAAAAATTCTTTTAGGGAAAACTTGCTATTAGATTTATTTTTTAAATCATCCAAAAAAGCTAGACTTTGCTTGAATGAAGTTGTTCTGAGTGAATTTTCAAAATAATTTTTATTTTCTAATTTAATTTTTTTAAGGATCTCCATATAATCTCTAGCCTGATCGCTGGATTGAATGAGCTCCTCCACATGCGCTGTTTCAGCATCATTAAGATCTGAATCTAAATAAGCAGAAAGCAGAATTTTATCTTGTTCGTTCAATGGTGTACTCCCATACAATCTGCCAATTGTGATCTTGCCCGATGGATTTTCACCCTTAAATTGGCATTTGATAATTCAAGCACCTCACAAATATCATCATTTGAGTGAGTGAGACTCATGGACATCACCTCCCTATCGAGCTCAGAAAGTTCTTTAAGACAATATTCAAAGTCTTTTTTAGCATCCATTAGATCTTGCTCACCATGCACTGATTGCTCAGGCATCTCATCAATTGCAGTGAATTCTTTTTTTTGCTTTATGGAATTATCTCCATCTTTCATGGTGTAGCTCTTTTTTCTAAAATTGTCATAGAAAATATTTCTCATGATCGTATACAGCCATCTATCCATGTGCTTACCATCAAAACTACCTTTTTTTTCAATGGCTCTTAGAAATGTATCTTGAAGAAGATCTTTTGCGTCCTCTTCATTTTTTGTTAATGCCAAAGCTCTGTACCAAAGTTTTTGCTTGATATCCTGAGAAAAAAGCTGCTGTTCAAAATTATCCACACATTTATTCTGCCATAAAAATGGGGCAGTTGACCGCCCCATCTATTTTTAATTAATTATGCTGATTCCACTAATAATTCTGGATTTTTGTTAGCCATGTATGCTTTGAAAGCAGTTGTTATCATCCAATACAAAATGGCGCCTCTTACTATTAGTGCAATTGGTGATTGGATCAAAAAATCAATTCCAAGAATTAAATCTAAAATATAGTAGCCAGCTGCAAAATAAACTGCCTTAGCAGATAGTTTGATATGAGCAAAATACGCGATTAAACCTAATATTCCCACGTCAATTAGGAGCCATGGATCCGCAATACTTCTTAGAGCCATAATTCCTGCAATGAACCATAAGAAAATACCTATGTTTTTAATGCTTTCTTGGACTGTTTCTTGTTGTGTTATAAATGTTTTCATAAAAATACTCCGTTGTTATGAAGTACAACGAGGTAAATCTGAATTTGTTACAAAAAAATTTAATTTTTAATTTCAGAAAAAGTACAAATACTAATTCTTTACTAATTTTTACTTTCTAAAAAATAAAAATCTCCCAGCAAAGAAGAAGATTCCCATGGAATTTGCTGACGATTAGTTAGCGAGACAACAGACTGTCGAGTCTTTTTAAAGACCTCTTCAATAGTTAAGCCCGGAGTATTTATTGAATTTACCAAGCTGCCTGTAAAAAAACCATATCCATCAATAGTTCCGTCCAAAGCCACAGAACCAGGAGCAGTTGAATAGCTTATGATCATCCCAGAAGGTGCATTCATCTGTGCAAGCCCAAGCTGTGGCGACCTAACAAAGCTATTAAATGGGTTGTTTCTGCATGCATCCAGAATAACAATTTTTACTCCGGATACAGTTTTTTCCAGAATTGAGAAGATTCTAGAAACACTAATTGAACGCACCTCCAAATCATATTTAGTTTCAATTTTTGCATCTACTGGATTGAGGTAATTAATGCCATCAACCTGAACTGCATGTCCTGCATAATAAAATAATGCTTCGGTGCTGGGACCATACTTTTTAAGTGCTCGCTCAAATTTTTCAAGCGCCCCAAGAAAATTTGCCTGACTTAAATCAGTCTCATGAATCACTTCAAAGCCTTTACTTTCAAGAGCTACTTTTACTCCTATTGAATCTGAGACAGCATTATCCAACGGAGATGACTCATAGTTATTATTTCCAATCACTAATGCAACTCTTGCAAATGATTTATTGGGAATAATATCTAACTCGCCTTGATAAATACCTTCTTTATATTCAGCGAAATAACTTTCACCATCAGCAAGCGTTATCTTGCCAGTACCATTAAATAGTCCATTTTTAAAATTCCCGTTATATCTCCAGATACCATTGTAAAACTCACCCTCTCCCTGCAATAAACCCTTATCAAAGTTTCCAATATAGGTCTCGTTTACTAGTGGGAAGTAGGCTTTTCCAGGACCTTGATATTCCCCTTGCACCACAAATCCCTCATAGTACTCTCCATTTTCAAAAAGCATTCTTCCGTTTCCAGTTGCAGTGTCATCAGCATGCTCTCCGATCCACATACCTCCCTCCCAAAAGGTAGTTCCAAGCCCTTGCCTCAATCCATTAACTAATTCACCTGAATAAAATAATGAGCCATCCGTTCCATAAAGCTCTCCAAGACCATTTAAAGCATCGTTTACAAACATTCCCTTTGCCTTAGAAAAAACAGGATTATCATAATATTCAATATTAAATGTATATTCTCCGTATCCAGATCTTAGATCATCAATAAAATAACCTTCATAAATATCGCCACTTTTATAAGTTAGCCTACCAAAACCATGCTTTTTAGAATTTACAGAAAATCCCTTGTAGCTAACTTGTTGATCCTCTGGATTAAATTCTGCCTCTATATAACCCTGATATTGCCCATCAACAATCTTGCCTTTTACAACTGAACCATCTCTCTGATAATAAGTTGCTGAAATATGCTCACCGTTTTTAAAAATGCCCTCTGCATATTCCCATTCAGACGATTCTCTATAGAAAATAATTCCTTTTCCATTAGGCTGATCAACAGAAATATAGCCCTCGTAACGTTCCTCTGCATTATCGGCAGGAAAAATGATGGTGCCTTCCCCCTCAAAATATATGCCTTCGAGAATACCCTGAATAATTTGTCCATCAGGGTCAGTCCTTTTGCCAAATAATTTTCCATTCTTAGATGAGCCCTCAAATAAGCTTCCCGATGGAAATTTTGCAGTTAAAGTAAAGTTATCTCCAAGCTGATCAGGTGTCTGGACTCGAACCTGCTTACCATTATCTGAGGTGCAATCTGCATATTCTATGAAATCATCATTTGGAACACATTCCCAGTGAATATCACTACTAAATAAATTATTAGCAATTAGAACAGATACTGCAAATAAAAGCCGGTTTAACATTAACCCAATTTAACAAATTTTATAGTTATATTGAATTAAATATGGATTGTAAATTTTTGCTTTCCTATAAAAGTTGGTGAATCGAACTCAGTATCTGTTAGTCCCATTGAGAATAGCCTTTTTGAAATAGC
>Ga0181553_10004847_pt1 | contig 11343 bp, 17 predicted proteins | sample 011ome_17_FD_133753 | JGI IMG/M metagenome (GOLD analysis project Ga0181553, IMG submission 133753) | Coastal salt marsh microbial communities from the Groves Creek Marsh, Skidaway Island, Georgia - 011502XT metaG (megahit assembly) | ecosystem: Environmental > Aquatic > Marine > Intertidal...
ACCGCCACCCGCTACGAGCGCGCCGCGAACGCTCTGGAAGCCCGGCTTTTGAAGATGAAGCGGAAGCCTCACGCCCTGGTTATCCGATTGCAGGGGCTCAGGTTGAAGGCGCTCATGTTCGGCCCGGTGGCGGGATGACTCAGCGCCTCGTTTCCTGGTTCTCCTGCGGCACGGCCAGCGCGGTTAATACGAAGCTGGCGATAGCCGAATATAGCGCCACGCACGAGATCGCCGTGGTGCGCTGCATCGTGCCGGAGGAGCATGCCGACAACGACCGCTTTGCGCGCGAGTGCGAGGCTTGGTTCGGTCATCCTATCATCAATCTCCGCAGCGATGAATACGATAGCTGCGAGGATGTGTGGCGGAAGCGGCGCTATATGTCCGGTGTCGCGGGCGCGCCATGCACCGTCGAGATGAAAAAGGAAGTGCGGCAGAAGTTTCAGACGGAATGGTGGCCGGACCTTCAGGCGTTTGGCTACACAGCCGACGAACTGCACCGGGTTGATCGGTTCAAGCGAGAGAATCCCGAAATCAACATCGTCTCGCTGCTGGTGAAGCACGGGCTCCGCAAAGCCGACTGCCACGCCATCATCGAGCGGGCCGGGATCGAGTTGCCCGCGATGTACCGGCTGGGCTTCCAGAACGCCAATTGCATCGGCTGCGTGAAGGCGCAAAGCCCCGGCTATTGGGCATTGACCCGCCAGCACTTCCCCGAGGTATTCGATGCCCGCGCGAAACTGAGCCGCGAGATCGGCGCGCGTTTAGTTAAGGCCACGTCAGGCGAGCGGGAGCGGTTCTTTCTGGATGAACTGCCGACAGATACCCGCGCCCAGGACACAGGCCCGGCGGCTGAATGCTCGCTCCTCTGCCATGCCGCCGAGTCGATCATCACGGAGGCCGCATGACCGCCGCGCGCCCGCAATTCGACGTGGAGCTTCCCATCCCGCCGTCGCTCAATGGCGCATATGCGAACGTGGCGGGAGTGGGCCGCGTGAAGGTCTCGACCTACCGGAATTGGCAGGTCAACGCGGTCAAGTCGATCGTCGCGGCGGTCCCGGCACACAAGCGAGTGGGCGGCCCAATCAGCGTTTCGATCCTGTTGCCCGCCAAAATGCGCGGAGATTGTGACAACAGAATCAAGCCCGTCCTGGATGCACTCGTGAAAAGCGGGCGCGTGGACGACGACAGGAACGTGGTCAAGGTATCCGCCTCTAAAGAGTTGCAAGGCAAGGCGCTCGCTCTTGTGAGCGTGAGAGGTGTGGCTTGATGCGTGAGGAGCAAATAGGAGAGTGCAGGCTGATCTTGGGCGATTGCCTTGAAGTGTTGCCTACGCTCGGCAAGGTGGATGCCGTTGTCACGTCGCCGCCTTACAATCAAATGTCGTCTATTGGCGCCAAGCCTTCTGGCCTGTGGGGCGATTCATCGGGCGGCTTGGGGTTTGTTAATGCGTGGCTGGAATCTGGCTACGCAGACGACATGGACGAAGACGCATATCAAGCGTGGCAGAATGATTTATTCGCGCGCATTGGCGATGTCTGCAATCCCACAGCATCTCTGTTTTATAATCATCAGCTGCGTTGGCGCGACGGAGAATGCAGCCATCCAATCCAATGGTTTAGACCGTCCGGTTGGCGGCTTCGCTCTGAAATCATATGGGATAGATGCGGGGGGATGATGTTTAACGCGCGCATGTTTGTGCGCGTTGATGAGCGTATTCTTTGGTTCGCACGTTCCGACAATCACAAATGGAATCAAACGTCGGTCGGACTTGGGACTATTTGGAAAATCCCACGGGCGCAGAACAAAGAACACCCTGTGGCGTTTCCAACAGAACTGCCGTTTCGCTGCATTGAATCGGCGACCGATCCGGGCGATTTGGTTCTCGATCCATTTGCGGGCTCCGCATCGACTGGTGTGGCCGCGATAAATCTTGGTCGCAGATTCATCGGCATAGAACGCGAGCCAAAATACTTCGACATCGCCTGCCGCCGCATCGAGGAAGCCTACAAGCAGCCCCGCCTATTTGCAGAGCCTAAGCCTAAGCCGAAGCAGGAGGCGTTGCTGTAATGGCCGACTGGATGGCATTCAACGTCGCGGACTACGTGGCGAACACGCTGCATCTGACGACGCGCCAGCATGGCGGATATATCCTGCTGATTTGCGCCGCCTGGAACGGCAAGGGCTTCCTGCCGGGAACCGACGAGGGCTTGCGCGCCATAGCCAAGCTATCGCCTCGGGAGTGGAAGGACGATGGGCCTGCGCTCAAGGCGTTCCTGACGCGGCGTGGCGAGGCATGGGTGCATGAGCGTGTCGAGTTCGAGTGGAACGACGCGCAATCGCTGATTGCTGCCAAGAGCAAAGCCGGAAAGGAAGGCGCGCGAAAGCGCTGGCAAGGCAGAAGCAATGGCAAACCCATGGCAGTGCCATCCGATAGCCATAGGCAAACCGATGCACCATTACCTTTACCAAGACCTGTAACTACTACCCGTACTGTTGAAGCAGGGGCGGCGGCGGCTTTTGCGGCCTACCAGCAATCAGCGGAACAGCACGGATGGCCGAACCCGCAATTCATGAACAGCACGCGGCGCTACGCCATCGAGGAACGCTTGCGCGAGTGCGGCGGCCTTGAGGGCTGGAACGCCGCGCTTGAGGCCGCGTCCACCGCTGAATTTCTCAAGGGAACCGATGGCCGATGTCAGCGCTGGTTTGATCTGGACTGGCTGCTGAAACCCCAAAACTTCACCCGGCTCATGGAGGGCCGTTATGCCGAAAGACATCGCGACGACAAGCAACAGTCCGGCCTTGGCGCCGCACTTGCCGGACTGGCTTGACCGGCTGTGCGAGCAGCAACACCCGGACATCCCCTGGAAGCCACCGGCAAACCTGCCGCGTCCGGCTGACTTGCGCGCTGCCATCGCGGACATGGAGCGGCTGCTGAACGAGCGGGCGACACCGGCCTATGCGAAGCAGTGCATCGCGCAGTTGATGGTCGCTTTCGAGCCGAACACGAAACTCAGCGCCGACGAAACCCGCTTGCGCGCGATGGTGTGGCTGGAGGCGAACGGCGACCTCTGCGACGGGCTTTGGCGGGAGGCGACGCAGGAGTCGATCCGGTCGCTCAAGTGGATGCCAAAGCCGAGCGAGTTCCGCGATCTGGTTTACCCCCGGATCATGGCCGCCCGCCGCAGCATCGAGCGGCTGAAGGAAATGCTGCGGGCGCACGACCAGCCCGCCGCAGCGTTCAAGCCTGAGAGCGACGTGGAGCGCTGGCGAGGCAGCATCGAGCGCTGGCGCAAGTTTGGCGACACGGCCATGGGCCGCGACCTCAAGGGCCAAGCCATCCGTGCCGAGCGGAATCTTGCCGAGGTTGAAAACCGCGCGCCCGCTGATTGGGCCGCCGAACCCAAGACGCAAGCGGAGGCAGCATGAGTAGCAAGTTTGCGCATTTGGAAGCTATGGACCCTCAGCAATTCAAAGCCATGGTTCTGCGCTGCATCTATGCCTTTGATCGAGAACCAATGGACAAGACGCGGCCTTTTGGAATGGCTGCTGCCGCGCTGTTTATCTGTAACGGGGCAGCGGAATCAAACGCGGCGACTTTCCGCGCCACGCTTGAAGGCTGCACGGCTGGCAGCAAGGACAATGGCGATTGGCGGATCACCTGCAAGCGAGTGAGGGAGGCAGCATGAGCGAGCATGAGAAGCCAAAACTGTTTTACGTTTCCGATTACGCGCTTGGGCTTGTCCACGGCCTGTTGATGAGCGCCGGAGAACTGGCGGCAATTCGCCGTCTGCTGCGTTCGCCATATCGCATCACCTATCGCGGCATCGCGCTTCAAATGATTTTGGAGGCAGCATGACCAAGCAGACACACCGCCAGCGCAAGGCCCTACGATCAACGAAAAAGGGGGATAGCTCGCTCCGGCGTAAGACGCCTCCGCACCCATCTCCGGCTGCATTGAGGCCGTCGCCTCTTGACGTGAGGCCGCACGCCCTCGCCAAAGCCATTGACGGATTGACCCGCTCGTTTACGTGGTCGGAAAGCCCCGAAGGCCATGACTATTGGGCGAAAATCTGTGACCGCCTTGCGCAACTCATCGACCCAAAGGCGACATCATGGGTTGACGTGAAGCTCTGTGATTATCTTGAGCGGATAGACCCTCCGACGAACGAGATGGGTGCGGAGCGAGCGCATGCGAGCGAGCCAGTCCAATCCCCCGCCCAGCAAATAGCCTCCCAACTAAATTCAGAGAACCTGAAGCCCCGACCCGAGCCAGATCCCTCCATCCTGGGCCGCATCTTCGCATGGCCGCGCAAGCTGCTGGGGCGGTGAATGAACGGCAAGGAATGGACCCCCGAGCATACGGCCACGCTTGAGCTACTGAACCGCATCGGCTGTGACGACGCCTTGATCGCCGCGCAGACCGGCCACTGCCGCGATACCGTCCGCAGGCATCGCACCGCCTTGGGCCTGCCCACCTGCTACGGCTTCCGCATTGGCGATTGGCGAGAGGTCGCAAATTCCTTCTTGCAAAGCAAAGTCGCAACTCCTTAGACGGGATAGCCGATAGCTCTCTGTGCGAGAGGTCGGCTTTGCTTTTCGGCGCAATCGGTTAGGGGCTCTAGTGGCGGCCCCGAAAAACCCCAAGAATCGTTGGAGCGAAAAGGCGTGGAGAGACGCCATTCGCGTCGCCGTCATGCGCGCCCACGAAGACCCCAAGAAGGGCAAGAAGCTCGCCGCATTGGCTGATGCGCTCGTTAACGCGGGCCTTGAGGGCGACGTATCCGCGCTGAGAGAGATTGGCGATCGGCTTGACGGCAAGGTGCCACAGGGCATCACAGGCGGCGACGGCGGCCCCGTTGCAATGGCGTTCCAATGGCTGACGCCCAGCGCATAACCATTCCATACGCGCCCCGCCGCGCCTTCCTGCCCTACCACGAGAGCAGCAAGCGGTGGCGTGTCCTGGTGGCCCACCGCCGCGCCGGGAAGACCGTGGCGACGGTCAATCAACTGATCCGGTCGGCGCTGACCTGCGACAAGCCAAACCCGCGCTGCGCCTACGTGGCCCCGCTATTCCGTCAGGCCAAGGACGTGGCTTGGACCTACCTCAAGGAGTTCACCAGCGTCATCCCCGGAGCGGAAGCCAATGAGACCGAGTTGCGGGTGGACCTGCCCAATGGAGGCAGAGTCCGGCTCTACGGCGCAGATAATCCCGATGGAATGCGCGGCATTTATCTTGATGACTGCGTACTTGACGAGTTCGCAGATATGCGACCGCGCGTTCTGCCAGAGATTATTCGCCCGGCGCTGTCAGATCGCAGGGGCTCGCTCACCATCATCGGCACGCCCCGAGGCCACAACGACTTCTTCCACGCCTATCAAGCCGCGCTGAACGATAACGACTGGTACTCGGTGATGCTGAAGGCATCAGAGACCGGCCTTGTTGCGCCCGAGGAATTGGATGCAGCGCGGAAGATGATGACGCCCGAGCAGTACGAGCAGGAGTTTGAATGCTCGTTCGAGGCGGCAATTCTGGGCGCCTATTGGGGCCGGGAAATGGCCGAGGCCGAGCGGGAAGGGCGCATCTGCGACGTGCCTGTAGACCCGGATTTGCCCGTCTATACGGCTTGGGACTTGGGCGTGAAGGACACCACGGCGATTTGGTTTTTTCAGGTGCTGGCCGGTGGCCTGAACGTGGTGGACTTTTACGAAGCCTCTGGCGTCGGTGCGGCGCACTACGTCGAAGTGCTTAACCAGCGCGCGGCGGACGGCGGCTACAAGCTGGGGCCGTGCCTTGTGCCCCATGACGCCAAGGTCACTGAGTGGGGCACAGGCCGAACCCGCATCGAGACGGTGACGCGGCTGGGCCTGAAGCCCGAGCTTGTGCCGGATCACGCCATCATCGACGGCATTCAGGCGGCCCGCCTCACGATCCCAGTTTCCCGCTTTGACCGTACCAAGTGCGCTGTCGGCATCGAGGGCCTGAAGCAGTACCGCGCCGAATACGACGAGGAGCGCAAGGTCTTCAAGCCCAAGCCTCTGCACGATTGGGCGAGCAACCCTGCCGATGCGTGGCGGTATCTGGCGATCGGCTGGCGCGCCCTGCGTGCCCCGGCGCCCGAGCCCAAGCGCCTTGTTGACGCCTACGTGGCGCAGCCGGACGGCTCGATCAAATCACACCTCACCTTCAGGCAGATGGTGGAGCAGCAGAAGCGCCGGAGGCTTGAAAGAGAATGAGCACCACCGAAACCCTCACGGCGCAGGAACAGTCCGGCACGGTCGAAACCAAGGCCGACTACGAGCGCACGCCCGGCGAGTTCACGAAGCACTGGCTCAAGGCCATCGAGCTTGCGGGCGAGGAGGAGAAGGACTGGCGCGCGAACGCCGAGGAGACGCTGAAGCGCTACACGTCAAGCAAGGCCAAGTCGTTCAACGTCCTGTACGCGAACACGCAGACCACGGTGCCCGCGCTCTACAACAGCGAGCCCGCGCCGGACATCCGCCGCCGCTTTGGAGACGATGACGAGCAGGGCCAAGCGCTTGCCGAGATCATCGAGCGGGCGATCACCATCCAGGCCGAGCTATACGACTTCAACTCGGTGATGAAGGCGGCAGTGAAGGACCGCCAGCTTCCGGGTCGTGGCGTGTCCCGCGCCCGCGTAATGCAGGGGCCGAACGGGTCGAAGTGGATTCAGTGGGAGCCGGTCGCCTATGACGACTTCCGCCACGGGCCTGCAAAGACGTGGGACGATGTGCCGTGGTGCGCCTACCGCCACAAGTTCAAGCGGGACGAACTGGTCGATCTGGCGGGCGATGCCATCGGCAAGGCGGTCCCGCTCGATGTGGCCGTGGGCGAGACACCCAAGAAGGACATCAACGACCTGCCCGATATGTTCAAGCGGGCGATTGTCTGGGAAGTGTGGGACCGCGAGGCCCGCAAGGTCTACTTCTTCGCGGAGAGCTATAGCGACGGCCCGCTGAAGGTCTACGACGACCCGTACCGGCTGCGGAAGTTCTGGCCGAGCCCCAAGCCGCTGTACCAAATCGACCGCACGGAAAGCCTCACGCCCGTCTGCGAGTTTATGATCTGGAAGCCGCTTGCGGACGAGGTAGACGACCTCACCAAGCGCATCGCGGGCATCGTGAAGGTGATGAAGCTGCGTGGCCTGTACGCCGGGCAGTTTGAAAACCTGATGACCAAGCTGAAGGATCTGGACGACGGCGAACTAGCCGCCGCCGACGATTCGGCCCGCGCCATGCAGGAAGGCGGCATCGACAAGGCCATATGGCTGTGGCCGGTCGATATGGCGATCAAGGTCGTGCAAGGGCTGTACGAGGCCCGCGAGCAGGCGAAAAACCACCTGTACGAACTGACCGGCGTGGCCGACATCCTGCGAGGGCAGACTAACCCGAGCGAAACCTTGGGTGCCCAGCAGATCAAGGCGCAGTGGGGCAGCCTGCGGCTCCAGGAAGCGCAGGCGGACGTTCAGCGGTACGCCCGCGACTGCTACCGCATCATGGCGGACCTGTTGGGCCTGTTGGCTCCCGAGGAACTGTCGGCCATGACCGGCGTTCAGATGGGGCCGCAGATCGCTCAGTTGATGCAAATGGACTTGCAACGCGAGTTCGTCATCGAGATCGAAACCGACTCGACCATCAAGGCGGACCTGTCACGGGCGCAGCAGAACATCGCGGGCTTCGTGCAGGGCTTTGGCGCGTTCATCCAGTCGGTCGGCCCGGCGGTGCAGGCGGGGATGATGCCGCCGGAAATCGCCGTGAAGTTGCTCACCGCCTTTGCGCGGAGCTTCAAGCTGGGCCGCGAGGCCGAGTCGGCACTGGATCAGTGGGAGAAGTACCTCGCCCAGAAGGCCCAGCAGCCGCCGCAGCCGGACCCCTCGCAACAGGTCGAGCAGGTCAAGGCGCAAGCCGAAATCGGCAAGGCGCAAGCCGCCATCCAGCAGACGCAGATGGAAGGCCAGATTGCCCAGCAAGAGCATCAACAGAACATGCAGGCCACCGCACAGAAGGGGCAGTTGATGGTGCTGAAGCACAACCTCGACCTTCAGGGCTTGCAGGCGAAGGTCGCGGCGCAGGCGATGCAGCCGCCAGGAGTGCCGCAGTGAGCGCCTGCGCCATCGCTGTGCTGCTTTTGGGGGCCATCCTCTATGTGGCCGTGGCGGCGACGATCCTGATTGTTAGCAACCGCGAGACCAAGCGCGCCATTCGCGAAATGGAGGAGCGTCTGAGCCGCCCCAATCCCCTCGACGGTGCGCGCATATGGGGTGGGTCGTGAGAGCGCGCTACGTCTTCCGCGACGGCCAATTCATCGAGCGCAAGACCGGCGAGCCCCTGTCCGCGCCCGAGCGCATCGCCTCGCCCATGCTGATGGCGGACGTTCACTACAAGTCCCCGCTGAGTGGCAAGGAAGTCACAAGCCGCAGCCAGCGCCGCGAGGAAATGAAAATTCACGGCGTTCGCGAGGTCGATCCGTCCGAGCGCCGGGTGTTTGCTTACCGTTCGAAGAAATGGGCCGAACGGATGCGCCGGGATCACGACCCGAACGCGGGCAAGCCCGAAATCCCGCAGGACGCGCCGTTCAAGCGGCTGTCCCGAGACGAACTGCCGACATCAATTGCTAAAACCATCTCACGGTGAAGAGGGCATGACCGTCAAGAAAACTCGCGGCTGGTCGCTCCCGGATAAGATGGCGCACTACGCGGACAAGTCGGGCGGCGACACTGCCTGTTGGCTGTGGAAGGGCGCGAAAAGCGCGGCTGGATATGGGCGCTTGCTTGTGAACGGAAAGGCGCGAATCGCAAGCCGCGTATCGTGGGAGTTGGAGTGCGGCCCAATCCCGAAGGGCATGGAGGTCTGCCACCGCTGCGATACGCCCGCATGCGTGAACCCGGCGCATCTATTCCTCGCAACTCACGCTGAGAATATGGCGGACATGGGCCGCAAGGGCCGCTCGTCATTCCAGAACGGCACGCTTGTCAGACGTGGGCAGTCGTGGATTCGCCCAAGCGCGTCTTGCCTAACCCTCTAACCGGATGTATGGTATGACCGACGAAATTCAGGTTGGTACGGCTCCCGAGGCCCCGATCACGACAGGCGCAGATAGCGCGCCGGTTGAGAAGCCAAAGGAGACCTTCGACCAGACGCTAGAACGGGTCGCGCAAGAGGCCATCCACGGCAAGCGCGGACCGGACGGAAAGTATCAGTCTCGCGTTGTAGCGCCCGGCGCTCCCGAGACACCGGAATTGCCCGGCAAGTCCGAGGCTGCTGCTCCCGAACTGGCACCGCCAGCCATCGAGATGCCGCCGTCTCTGCCGGACGATGTGAAGAAGCTGTGGCCTACGCTTCCACCCGCACACCAGCAATGGCTGGCCAAGCGGGAAAGCGAGGTGCATGAGAAGATCACGTCGGATGGACAGCGGCTGAAGACCCTCGCTGCGTTCGAGGAAGTTCTTAAGCCGTTGGATGCGAGGTTGAAGCAGGTCAACGCGCCGCCGCACGAGTATGTGCGCCGTCTCGCTGCCGCCGATCAGCTTCTCGCGACCAATGGCGTCGAGGGCCTCCGTGCGATCGCGCAGATGTACGGGATCGACGTTCGGTCGCTTTTGCAGCAACCCACCGCGCAACCCAATCCCCAATTCGACATCGATTCCAAGGTTAACGAAGGCGTCCAGAAAGCCCTTCAAGAGCTTCGCGTGACGGAGAAGGCCAAGGAGATCGACACGTTCCGTACCTCGCTTCCCGAGGCAGAACGGGCCGACTTCGACAAGCTGGAAGCCGCCATGACGGGGCTCGCCATTGGCAACCCCAAGCAGGCCATTGCCGACCTTTACAAGGCGGCGCGTCGTGCAGACCCCGAGCTTTACGCCGCAGATCAGGCGAAGGCGAAAGAGGAAGCCGACAAGAAGGCAGCCGAGGAAGCCAAGAAGCGGCAGGACGCAGACGCCAGGGTCGCACCCTTTGCCAGAAAGCCGGGCGCAGCGCCCGTCACATCGGCCAAGAAGGGCGACATCTGGGGCACCATGGACCGAGTTGCAGCGGAGATCAGGGCACGCGGCTAGAGACAAGGAACCTAGCCAATGGCTTCTCCCAACAGCACTTTCACGGAAATCGTCACCACGACGCTCCGTGAGCATCCCTCGGAGATCGCTGACAACGTCAGCAATCACAACGCGCTCTACTCTCGCCTCAAGAAGAAGGGGCAGATCAAGAAGATCGACGGCGGCTATGAGATCGTCCGCCCGCTCGATTACGCCGAGAACTCGACGTTCCAGCGTTACAGCGGCTTCGACGCCCTGAACATCAGCCAGTCTGACGTTCTGAGCGCCGCGAAGTACGACTGGATGCAGGCGGCGGTTCACGTCGTGGCCTCCGGTCGCGAGCTTCGCATGAACTCGGGCAGCAACCAGATCGTCGATCTGGCGAAGGCTCGGCTCAAGAACGCGATCCGCACGGCCAGCAACAACATGTCGGTCGATCTGTACTCGGACGGCGCGCTGACCAACCAGATGGGCGGCCTCGCGGCCATCATCACGTCGGACGGCACCGGCACCGTGGGCGGCATCAACTCCAGCACCTATAGCTGGTGGGCCAACCAGTACCGCGAACTGTCGGGCACCAACGCCTGGAGCAAGTCCACGATCAAGGGCGATATGAATGCCCTGTGGCTGTCCTGCGTTCGCGGCACCGACAAGCCGGACCTGATCGTTTCGACCAACGACTTCTACGCCGCGTATTGGGAGTCCCTTCAGGACCTCCAGCGCTTCACCGAGGTCGGCAAGGAGGCGGGCTACGGCTTCGACTCGCTGAAGTACATGACGGCTGATGTGGTCCATGACCTCAACACCAACTTCACGTCGACCGGCGAGAAGATGTACTTCCTCAACACCGACTACCTCGAAATGGTGACGCATTCCGACGCCAACTGGAACCAGTTGGACGACAAGATGAGCGTCAACCAGGACGCGGTCGTCATCCCGCTCCTGTGGATGGGCAACGTCGTGTGCAGCAACCGCGCACGTCAAGGCCGTCTGCTGGATGCCGCGTAAGCCATAGGGAAAGGAGAACTAAACCATGACTATCCTGATTGGCTTCAGCGGCTCGCAGGTCGATACCGCTTTCACCAACGGCAAGACGTTCTCGCCGGGCAACCGCGCGAGCGACTACTCGGGCAAGCAGTACGTCTACGTCAAGGCTTCGTCTGCTATCGCGCAGTACGATGTCTGCACGATCGACCCGGCCACCTACACCACGACCGTCGCACCGCTTGGCACCGCCAACGATGCGCGCGGCAACCTGGTGGGCGTGGCTCCGGTCGCCATCGCGTCC
>Ga0181553_10004848_pt1 | contig 11341 bp, 10 predicted proteins | sample 011ome_17_FD_133753 | JGI IMG/M metagenome (GOLD analysis project Ga0181553, IMG submission 133753) | Coastal salt marsh microbial communities from the Groves Creek Marsh, Skidaway Island, Georgia - 011502XT metaG (megahit assembly) | ecosystem: Environmental > Aquatic > Marine > Intertidal...
CGCACCTAAACGTCATGAACGCCGCGACGATTTCGGACGAGGTGGAATCGCAGATGGGACGCGCCACCCGCGCGGTGCTCTTGACGAACGCCCTGGACCTCCTCGCGGTCGTGCTCGGCGCGGATGAGGCGAAGCAGACGTTCGCCGCGCTCAAGTTTCCGATGGAGATGGCGCGAGCCGCCTGGCCCGCGTGCGCCGCCGCGGGGACGGCGGACGACAGACTGCGATGCATGGCCGCGTTCGCCAAGGCGGTCGCCGCGGCTGCCGACAAATGCGAGGCGAACAAAGGCGCGTTCGTCAAGGCGGAGGCGGAGACGTGCCTGGTGGCGATTCTGCGCGAAGCCGAAGCCGCTTCCCCCGCCGACGCCGCCGCGCCCGTTCCCGCGGCGGACGCCACGTTGGGCCCGTCCGCCACCCTCCTGTCGGGCGCGGCGTACGTGGTGCGCGAGGGACCCGGGCACGACGCGTACGGTGAGGAAGACGGTGGTGCTGAGAAGGAGGCGCTCGCGGCGAGCGCGCGAACGCGTCGGGCGCCTCGACGAGCGCGAGATGCGCGATGAGCGGCGCGGCTTCGGCATCCATGGCGAACAGCACGGCGATGGTTTTGATCGGCGTCGACATTGGTGAAGATGTGATGACGATGAAGTGAGATGCGAGGCGTTGAATGACGCCAAAACGACGCCGCGCGCGCGATCGCGGACGAGCGCGCGCGCGATCGCGGACGATGGGCGTTGAAGTGGTGTCTCGAGGACGCGATGCGCGACGACGACAGGACGTGACGACGACGTAGGGCGCGCGTTTTAATCGCATTCATGGCGACTGGAAGACACCCATCTGTCGCGCACCGATGCGACGCCGTACGGGCGGCGATTGATATCGCCATGGTTCGCGCGCGCGAGGCTCGAGGTGCGCACGCCGAGCCACGCGCGCGCGACGTCGTGCGCGCGCTGGAGGACGTGATGCGCGACGATGACGACATCGACGAAGACGCGCGCGCCGAAGCTGTTGACGTCGTTTTAAATTTAAGTCTGGATGTCTCGACGTCGTGGCGCGAGAAAGTCGAAGCGTTGGCGCGAGATTATGATGGCAGGGATGATATACATCACGTGGACGACGTCAGCGATGCGACTCGAGGCGCGGATGAGATGAATTTAAGCCGAATTGAGGCGTTGTTGATGATGGACGACGACGCGTATTTGGCTGAAATCGCTCCAACGTCGACGATGAAAGCGCTAGAAACGCGAGACGATGCGTGCGGAGACGATGACATTGATGACGACGACCTCATCGCTCGCGCATTGTGCGAGTTGAATGCGATTAAACGAGTGTTTTATCGATGGGCGACGATTGCAGAGGACGCGCGGAACGTTCGGCTACGCGAACGCGAGGCGCGAGCGATTTGTGAATTCCACTCGGGTCGGCGCATGCGGCGCATTCTCGTGCGAGCCATTCGGGCTTGGGCGGTACATGCGAGACGCGGCGCCGTGCTGCGGCGTTTCGAGCGCGGACGCGCGATGCGAGCGCGGCGTGATGGATTGCGCGCGTGGAGGCGGGTGGTGGAGGAGGCGTCGACGCAGCGTTCGGACACCATCGCGCGCATTAGACGTTCGACAACTGCGCGTGTGAAACGCAAGGCGTTTGAAACGTGGAAACGAACTGCGAGTGAGTTTATTGCGAACGCTCGCGCGCGTGAATGGCGCCGTATGGCGATTCAAACGGTAGCGTTGGAGGCGTGGAGACGCGGCGTCGGAGCGATTAAAGCCGAACGCGAAGCCATGTACACGGCGGATGTGTTCCACACATTGCGCGTACAGATGCGTGCGTTCGGTGTGTGGCAAAGAAAAGTAGCACGCGCTCACGCGATGGTGAAAAAGGCTGTCGTCCGAGCGGCGTTTACGCGATGGAGGCGAAGCGTCCGAGCGGCGAAATTTGACGCTCAGCAAAACATTCTCGCGGCGCAATACGACGAGGCGCGCGTGATGCACGTTATTTTCGCTCTATGGCGCATCAATGTGCGCGAGCGCCGCGCGGAGGCGCGGGCGATGCGCCGCGCGCGAGCATTTCGCCGTTCGACACTGAGCACGAATACGTTCTACGCGTGGGTCATTCATTTACGCAGAGCCAAGGCGTCTCGGGCGCGATTGTTATTTCGAGCCTTTTCAGTATGGTTTACGCGCGTGAAGCGCGCGCGTAGACTTGAAGACATCGCGTTGTACTATGTCGATTCGCAAGCAATTAGTTTCTGCGACAAGTACGCGCCACAATTCTTTTTTGCCGAGTGGCGAGAGTTTGTCTTTCGTATGCGACGGCGATACGCGGCGATGGAATTCGCCGAACACTCGCTCGCCGTGCGCGCCTTTCGCACGTGGCGCCACGTTCCGTCGATGCCAACACATATTGTCGCCGAGCAAGACGAACAATTCGTGGAAAACACAGCTCGCGTAGCCAACATCATCAAAGATTAAAAGACTAGAACACTAGCGATAGAGATACTGTGCCTAGCCCTTCGGTAGGAAAAGAAAATTAAATACTAGACATTACACGCTCTCGCGCACGTGCGCGACGACGAAACACGTTCTTAAAGCACACGAATCTACTATCCCATGGTCGCCGGATCACTCAACCCAAGCATGGTTTCAATCGTAAACTTGAAAAAAAAGTAGCCCCCGGCGCCGACGCCGATAACGAGCGCCGCCGTCCCTGGCTTCTTCATCAACGCCACCACTGGTCTACCAAACATGTACGCGAATCCAACCATGATGGAAATGGAAAATCGCGCGTACTTGACCATGTTCGCCCAGAACGGCACCTCGCCGCCCGCGAGCGTCCACAACTCGTTCCCGTCGCCGCCGACGACGACGTTATCCGCGAGCCCCGAGGCGGCGTCCGCCGCAAACGCCGCGCCACCAACGTCGAACACGCCACCATCGTCGACACCGATGGATGCCATCGTGATCGCACCGAGCGCGAGCGCACCGAACGCGCACTTGCGCGCGTCCACGCGCGCGAACGACGACGCAGCAGACGCGGGAGCAGCGGCGCTATCCACATCGGTCTTCGCCTTGGCGACGACGACGCCGATGCGCGACGACGACGAGGACGACGACGACGAGGACGTCGAACGGCATCGGCGCGACGACGCGACGACGCTGGATGACGACGTCGGTGCGGCGGCGGCGCCAATCGAGCGGGCGATCGTAAACATGAAGCTGTTGCGGCGCAGAGTGGCGACACAGCGCGGCGCAGCGACGGCGTCGGCGGCGAAGCGGCGACGCACAGCGCGCGAGCGCGACGAGTCGCTCGTGATTTTGACTGTTTTGCGCGCGCGCCGACGCGGGAGCCGGCGCGCGCGTCGGCTGATTGTGGATCTTTGATTCGTTTGCAAGATGGCAGCCAAAACCAAACCGTCATCGACGTCGACGACGAGCGCGGCGTCGGTGAAGACGACGAGCAAGAAGGCGCCGATGCGCATCTCCGCCCCGCGCAGTGACGCCACGTCGCGCAAAGATGGCACGAAACCGAGCAAAAAGGCGACGAAGAAGGTGGGCAAGGCGTCCGCGGCCGCGCCTTCGGTCAAGCCAAAAGTTGACGGCCGTAAATCGTGCGTGATCGCTATGAAGAACGTAGATGAGAATGGAAGTTCGGTGGCGCTGACGCGTAACATGTCCCGCGACTCTCGCGAGGCGGTGCGCGAGATGCGCGGGGACTGGAGGTTTTATTCGTTGGTGACGTTTTGCGTGACGTTTCGCGCGTGCCACGGGCTACCCGAGCGAACGTGCGCTGAATTCGAGCGCGCGTTATGCGACCCGTCTACGAGTGAAAACGATTGGTTGATAGAGTTACTGTTGAGGCTGTTGGAGAGCGAGAGTGAAGAGGGCGCGGTGGCGTCGTCGTCGTCTACGTTTATCGTGGACGACGACTGGGAGCATCGACTCGATCGAACGAGCCGCGAGCTCGAACGCATGTACCCGGATGAGTTCCCCGATGGACCGCCGATCGATACCGCAGTTGGGAAGACTTTTTTCGATGTTGATCCACTGACGCGCATGGATGTGTTGTTTACGTTGTGCGAGCGCAAGTGCGAGACTAGTCGGTTAGGGAATGAAGCGGCGGCAGCGCACGCGATTGAATACGAGAGGGCGCGACGACGCAAAGTCTTCGTACCTTCTACCTGTCGGAGCGAACTGCACGGTACGCCGATTGGCTATGACTTTCTCTCACGTGCCTATTATGTCTGCCCCGGTTCGTATCGATTGTTTCGCGCCGCGAAAGTCGCCATCGATGACTTTGATGGGCCAGAGACACCGCCGGAATGGTGCACTCCCTGCGTGACGTTTGAGGAAGTGAGCAAGTTTGCCTCGGCATTGCGTAAAGCCGGCAACAAGAACGAGCAAGCACTTTTTGAGTACTTGGATAAGAAACACTTACCGTCGTTCAGAGAAAAAATTCAAGAGCAAGAGGCGGAGGCGCAGCGATTAGAAGCGAAACGCAAGGCGTTGCAAGAGGCGGAAGAAAAGCGAGCCTACTTGATGAGTCTTGAACGTAAGCGCTCTTCTCGATTAGTCATCAAGGAAAAAGAAGAGAAGAAAAAGATCGAAACTGCCGATCGAGGCATGATACCGCCCAAGCCTTCAGACGAGGACATTAATAAAGTTCGTTTGGATGTTCGCTCGTGGATTTTGCAGCCGAAGAGGTTGCGCCCAATCTCCCCGCCGCATGGCGTAGATATTCGGCAAATTCGTTTCACAGACGATTTCACGCCCCCAGTTAAGAAGCCTAAAGGACGGGAATGGAAGAATAAGTGCGTGAGCGTGTTCTGGGATGCCGATGACGACGCTGAGTCAACGTTTTACGACGCCATCGTTTGGGATTACGACAGCATGAGTGATAAGGCGAGCGTGTTCTACACCGGAACGCAAACCATGGAGCGGATAAATTTAGAATTCGCCCGTGTTCGCGTTGGTGGTCCGGCGCCGAAGGGTATCGTCGATAAACGCGGATTGCTTATCCCGTACGCAAACATGTTGAGAGCCGTAGAGAAGACCATGCAAAGTGCTCGCCAGGCGTTCACGTGGCGAGGGACGTGGATTGAAAACATCGTCGGCGCTGGTATCCCATCGCATAGTGAAGGGTCGGCGCTGTGCCTGTGCCCATCTCGCGCGCACATCGAAGACGACAACGAGGACGAGGACGATGAAGACGCGTCCCCAGAAGAACGCCCGTCGAGCGTCATCGATGTAGAAGACGGCCAAGTGTGCGTGGATACGTCTGATAGCATCAAAAACGATGACTCCGAAGTCGTCGTCATTCAAGACTCGCCGTCGCCGAAAAAGCTGCGCATTGAAGAACCAGTGCCATTGTAAAAGTAGTTGACCACATAATCAGCCTCTCGCTCGCCTTTCGCCGAGTTCTTCGAGAGCGATCATACATGCCCGCCAGCTCGCTCGCGTGCGCATTCCGATCTTCATCGCACACGTACACATCCACCGCGACCCGAACGCGACGCACAACGAGAACCATGGCACAAAAGCACCACGACGACCGCTGGAGCTCCAGCGCGACGTTACTCACGATCGACTCGCCGAGCTCCATGGCCGACGCCGCCGCGCGCGCTGGTAAGCTCATCATCATCGGCACGAAAGATGCTATTCTCGCTCCGGGCGCGATGGAGTGCGTGAGCTCCAACGAAGACGTCACGAGCGCCGCTCGCGGGTTGGCCAAGTCGCTCGAGAGCGGTGCCTCGCGGAGCACGGCGTTAAACGTCACCACCGACGACGAGCTCAAAGAAGTCGTCGTGTGCATCATTCCGAGCACCACTGAAGTCTCTCGGCACAATTCACCGATCTCGAGTCATACGATCGCGGCGAGTGCGAAATCGGCGATTGGAGATCGTAAAAAGCGTTCGGCGTGCGTGGTTACGATTTTGGCAAACGACGAATTCGCGGCGAGCGCGATTTCAGCCATGGCGCGCATCGTGCCTCCGTATGCGAATAAGTTCCGTGCAAGTGGGTACGTGGCGGATGGTGACGTGCACATCGGCGTCGTCGCCGGTGGAGCGGTGTGGAATGGGCCGGAGACGCGAAGCTTGCCAAAAGCGCTGCGTCGATGCCAAACGCTCGTGGATTCGGCACCGAATGAATTGGATCCGAACACGTTCGTGGATGAAGCAAAGCGCGTGGCAGTTGAACTTGGAGCGAGTGTGAAAATTGTCGAGATTAAGCGATTTACGCAGCTCGAATCAGAAGGGTACGGGATGCTCGCGGGCGTCGGCCGCGCGTCGACCAGAGATGGGCGCGAACCGGCGCTTGTACATTTACGCTTTATGCCCAAGGGATGTACCGACCCCAATGCGCCATCCATTGCATTTGTAGGTAAGGGCATCACATTCGACACCGGAGGCCTTAGCCTTAAGAGCAAGGATGGTATGTGCGGCATGAAAACCGACATGGGTGGTGCCGCCGGCATGTTTGGCGCGTTCGAAGCCATCGCGACTGAGAACGCCGATGAGTTCAAGACCCCGCTCGATCTCGTGCTTTGCATCGCTGAAAATGCCATCGGTAGTGGTGCGATTCGTCCCGATGATATTCTAGTCGCTAAGAGTGGGAAAACGGTGGAGATAAACAACACTGACGCAGAGGGACGATTAGTCTTGGGCGACGGCGTCGCGTATTGCACTGACCCCGAGAACAATACAATGAATCCAAAGGTCATCATCGATATGGCCACACTCACGGGGGCGCAAATGATCGCCACCGGACGTAAACATGCGGGTTTGGTGTGCGACAACGAAGACATGGAGACGCTCCTCGTCAAGCTCGGCAAAACAACTGGCGATTTGGTGCACCCGCTTCCCTACGCGCCGGAAATGTTCAAGAGCGAATTCTCGAGCAAGGTTGCCGACATGAAGAACTCTGTCGCTGACCGTGCGAACGCGCAATCGTCGTGCGCCGGCCAATTCATTGCCAACCACTTGAACGAGGAATGGAGCAAGCGCGAAGATACGCGCTGGGCGCACATTGACATGGCAGGTCCGGGCAACTTGAAGGATGGCCTCGCCACGGGCTACGGCGTCACCTTACTCCACGCCTTGTACAAAACCCTCGACGCGCGCGGTCTTTAACGATTTCATGACGCACGCGTGCTAAATAGTTTTCTGAAATATTTCAACCGCTTCTAAGGTGTGACTACGAGAGCTTCTTACTCGCCGCCAGCGAGCGCCGCGCCGCTATGCGCGCCGCAGACTCATTCCCTAGCGCCCCGAACGGCAGCGCGAACTTCACTAAACATAAACTAATAACCTCCACCGCAATCGTTCCCGCCCATGACGAAAAATATACATCCTCGCCCACGCGCGTCGTCAACCGACCGCCCGCGTACGCGCACGCGCTCAATGCAAACCCAATCGCCGCCCCACCGAATCGCGCGTGCGTAAACCCAATCACCAACGCCAAAGAATTCGTCACCCTCGCAAATATCCCACGCGGGAGCACCGCACTCGTGGCGCTCGCCGCTATAGATAACGCGCACGCTTTGCCTTCACCTCCGCGCAACGTCCCGTTCGCCGCGCTCGCCGCCACCAAAAGCAACTCAAACGGCACGAGCACGCACACAAAGTGAAACGACGACCCAGGCGCGGTGAGTACCACGTTCGACGCGCGCAGCGCGACGTACGTGACGACGTAGACGTACAATATCGCAAAGCCAACGCACGCCTTGCCAACTTTGGTTTCCTTTGCGCCCACGCGCGCATCGAGCGCGCACGCGCGCACGAACGTCCGCGCGCACATGACGAGCGAGAGCGCGACGCACAAAATCACGTGCGCGCCCTCGCCGCTGGGCGTGCCCGCGTGCATGGCGATGCGATGCGAGCGCACGCGCTGGAATGTCGTCATTCCGCGCACGCAGCACCGATACCATGATGATGACATCGGCGTCGTCGTCGACGCTGGCGCGCGCACAGGCGCCGTGGGCGACGCAGACGCGCGGGCGGGCTACGACGCGGGCGTTTCGCGCGCGCCGGGCGTCGCGCGTCGTCGTGGCGCACGCGCAAATGAGCACGTTTAGGGTCGCTGGTGAAGGCGCGTGCGAGCTCGGGGGCATCGATGCGCGCGCGACGTGCGACGCCAACGGCGCTCGAGGGACGATTGCGACGGGGCAGCCGTTTTTGGACCATATGATTGATCAGCTCACGGCGCACGCGCAGCTTGGGGTGTCGGTGCGCGTGACGCGGGACGGAGCGGCGTGCGCCGAGTGCGCGGACGCCGGGACGCCGCATGGCGCTGATGTGTTCGAAGCCAGCGGGCGGGCGCTCGGAAAGGCGATGAAATCGATGTTGAGCACGGGGGCGAGCGCAGGGGCGAAGGCGCGGGCGCGGTTTGCGAGCCCGTTGGATGAGGCGTACGCTACGTGCGACGTCGAGTTGTACGGCGGACAAGGTTTGGACACGTTTTCCTTGGCGCCGTACGGGCGGCCCGGGACGGCGGGCCGGTCGCACATCGGTACGTACCCTACGGCACATACTGAGGTGTTCTGGCGCGCGCTCGCGGAAGAATCTGGGGTGAGCTTGCGTTTGGTGAAGGAACGAGGCGATAACGCGCACCACATCGTCGAGTCGACGTTCAAGGCTTTCGCGCGCGGTTTGCGCGCAGCTATGGACACCGTTGACGGTATTGACGTGTACGATTCGACGACTAAAAGTGATGAAGTGCGACATAGCGCGATTAAGCGGTCGACCAAGGAAACATCGATCGACGTGAAGCTCGATTTAGACGCCGACGGCGCGAACGCCTCGATTAGCACAGGCATCGTCGCCTTGGATGGTTTGTTCTCAGCGATTCAACGCGAGGCAAATATCGGACTTGATATTGCTGCGAGTGGAGATTTATGGATTGACGATCACCACACCGCGGAAGACGTGTCGATTGCGGTCGGACAGGCGTTGAACAAGGCGTTGGGAACAAAGAAAGGGTGCAACCGCATGGGGAGCGCGACGTCCACGGAGGGCGCGGCGACGGTGGAGTGTGTGATGGATTTAAGTAACCGTCCGTATTTAGGCTACGGGCTCGAACTTGACTGTGACAAGGTTGGTGACTTGAGCGTAGAGATGGTGGAGCACATGTTTATGAGCTTGACGTTTAACGGGCAAATGACTGTGCACTTGGTGGAGCACTCCCGCGGGTCGGATGAGGCGGAGGTCGCCATGGCGGCGGCGAAGGCGTTCGGGAAATGCTTGCGTCAGTGCGCGGCGATCGACCCGCGGCGGGCGGGAGCAGTGGCGAGTAGTAAAGGCACTTTATCCGTTTGATTTAATTCAAAACGCGCGAGCGCGTCGACTTTCATCTTCTACTTTGCTATCACTCGCGTGGCGATTTCGTCGCCATTGTCGCTACGTTTACTTGTTCAGTAATCGCATAACTAACGCAGAGACTTGCACTTGCAACTTATCCACTACACCTTGCGCCGCACTATCGCCATCGCAAACCTCTCGCAAGTCCACGCCAACACTCGGTGGCGGATTTGCCGCCTTGGACTTGGCGTCGTTCACCACGTCCTCGACTAAACTCTTCGCCGCTGCGCGCAATCCCTCCTCATCGATGGATGACCGCACTAAACTCGCATCAATACTTTCCAAGTACTTATTCACCCGTGCGAGCTCTTCAAGTGCCTCTTGTCCGCCGTCGCTCGCGAGCGCGTCGGCAAACTCTGTCAGCGGCGCCGTCTTCAACTTTTTCGGCATCGAGCGCAACTTCGCCTTAAACTCCGCATCCACTTGTTCGCACTGTGCGTTCGCTAGATTGTGTATCTTCGTACACTCTTCGTCCACTGTGTCCAACGTAAACGAGCGTGTGGTCGTCAGTCGACGGGTGTTCGCGGCGCGGGGGTACTTAGGACGCAAACAGACACTTCAGCGGCATTCGCATTCGACGTTCGACAGGGCGATACGACGCTAAACGCACCCGCGCGTTCAAAGGCGAGAACGATCGCATCGATTTCAACGCTCGCCGCGCGCTTCGCGCCGTCCTCGTCGTCGTTCGACGCCGTGGGCGCCGAACACTGCGCCGCGGGCGACGATGCTGCGACAACGTCGTCGTTGGTCTTACGCGCACTCGCGCTCGAGCGCGCCGCACGCGCGGGCGTGGTGTTGGCGACATCACGCAGAGGAGTGTGTACTTCAGCCATGCGCGGTGGTGACGGCGGCGGTGACGATGGGAGGCGTCGCGCTGTGAGGCTCTGCGCGCGCGTTCGCGCCCAACTCTCGTCGCGACGAAAACAAAAAAAACTCTTTTGCTATGAAAGTCCTTTACGTGCTATTAAAAACAAACCTGTGTGAGCTACGATGATGATATAGAACAACGCCGCCGTTCGACGCGCGACGTGTGAGACGCGTGTCCGACCTCAAACTATGAGTCTTCTCCGGCCAAACCTCCAAATTTTGCGCTCTCAACCAACGCGTCGTGCTCGCCGACCAACCTCGCAATTAGCTTCTTACTCGTCTCCTGTAAATGCCCCGCTATAAACACCTCATCGAGCACGTAATGCGCCTTATGGAAGTTAAACACCAAATCCAACTCGCACACGTTACCGAAATACTTGTCTAGAATTTCCACGTAGTGCTGAATCTGCTCCAGCGTCGCGAGCTCATTCGCCTCTCTATCCACCGCCAGACAAAAATACAGCGACGCGTACTTTCTATATATCAACTTCATATCCTTATACTCCACCACGTTGCATGCCTTGGCCGGCCGAGGGATGATCGCGTTCACCGCGTCGCGTTCGATGCGCTTGCGATCTTTTTGCGACGTCACGACGTAGTACTTGGACAGGCGAATCTTCCCTTGTTTGGAGAACAACAGCGCGAAATGAATCATCGCGCGGCGCGGATTGCGCGAGACGGCGATCGAGGCGCGTCGTGCGCCGTCGCACTCGACGCGTCGCGCGCGCGCGCCGACGACGGTGTGACGCACCGACGACGACGACGGGACAGCTCAAAACGCGCGCGCCACGACTGGACCCACACACACGCGTACACGACATCCTAAGACCTCTATCATATTGCTCGACAAAACACGTCGATCCATTTCGCCGATCATGACTCAGACACGAGACCCACTCGATAAAAACACACTAAGCCCTAAACGCACACGCCACTAATGTATCACCTATCACTTATCCACACACGACGCCACCGACGTCGACCTCGCGCGCGCGCGCCACTCGACGCCGCGCGTCGACACACGGTCGCGCACCGTCGAGAGTGTACACGTGTTCTTTTCGACGCGCGCGTCCATGTTTGCCGCGACGCATGGCGCCTCGCGCGCGATGGTGAGTGGTGCGAATGCGC
>Ga0181553_10004859_pt1 | contig 11330 bp, 5 predicted proteins | sample 011ome_17_FD_133753 | JGI IMG/M metagenome (GOLD analysis project Ga0181553, IMG submission 133753) | Coastal salt marsh microbial communities from the Groves Creek Marsh, Skidaway Island, Georgia - 011502XT metaG (megahit assembly) | ecosystem: Environmental > Aquatic > Marine > Intertidal zone...
CTGTTGTGACAAGTGCAACAATTGACCAATATACTAACCAAGTATTTTTAGGAGCACGAGATCTCCAAGTTCGCTTTAAGCTTGAGTCCGATGGTATTGGTGTGCAGTGGCAGTTAGGCTACCCAAGAGTAGATGGACGAGAAGATGGTAAACGCTAATGGCTGAGTTTAAGACCACTAAAGCTCCTAACTTAGTTATATCTGAACGTGACTATAAAATAGATAATGAGGCACAGTTTCGTAATCAGTTACGACTTTATTTTAACCAAGTTGACTCAGGCTTTGAGCAGATATTAATTGGACAGGGTGGGGCTAACATTGACTTTCCCCATATTGTTGCTTACTACGATGCTAGTCAATATACGACTGATAATACGCCGACTAAAGTATTGTGGAACAATGCACCAGATGTCGCAGGGTTTACATTAAATGCAGATAGTACTGCTACGGCAAACTATGACGGCACTTACAAGATTGAATATAGATTGCAAGGGGTCAATACAGAAAACGTAGCTTTAGATGCTGTGATTTGGTTACGAGTCAATAATACAGATGTAGCAGATTCAGCGACTAAATTTACGATACCGGCTAGAAAAAGTGCAGGAGTCTATACATTTAGTATATTAGCTTCGTTTGTATCTTGGGCATCTACTGCAGGTGACAATTTTGCATTATATTGGGCAACAGAAAAAGCGTTTATATCAGGAACACAAGACGGAATATTTTTACAAAGTTTAGCAGCACAAACAAGTCCTTATGCACACCCTGAGATACCGTCATCTTATGGGGTAATTCAGTATATTGGACGAGAATAAAGGTTTATACGTAACACAAATAATGGTATTATACAACTTAATAACAGGTTAATTTTATGGATAGCAAAAAACAAGCACAAGGCATAGCCTCTTTAGGTCGTTATGGTGATACTACGTTGATGCATATGCGTCCTGACGAAGTAGAACAACTCACGGCTATATCAAGAGCCAACGGTGGCGACATTACAATCAACCCTAAAACAGGAATGCCAGAAGCATTCTTAGGCGATTTTCTAGGAGCTTTGGCTCCGTTTGCTGCTGGAATAGGCGCAAATGCTTTGTTACCTGGCTCAGGTAGTGCTTTTGCAATGAACAACCCTTTCTTATATAAGTATGCAATCCCCGCCGCTGCTGGAATAGGAGCTAAAGCTGTAGTAAACGGTGGTGATTTGTCGGCTATGGATGTTCTTTCTGGAGGCTTTGGTGGATATGGAGGAGCTCAGTTTGGTTCGTCTCTTTCACAATTTGGGGCTGAGGCAGCTAAAACTCCTGTGACTGAACAAGGGCTAACAGGGATGAGTCCTGTAGATACGACTATTGGCGGAGCTAATTTAACTTCTCCTGCTTCAACCGCAGGAACAGGAGGCAATATAGGTAGTCCAGCGCTTACTTCACAAGGAGGTAGAGGGGCAATTTCTCCTACACAAGTATATAAACCAGTTAATACTAATTTGTCGCCTACAATGGGGCAAGTTAATTATCCTTCATATGCTGATGGTGTAAGACAAGGTACAGTAAATATGGGGGGATATGACCCATTACAAGGTCAAGGAAGTTCAGCATTATATACTAAAGGCGGACAAGGCTTTAATGTTGACACCGTCCCTGCAGTGCAAGATAGTTTTAAAGAAGGGTTTAATTTTGGGCAATCTATATCAGATTCTAAATTAGGAAAAGGATTTCAAGCAGCTGCTAAAGATCCAATGGGGTATTTAAAATCTTCAGAAGTAGGAGATGGTAGCGCACTTGCAGGCGGAATTAAAACAGCTTTGCCATTTGCAACAGCTGCTGGAGAAGCATACATGAAAGGCTACTACGAAGATATGCCTACTCCTGAGTCTGATGTAATGAGATATTATAACCCAAATAGAACACTTAATTTAGGTATGGATACAGGACTTCGTTTATTAGCAGAAGGAGGTAAAGTAGAAAAGTTTGCTGAAGGTAATGTAGTAAGAGATAGAAGTTATTATGGTATTGAGCCTAAATATGAACAACGACAACCATTATATGGTATGGGAGCTCTTGGTAGTTCTCAATCTAATCAAGTAAGAGTTCCAGTGATGGGCTTTGTAGATGTCGGCGGTAAGTTTGTTGCTGATCCTAAAGGTACAATGTCTGACATAGACTATGAAGAAAGATTTAAATATGTAACAGAAGGTGTTGCTAAACCTGAAGACCAAGATAGTAGCTTTGAATCTAAAACGGGTTTGCAGGGTGGAGCAGGTGGAATAAATCCAGCAGTATTACAAGCAGCTCAAGGATATGCTGATACACAACAATCTGATTTAAACCAACAAGGTTTAGGTGGATTAAAAAAAGGCGGGGCAATTAAATACCAACAAGGTGGTCAAACAACTGCTGAAATGAACACAGCAAAAGCAGCAACACCCCCACCAGCAACAACAATGGATATGCTAATAGCTAAGAAGAATGAAGAAGAGATGGCTAAACAAGGTATTCCTGCAGGTATAAACATGGAAGCTATCAAGCAACAAGCAGGTATGGCAGACGGTGGTATAGCAGAATTAACTCCAGATGACGGTAAAATGTTAAATGGTATGGGTGACGGTGTAAGTGATGATATTCCTGCCATGATAGAAGGCGAGCAAGAAGCTGCATTATCAGATGGTGAATTTATAGTTCCTGCAAGAATAGTATCTGAATTAGGTAACGGTTCATCAGACGCAGGCGCACAAAAATTATACAGTATGATAGATAGAATCCAAGCTGCAAGAAAGCAGACTATAGGTGACAATAAACAATACGCGAAGGATACAAACGCAGAAAGGTATTTACCTGCTTGATAGTTTCAATGGTGCCTAGCGAACATATTGAGTTCGTATGGCCAAATATAAGGGAGTATATGATGGGCGCTGCAGAATATACTTTTGGTAGATTTACAGCGTTTGATATAAAAAGTGAACTCATAAGACGGGAAGGTGAACAACAGTTATGGGTAGCTTTTGAAGATAAAGATAATTATTACGGTGCTGTTGTAACAGAAGTTTTTCAGTATCCGCAGATGCGTGCATTAATAATGCATTTTACAGGTGGCAAACAACTACCTAAATGGAAAAAACCCATGCTAAAAGTTTTACAAAAGTTTGCAAACGAAAATGATTGTGATGTAATAGAGTCATATGGCAGACCGGGATGGGGTAAAGTATTTAAAAAAGACGGATATGAACAACGATTCATATTTTATGAATTACCTGTGGAGTAATATAAATGTTTAAAATTCATGATTTTTTTAACGTATTTAAGCTTGTAGAAGCATTTACCTTCTATAAAGGCAAAGGCGGTGGTGGCGGTGGTACAACTGAGACTAAATCAGTTACTACTAACTTACCTGAATATGCACAGCCATTTTATGAAGAACTCTTAAAGCAATCTGGTAAACAGGTTTATGAAACTGATTCATCAGGTAAGGTAACTGGTGTCAAACAATTTCAACCCTATACAGGACAACGTGTAGCTCCATTTAGTGCAGAACAACAAGCAGTGCAACAAGAAGTTGCGGGTATGACTACGCCCGGTGCTTTTCAAACAGCGTCAGGTACACTAGGCACGGTAGGTCAACAAGCAGGCACTGCGGCCCAACAAGGTTTAACTCGAGCACTAGCTTATCAACCGGGCACTATTACTCCACAACAAGTGTCTACTGGTCAGTTTACTCAACCTGGTATAGCACAAAGTTATATGGATCCATATACACAGGCTGTTGTCGATGTACAAAAACGTGAAGCTCAAAGACAAGCGAATATACAAAAAGCTCAAGGAGCTATGGGAGCTATTAATCGAGGTACATTTGGCGGCGCTAGACAAGCTTTGATGCAGACAGAACAAGATCGAGCTACTCAAGACTTACTAAATAAGATACAAGCTGAAGGTGGTTCAAGAGCTTTCCAACAAGCTCAACAAGCATTTCAAGCTGACCAAGCAAGGCAGCTACAAGCAGCTCAAGCTAACCAACAAGCAGGATTACAAGCGGCTCAACTAGGACAACAAGCTCAACAGTTTGGTGCAGGGCTTGGTAAAGACGTAGGATTAGCTGGATTAGGTACAGGGCTAGAGACTGCAAAAGCGACAGGTCAATTAGGTGCTACAGAGCAAATGGCAAATCTGGAAAGATTGAAGGCTCAAGCAGCATCAGGTGCAGAGAAACAAGCATTACAACAAGAGATTGATAACTTGGCATACCAACAGTTTAAGGAAGAACAAGATTACCAAAGAGGTCTGTTGGAGTATCAATCAAACATTCTACGAGGTACTGCAGGTGCTCTTGGTTCTACTCAAGTGGCTTATGCACCAGCACCAAGTTTAGCATCACAACTAGGTGGTCTAGGTCTAGCAGGACTAGGTTTATATAACATTCTAGGTAAACAGGGATAATATTATGGCAATGGGAATATCAGGATTAACTGCAGATAAAAATATGAATCCTATTACGGATCCAAGTCCGGTAGATATTGTTGAAGACTACAAGAATTTACCTGACAACGTATTAATTGGGTATGCTAAAGACAGAGAAAACCCTAACGCTACTTATGCATTGACTGTTTTAATGAGCAGAAAAAGAGCTAAAGATGAATTAGCTAAAGGTGATTTACCTACAACTACTGTTGCTGATGATGTAATAGCAGACATATCAGGAGCTCCTCAGTCTACTCAAGGAATGGGTGGAGCAAGTATGTTTGTACCACAAGACCGTCAGAAAGAATATTTAGCTCAACAGCTAATGCAACAAGCAGGCCCCCAAGGCACTGCGCCTATGAATATGGAAGGCATTAACACTCCGCCTATGACTAGACAAGAAGCATCTAATACAATGGGACTTACTCAGATTCCAAGTAACATAGGCAAGAACTATGCAGGTGGTGGTATCGTGGCTTTTGCAGGTGACCAAGGCAGCTATGTAAATAATTTTGGTCTTAATAATCTAGCGGGTATTAATGAAGAAGCACTTGCTGAGTATTTACAAGCTAAAGACGAAAAAGATTATGTAGTTAAATCTCCAGTAAAAACTGTAGGAATACAAAATTTAGTTGACGAGAAAAAATTAAGAGAAGAAGCAAACAAATTAGGAGATTCTATTGCTGGACCCTTTGGTAACTCATTTGGAATGATGGAAGACTATAAACCTGATGGCATTAGATCAGAGTCAGAAATTAAAGATGAAATTACTAAGATGCTAAAAGAAGAAGAGGCTCTTAAAAATCCATTCAAAGACTACGATGACGGTAGAAGCACTGATGAGTTAGCAAAAGATATTATGGACTTAGAAAGTACTGATACTTCTATTTCAGGAGACAACACCCTACCAAGTGATGCAAGAGGCACTAGAGGAGTTAGGGGTCTGACAGATAGATTTGATAGACTTCGCTCTAGATATCAGGCTGAAGATAAATCACTAGAAGAGATTGGTAAAGAAGTTCAAGCCGGATATAAACAGTTTGGTGTAGATCAAAATGTGTTTGGTGATCTTGCAGCTGACATAGAAAAAGATAGACAACAACTAGGTAAATCTAGAGGAGAAGCAGCAGACTTAGCGTTAGTTGAAGCTGGTCTATTGATTGCAGGAGGAACATCTCCTAATGCACTATCTAACTTAAAAGAAGCTGCGCCAGCTGTGCGTAACTATGGAGTTCAACTACAGAACTTACGAGGTGAAGACAGAGCGCTCAAAGCAATGGAGTTACAACTTCGAGGTGCTGAACAAGCAGGCAAGATGGGTATGGCTGATAAGGCTATGGCTCTACAAGACAACGCAAGAAAACGTCTACTAGAGATAGATAAGGCTGAGTTAGATGCAGAACAAAGACTCCAGATAGCAGAACTACAGAAAGAAGCAACACTTCAAGCTGCAATGATTCAAGCGAAAAACAAAGACTCATATATTTTACTTGAACAAGCTAAAAAAGATCCTAATTTCTATAACATTGTAGATGTTAACGGAGTTAAAAAACGTCAGTTTAATACTGAGAAATTTATGGAGCTTATCAAGCCATACGGTGTTGGTTCACAAAATACACTACTAGCAAATATTATGAAAGAATATAATGATGCAGCAAATAATATTTTTACAGGCGATAAATTTACAGAACAATTCCCAACTGTAGAATCTTATATTAAACACATACAAGGTCTAGCTCAAAAAAACAGAGGAAGTGTTCAGTCTGGCGGGACATCAACACCTAGCGGCAAAGTGATAGATTTCAATTCTATCGGCATGTAATTAAATAAAGGGTAAACATGGACGTAAGAATGCCTGATGGGACAATCATAACAAATGTCCCCGACGATATAACAAAAGAAGAATTACTATCAAAGTATCAAGCTTCTTTTCCTGCTCAGCCTGACGACGCTGCTAACTTTCAATTAGCTTCTGAAAAGCCTTTGTTTGGTGAAGAATCACAAGTTACTCGCAATCCGTTTGAAGCGTTTAAAGGTGCTCTCAAAGGTGTAGGCGAAAGCGCAAGACAAGCAGTAGAAACTCCAATCTACGGCTCAACAGAAGCATTTGAACGGTCCCAACAACGTCGAGAAGACATCACAGAAAAACCAGGCTTTAGCCTAGAACAGATTGAAGGTGAGTTTGAACGCGGCACAATACCTGGACTCATTGAAACAGCAAAACAAATTCCATCAGGATTTGCTAACTATCTTGGATATGCTCTTCCCGGCCTTGCCGCATACTATGGAGCCCCTCTTTTAGGTCTTAAAGGAACCCTAGGCAGAATATTTGCCTCGTTTGGTACAAGTTATCTTCCACAGTTGGGTGAAGGCATGACAAGACAAGCTGAAGCTCAGATAGCAAGGGGTGAGCCAGTTGATATTGATGTAATAAAAGCTATGTATACAGCAACTGGTCAAGCGGCGTTAGATGTTATTCCTATAGACAGAATACTAGGTCCTGTTGTTACTCCTAAAAAACTAAAAGATGCTGAAAAAATAATCAAGAGTAAACCTAATAAAACTCTTGAAGCTGTATCAGAAGGTCTTCTTACTGCAGAACTAGAAGCAGGGACAGAGATTACTCAGCAATTATTAGAACGCTGGCAGGCAGGATTACCTCTGTTTGATGAAGAAGCTATCAAAGAATATAAAGAAGTCGGAGCATTAAGTTTATTTGCAGGCCCGCTTGGAGCATACTCAGGCTATACAAACGTAAAGAGTTCAGAAGACTTAATCAAAGATGATGAGAAGCGTGTTGCTAGAATCAAAAGAATCAACGAGCAACGTGATGTAGATGAGTTTAATAAAGTTCAGGCTATGCGAGACGACATCATGGATCGTTGGGACAACCGCAAGTCACAAGAGGAAGAAGATCAGTTTGAACAATTACAGAACATAGCAACCGAAGTTATTGATGGCGTTGAAATATCTCTACCTGTTAAATCTAAGTTATTAGCTCAATTAAAAAAATATCAAGCAGACTACGAGAAAGCAGAAGCAAAAGAAAAAGAAAGAATAGCTAAACAAGCAATAGATGATTTAACCGATATACCGAAAGACTTTGTCAAAACTTTAGATCTTTCGCCTCTAAGACTAATTGATAAAAAATTAATACGAGATTTAGGCGTTGCTCCTAACTCTGCCGCAGCTAGAAACATTCTTGGGTTAGATCCTACTAATCCTGCCCATGCAGATAAAATTACATCTATTCTAAAAAATTATTTAGAGACATTAAAAACTTCACCGACTGCTAATGCAGAGCGAGCACAACAAGCTGAAGTAGAAATAACAAACTATTTAAATAAGATAGCACAGCCTACTACTGAAACACCCGTAACGCCTAACATGGTGTTTGAATACACTGATGAGCTTGGAGAAACTCAAGTACGTGAAGTAGAAAAAATAAGAAAAATACAAGGCGCTCCAGACATGGTAGTATTTAAAAAACTACCTGGACAAGAACAAACTGAATCAATTAGTATTGATAAAGGAACTTTAAAGGAGACACAAGATGAGTCAATTATCCAACCTACCCAACCTGACAGAGAAGGAACTGGAGCAGGTGTTCAGGTACCTGGAGAATCCTTACGAGACTTACCTGCCGCCGAACTTGCAGAAACTGACAGATCTGGAATTATTGGGCCTCCAAGTTATGTACGAGAACTTGAAAGACGAATTGAGCAGCAGCGTGCTTCACTAAAAGATATAAAGAAACAAGAGCGTGAGTTCAAGTCTCAAACTAAATTAACTCAACCTACACTAAAACAATTCTTAAGTAAGCCTGAAAACAGAATCTCTAGAAATGATTTGCTTGATGTTATGGGTGAGACTAAAGTGCCTGTTGGAAACCCTGGATACTTTAGAGGATTTAGTAATAACCCTCAAGCTCAAGACTTGATGACACGCATTGAGTTAGGCAAACTAGATGCTTACTTACCTCCTGAACTTCAATCTACTTATGAGGACCCAGCCACAGGACTAGGCTTTGACTCTCGAGCAGCTTATGATTTTATTGCTGAAGCTATGAAGTCTGATAAAGAAGTCTTACACATGGAAGACCAAGATGCTGTTGGTATGGCAAGAGAGCAATTAGGTCAAGTAGAATCTCAACGCGCCGATATAGAAAGCCAGCTACAAGAAGAAGAACAGAATCTAAAAGTTGAAAGAGCAAACGAAGACTTAGTTGAAATAGATAGAGAGCGCCGTGACATCAAACCAATGGAGTCTAGACAGCGTGCTACTGAAACACCTGAGTTTAAAAACTGGTTTGGTAAATCTAAAGTAGTAGACAAAAATGGTCAGCCTTTAGTTTTATATCACGGAACTAAAAAAGATTTTGATGCTTTCAAAAGACCTAGTCAACTTGCAGAAGAAGGTACGCTAGAACGAGGTGGAATAGTTGGCACCGACGGAATATTTTTTAGCGCCAGTCCTAACACAGCAAATGTTTATTCTCGTAGACTCGGACGAGATAGAGATTATAAACCGGGAGCACGAGTTATACCTACCTATGTAAGAATGGAAAAGCCTTACATAGTTGATAAAAATTCAATCACAAGCAAGCTAAAAAAGCTTATAGCTCAAATAAAAAGCGACGAGTATTATGTTGGAGATGTTAATCGCTTTGCAAGAAAAGAACAAATTGATGATTTGCAAAAAAGAGGATATGACGGAATTATAGTTAAGGACGAGCCTGGAATCTTAGGTGAAAATCAAGATGAATACATTGTATTTGATTCTACTCAAGTTAAATCTGCCGTAGGTAACCAAGGCACTTTTGATCCAGCTGATCCTCGCATTCAAATGAGTCAGGCTGAGGCTCAAATCACTGAAGAAACTCCAGCGTCTATTATAGATGCTATGAAGAAAGTATTTGGTGAGAACGTAGCTAAGGGTATCAAGAGTGGACTAATTAATATCGTACCTACTGCAGACGCTCTACCTCAAGCATTACAACGTCAACTATCACCTACAGCCAGAGCAGCATTTGTAGGAGACAAAGCCTATTTTATTGCAGACCGCATCACTCGAGAAGCCGCTCCTCAGATGTTGTTACACGAGATTGGAGCTCATTACGGCTTGGAGAGAATGCTTGGTAAAAACTATAAAAACATTGTCACTAACTTAATTAACAACAAAGACAAAGATAAACAGATTAAACAAGCGTTCGAAGAGACACTACAATACTATCCAGACTTAGACGTAAACTCGCCTGACTTTATACAAGAGGTCATTGCTAACCTTGGCGAACGTGCGCCAAAAAATACTCTGTTCCAGCGCGTCATGAATATAATTAGAAACTTCTTAACTAAGTTAGGATACGGTTGGAATACTAAAAATTTATCTGCTAAAGACATAGCTAACATGGTTCAGCTGTCTACAATTCAGTCATTAAAAAATGAAGGTCGATACAAAACAGGCAGGCATAGTAGCTTAGCTCTAGCCTCTGATGAAAACGTAGAAGCTCCGATGTTCTACTCTGCTCTTAAACGTGCAGTCATCAATGCAAAACAAGATAAGATGCCTCGTAAACAGTGGGCAAGCTGGCTAAAAAGCAACGCACCTAAACTAGGCATTAAACAAGCAGAGCTAGATGCAACAGGCATACTAGATATATTAGAGGCTATGGATAAATCTGAATCAGCTCAGCTTGGCGAAACGGTTGGCCCACTATCAAAAGGAGACTTAATCAGTATTATAAATAGTAATGCTATTGAGCTTTCAGAAAAAATATATGGAGCTGGGTCAGTAGAAGTAGCGGACGCTCCTGATAGACAAGACTATATTGATAGTATTGTTGAAGAATGGCGGGACGAAAAGCGCGAAGGGTTAGAAGAAAGAATATATCAAGAAGCCTATGAAAATGCCGACCTACCCTACGCTGTTCGAGAATTAAATAATGTTAAAACAAGAGTAGCAGAAAACGGAGTTATAGAAGCCGTTGACATGGACCGTGACACACGATTCGTATTAGATCAAATGGCTTCAAATCAAGCATTTAAGTTGCTCCGTAGAGATCCTCAAGACCCTACTCCTCCTGGAGAAGACTCGTTTGAAAATGTTGTAGACGATTTTAAACAAAGCATGTTAAAACAAATTAGACGAAATGATGGACAAGTGTTTTTTGTTGAGAATATGAGTTATGCTAACTTAACAGACCCTAATCTTCCTAATGAACTTTTTGACTCAGAGTCTCAAGCTGAAGAAATGATGATTGAGTTAAACGACATAATTATAGAGGAACAATTTCGAGTAGAGTATGATAAAGCACTTGATGAAATAGACCAACAAGAAGGAGAACTTAGAGACGAATTAGTAGATCGATACAACGAAGAGTATGGAGAGTTTTTAGAAGGTAAATATAAGCAATACACATTGCCAAGGGGATCTGATTACACTGAGTTACTTATTTTGAATCCTAAGGCTAAACAGCCTGCAGCATTAAGCTCACCTATGGACTTGGAAGAGGGAGAAACTCGAGCACCTGCTGTATTCTCTAGTTCACATTTTGATCCGCAAAATATTATTGCTCATGTTCGCATGACAACTCGACCTGAAAAAGGCTCGTCAAAATCTGTACTATTTGTAGAAGAAATACAGTCTGACTGGGGCCAACAAGGTAGAAGACTAGGATTTAAACGGCTCTTAAATGAAGACGAAAAAGCTGAAATTAAAAAACTTCAAGATAAACTTAAGCCAATAAAAGAAAAACTTGAGTCTAAGCTAAACGAATCTGAAGCCTTAAGAACCAAAACAGGAAATCTTATTCAAGCCTATCAAGGACAAAGAAAAGAACAGCCTGAGATTTTAAGAAGAATCTCAGATGTAACAGGTTTAA
>Ga0181553_10004866_pt1 | contig 11321 bp, 9 predicted proteins | sample 011ome_17_FD_133753 | JGI IMG/M metagenome (GOLD analysis project Ga0181553, IMG submission 133753) | Coastal salt marsh microbial communities from the Groves Creek Marsh, Skidaway Island, Georgia - 011502XT metaG (megahit assembly) | ecosystem: Environmental > Aquatic > Marine > Intertidal zone...
AGGAGGAGTAGATTCTTCTGTTACAGCGATGCTATTAGATCAAGCGATTGGAAAAAATTTAATTTGTGTTTTTGTTGATAATGGATTGCTTCGAAAAAATGAAGCCGAAGATGTAGAAAATCTATTCAAAGAGAAGATGAAATTAAATTTATTAGTCGTTGATGCAAAGAAAGTTTTTTATCGACATCTAAAAAGTATTTCAGATCCTGAGCAGAAAAGAAAAATTATCGGTAGAACTTTTATTGATGTTTTTGATAATGAGGCAGCTAAATTAAAAGATGAGATTCATTTTTTAGCACAGGGCACTATTTATCCTGATGTAATTGAATCTTCAGAATCAGAATCTAAAGAGGCTAGGGTGATTAAATCTCACCACAATGTTGGAGGTCTTCCTGATGATATGAAGATGGAATTAGTGGAGCCTTTGCGTGATTTATTTAAAGATGAGGTTAGGACAATGGGGTCTGAGCTTGGCCTGCCATTAGAGATGTTAAATCGGCATCCATTCCCAGGCCCAGGATTAGGAGTCAGAATTCTTGGTGAGATTTCCCAAGAAAAAGTTTTAATCCTTCAAAATGCTGATGCAATTTTCATTGAGGAATTAATTAAAGCAGGCTTATACGACCATGTAAGCCAGGCATTTTGTGCATTTCTTCCAATTAAATCAGTTGGAGTTGTTGGTGATGAGAGGAGATATGCAGATGTGATAGCGATTAGAGCAGTTGAAACGGTAGATTTTATGACCGCAACTTGGGCAAGGCTTCCATATGACTTCTTGGCACATGTCTCAAATCGAATTGTCAATGAATTAGAGGGAGTTAGCAGGGTAGTTTATGATATTTCTAGCAAACCACCAGCAACTATTGAGTGGGAATAAAATGAAGAACCAAAAGATGAACTTATTTTTCACACTTAACATATTTTTTGCCACAGCACTTACCTTATATTTAGTTAAAACTTTCAATTTAGAATTGGATCCAAGTATTCTATATTCTTACTGGCAGTATTTAGATATCCAAAATCTAATTGAAGATCCCTTTAATTCTATTTTATATCTTCATTCTCAGCCCCCCATGTTGAATATCTTAATAAAAATTTTTTCATTATTTGGAGAAGAAAGAATTTTTGAGATATTTGTAGTTTTTAATTCATTATGTATTGGTTTAACTTCATCAATTATTTTCAAAATTATCTCAGAAAGGACTAGCTCTATAAAAATTGGAATAATATTTTCATTCTTATATATAATTTTTCCGTCAACACTGCTTAATGCAGGGTATGCATTTTATCCTGCTATGACGGCATGCATGTATTCTTTATTAATCTTTAGCTTTCATCTGCTGAATGCTAAACCTAAAATTGCTTTATTTATTCTTTCATTTTCAATTATTTTGCTTTCAACAACTAGGGGTAGTTTTACAATATTACATACAATTTTTTTCTACTTATTATTTGCTTATCTTTACCATAAGGCATATAGACAAACCTACTTAATTCAAATTTTTGGAGTGCTTGTGCTGCTACTGTCTTCTGCTTTTTCAATAAAAAACCTAGCTCTCTATAATTTTTATGGAAATAGTAGTTGGTCACCAATTAATATTGCTTACGGTGTTGGGATTCCTAGAGATGAGTGGTACTGGATGTCGCCAGAAGAAATTAAAAAGAGTTACCCAAATCTCAAGTGTGAAAATTCATATCATTTCCAAGATACTAGCTTGCTTAAATCAAGTGGCCACGCAAATTATAATCATTGTTTGATGATTGAGCATGGAAAAATTATTGCCTTAGAATCCTTTAAGCAATATGACCCACTTACTCATGCAAAATATTTTCTGTCAAATAGTGCATATTATTTTGCTCCTTCTGATATGTATAGGGAACTTACTAGCAGAAAAAATATTAAAACATATGCTGATTTTATTAATTCATTACAATTAACTGTTAATATTTCAGAAAAACATGAGATAAGAGTTCTTTTGATATTATTACTTTTAGTAGCAGCTTTCATATCATTTAAACGTAAGGATATTTTTTTATCAGTTTGTATGATAACAATTGTTTCTCATTATTTTTCTCATGCTGTCACTGATGGTTATGAGAGTCAAAGGTTTGTATTTGACATAGAGTTTATTTTTTTCATTATTTTTGCAATAGTTTTTTGGTCTGGAATGAAAACAAATCATTTACAACATAGATAATCATGGGAACAGTAAGAACGCTTCTTGCATTAGCTGTTGTATTTGCCCATTGTTATGGATTTATGTTTACTGGGGGCATGCTCGCTGTCCAGATTTTTTATATGATATCTGGATATTTGATGTCTTTAATTTTGCTTAATGAAAAATCATATAGAAATTTAAGATCATTTTATTTCAATCGAGCTCTTCGTTTATTTCCAATTTATTGGTTTATTGCCTTATTGTCATTATTTTTAAACATATATTTTTATTCTATAGGTCAAGATAGCTTCTTTTATATATATAAAGAAATAGATCTATGGGGTAGTGTACTGATGTTTTTATCAAACTTTACTCTAATTGGGCAAGATTGGTTAATGTTTACAGGGATAGTGGATGGCGAGTATGGTTTTATAACTAATTTATATGATTCAGATTTATCAATAGATGATGGCCTTCTTGTACCTCAGGCCTGGACGTTAGGATTAGAAATTTCATTTTATTTAATTGCCCCATTTATACTAAACAATAAAAAAAGATGGCTCGCCTTATTGTTTGGGTCGCTATGTATTAAAATCTTTCTTATTTATCTAGGTATTGGCACATCAGATCCTTATTCTTATAGGTTCTTTCCAGCAGAATTATCCTTGTTTCTCCTTGGAGTTTTCGCGCATCAGATCCTCCTACCAATATATGAAAGAAAGCGCTACTTAAAAAATGCTAATTTAGTCTCATTCATAACAACTCTAACCATATTAATTGTTATTTCATACTCTGTGATTTTTGGCACATCATTTTATAGTGCCTCCATGATGATTTTATATGTCTTGTTTGCCCTTCCATTTATCGCGATATTTCAGCAAAAATCAAAATTAGATAACTGGATTGGTAATTTGTCATATCCAATCTACATTTGTCACATGTTAGTTATTGTACTATTTGATAATTTGGGGAAAAAATATGGTTTTTATAAGGATTTTGAATATTTTTTAGGAATTTTCATATCAACAATAATTCTGTCGATTCTTTTAGAGATTTTTATTAATAGAAGAGTTAATAAGCTGAGAGCTAAAGTTAGAGCTAATTAGAGTCCTTGTAATTACTTAAAAAGTTTATTGACGGCCAAATACTCACTGATTTCAGGGAACTCCCTTTTTTGAAGCTTACTGCTAATTTTGAAGTTTTCTAGATTGAAAATTTCAAATCCGTTCATTGAAAAAAAATCAACAACTTTACTTCCATCATAACCAAATCTAGCGGTAAGCTCATCCCACAACTCAAAATATACGTACTTTGTTTTAGTTAAGGTAGATTGCGCTCCCTCAAGGGCCATTAGTTCGTAACCCTCAACATCAATTTTTATTAAATCAATTAAACCATTATGCTTTTCAAGCAAGCTATCAATTGTATCTGATTGAACAGAGATATTATTCTCACTGCCTTCCTGGGAAACAAAATTACAGTCATCGGCATGAAGGTCAGTCATATAAACTTTGCCTGGTTTATTACTTACAGCCAAATTAAATGCCTTTATATTACGAGAATTATCTTTAATATTCTGTATAAGCGCTTGGTAAGTTTTGGGCTGAGCCTCTATAGCGTAAATTTCTCCATCTTTAATAATATTCGATGCTGCTAATGATAAATTGCCAATATTTGCACCAATGTCTATAAAGACACTATTTTCTTTTAAAAGAGAAACTATGAACTGCTCCTCATCTTGATAGAATTTTTGGCCTTGAATAAACATTTCTGACGCCACATTATTTTCAGAAAAACGAACAAAATAACGATCCCTTTTTATTTTATAAAATTTTCCCAATTTAAGCTTTATTAGGATCCTGCTTAGTATATATTTGAATTTATTCTTATGACTAAAAATTATTTTGCAAAAATTAAATATTTTTTTTGTGAACATTTTTAAAACTCTCAATTAAAATTTATTAAAATTATATTCATAACATTGTATTATGGATATTATCTCAGAGTTAATTCCTTAGCATGAAAAATAAAAAGAATTTATTTGTTGATCTTGATGGCTCATTAATGAAAGGAGACCTGCTCTATGAGTCTTTTTTTAATTTTTTAAGCAACGACATATTGGCACCAATTAAATGCCTAGCAATATTAATTAAATTTGGTTTAGTTGAACTAAAGAGCTTTCTATACAAGAATTCTTTTCTAAATATAAAAAATTTACCTATTGATAGGGATGTTTTAAAATTTATTGAAAATTGGAAAACTAAAAATAATGGAGATGTTGTTCTTATCTCTGCTTCCCATGAATTATATGTTCAAGATATAGCTAAGCATATTAATATTTTTGATGCTTGCTATGGTTCTTCGAATAATAATTTAAAGTCCACTCAAAAGCTAAAAACTATAAATAATCACTCACAAGAGATTCCTTTTGATTATGTCGGAAATTCAATTGATGATTTAGCTATTTGGGAATATGCATCAAACCCAATCTTAGTGAATCCAAGCAATTACGTGAAAAATAAAGTAAAAAAATTGAAAAAAAATTTTATTATTATTAGCAATAAAAAATCATTATTTTACAACTTGTTTAAACTCATAAGAGCCCATCAATGGATAAAAAACATGTTGTTATTCTTGCCAATGGTGCTTTCAATGTCGTTTTCATTGGATTTATTTGTTAAAACTCTTATGGGCTTTGTCTCATTTTCACTAATCGCATCTGCATTTTATGTTTTCAATGATTTATTAGACATTGAAAGCGATAGAAAGCATATAACGAAGAAGTTTAGACCCTTGGCATCTGGTCAGGTGAATATAATAAGTAGTGTTTTGTGTTTTCTAACGTTTATAGCTGTATCAGTCAGCATATCTTTTTATTTAAGCCAAACTTTTCAAGCAGCTTTATTTTTTTATGCATGTCTCACTTTTATATATTCCAAGTGGCTAAAAAAAATTCCAGTGGTCGACATTATTATTTTGGCATCATTCTATGTGGTGAGAATATTAAGTGGCTCTGCTATTTCAGGACTGGAAGTGTCAAATTGGTTAATTACATTTTCTATGTTCTTTTTTTTATTTCTAGCCTCTGTAAAAAGGTGGATAGAAATTGAAAAATCAACTGATGAACTAATTTCTGCTAGGGGTTATTTTCGTAAAGACTTAAACTTCATAACCCAGCTAAGTTTTTTTTGTGGTCTTATTTCAGTTTTAATCTTATGTTTGTATATTGACTCTCAGCAAGCTTCATTAATTTATTCAAATCATAGAGTTTTGTGGTTTGTTCCAATGATATTTTTGTATTGGATTGTTGAGACATTGTTTTTAGTTTCAAGAAACAAAGTAAATGATGATCCAGTAGTATATGCATTAAAAAGTAAAACAAGTTATATTTGCGCGATATTTTTAATATCTATATTTTATTTTGCATCATAAAACCTCAATTACCATTAGGTATATTCTTTTTTGTTTCATTGCAATTCTTATTAACTTAGCAATTCAAAGAATAATAATTTCATCCTTTGAAGTAAATAATATTTATTTGATTGCAATTATTTTAGGAACAATTGGAGGCTTGGTTTCTAAATATATTTTAGACAAACAATATATATTTTATGACATAGATAATTCATTGATCAACAATCAAAAGAAATTCTCACTTTATTCCATAAATGGAATTTACACTACAATATTGTTTTGGATCACAGAAAGCGCATTTTACTATTTTTATCAGACAGAAATAGCCCGAGAAATAGGGGCAGTCTTAGGTCTTTCAATAGGATACATTATAAAATATCAACTTGATAAGAAATATGTGTTTAATAAAAGAAAGGAGGCTCGATGAATAAAATTAGCGGATGGGGAAGGTGTCCCAAATATGATGTTAATGAAGTATTTCCCGACTCAGAAAAAGATTTGCTAGACATTCTTTCAAAAAATCCAAATAGTTTTATAGCTCGAGGGAATGGGAGATCATATGGAGATTCATCTATTAATAAAGAGCTAACAATATCAATGACAAAAATGAATAAATTTTTAAGTTGGGATTCCACAAATGGTATTTTAGTTGCTGAAGCAGGAGCATTAATCTCTGACATTATTGAGTTCTTAATGCCACAAGGCTGGTTTCCAACTGTAAGTCCAGGCACTAAATATATTACATTAGGAGGTGCAATTGCTAGCGATATCCATGGCAAGAATCATCATCTTGAGGGGTCATTCGGCAGGCATGTAAATTGGATAGAAATTGTTAATGATCAAAATAAGATTATAAGATGTTCGCCCAATGAAAATGTCAATATATTTAATTGGACCATTGGAGGCATGGGGCTAACTGGTGTAATTACTAAGTGCTCTATTAAACTAAGAAAAATTGAAACAGGATGGATATCTCAAAAAGTTATTGCTAATGATAATCTTGAGAATACATTAAACTCATTTTATGAAAATAATCATTATTTATATTCTGTTGCTTGGATAGATTGCTTAAGTGATAAAAAAAATTTTGGAAGATCTATTCTAATTTTAGGGGATCATGTCAAAAAAAATAAATTGCTAAAAACACAAGAAATATTTCCAAAAATCAAAAAACAATTGATCTCTTTTCCATTTGAAATGCCTTCATTTTTCTTAAATAATTTTTTTGTATCAATTTTTAATAATATTTACTATCACTTAAATAAAAGAAAGCAAACCTCACTAATCAGCTGGGATAATTATTTCTACCCACTGGATTCAATTAAAAATTGGAATAAGATGTATGGCAGAAATGGTTTTTTTCAATTCCAGTGTGTTATACCTTTAGAATCCTCAAAAGAAGCCTATACAAAAATGTTAAGGTTAATACAAAAAGAAAGCTCAGGTTCTTTTTTAGCAGTTCTTAAGAAATTTGGTTCTGGAAATGAGTATTTTTCATTTCCAGAAGATGGATTTACACTAGCATTAGATTTCAAAAATTCTGATCGGAATATCAAAACGGCATCTAAGCTATCGAAGATCGTTTCTGAATATAATGGATCAATTTACCTAGCAAAAGATTCTTTATTGCAATCCATTGAATTTAAGAAAATTTATGGCAAAAATAAAATTTCAGAATTTCAACAATTTAAAAATATTCATTGCTCTTCCATGCAAAGCCAAAGATTGGGATTATGAAAAATAAAAAATCTATATTAATTGTTGGGGCAAAATCACAGATTTCATCTGCATGTGCTTATGAATTTGCTTCCAAAGGCTTTGATATTTTTTTGGTAGCAAGAAATAAATCAGATATTGAGAGCTTAAAAAGCGATTTAGAAATTAAATTTAATATTGATGTGTGGATTTACACTTTAGATTTACTTGATATAGAAAAATTTAATTCTTTTGCAGATAACCTAAATATTTTACCTGATATTATGCTTTGTTCTGTTGGCTTGTTATCTGATCAAAAACAATGTGAGGAAGATATTTTAAATGCGTCCTTAGTTATAAGGAGTAACTTTGATGGACCAGCGCTTTTTACAGAAGCTATTTCTAGAAGATTTATAGATCGAGGTCATGGAACCATTATTGGAATATCATCTGTTGCTGGAGAGAGAGGAAGGCAATCAAATTATTTTTATGGATCAGCAAAATCTGGATTTACAGCTTATCTCTCAGGATTAAGAAATAGATTTTCAAATACTAATATCAATGTTATGACTGTAATTCCAGGATATGTTAATACCAAGATGATTCAAGGCATGAATTTACCAAAGTTTTTAATTTCTGAACCAGTTGATCTTGCAAGAAAAATATTTATTTCTTATAAAAAGAAAAAATCTATAATTTATTCAAGTTATAAGTGGAGATTTATTATGATAATAATTAAGTTAATTCCAGAAAGAATATTCAGTAAACTTAAGCTCTGAATTTATGTTTTATTATTTTTTACTTTTTATCAATTAAGATTTTCAAAAAAATTAATTGATATCCATCATTTGTAGTTGCTCTAGATAATTTTTTTCAAATTGGTTGGCACCATAGGAATTAAGATGATTTGAATCATGATAAATTGAAATTTCTTTAACCGCTGTTATACAGTTTGGATTACATAGCCACTTCAAAGGATTTATATAAAGAAAACCTTTTTTATCATTATAATTATCAACTATCTCGTTAAAACTCCCACTTTTAATTAGTTGATTATCATAATTTGATTTTAGATAATCTTTTTTATTGAGTTCATTTAGTGCAAGTAGCATCGGCACACTTTTGTCATAGACAGGCACGGGCCCAATAAGAATAACTTGTTTATTCATATTCATGATCCAATTAATGGTATTGGCCACGCCATAATGAGGAATGCTATAGGACTCGTTATTTTTTTTAATTCCTTTCACTTTGATTGGTAGTTCATCTGCGTGTTGGAAATATGCTGGCCAGTAGCCAGAAATAATAACTTGAGATGTCTCAGTATTTGAGGAAATGAATTTCTTTACAGATTGATTTTTTTCAGCACAACCTATTCTTGCCATCCAATACTCAAGATCAATAATCGGAGGACAATTTGACTGCATAGCAAAAATACCTTTTTGTTTTCTTTTCAAAAGCACTTTGTCTAGAACTGGTGCCCAAGATAGCAAATGACTATCACCAAAAAGAAGAACACTATCATCTGAAAATTTATCACCAATAATGCACCAATTTTCTGCATTTATAATATCATCACAATCCCTATAAGAAGTTACTTCAGGAATTCTAGCTTTATCAAATGCCAAAATTTTTGAAGTAAATCTATTTTTAAAACCCTCCATTTTGATTCCTTGAATTGTGAACAATGAAAATAAGATCATCGCAAATATTGAGGAGGAAAAGATAAATTTTCGGCTGAAAACATTTTTAGTTCTAAATGGCTGTTCAATTACGTAATAAGATATCGTAGATATGAAGACTGATAAAAGCAGCAAGAAAATTACTATATTTGCTGAAAATGTTTCACTAGGATTAAGGTATTTTGCAAAAACAATAATTGGCCAATGCCATAAATAAAGTGAATAAGAAATTAACCCAACAAATATAAACGGCTTAAGTTTGATAAATTTTATGATTGTACCTTCACCACTCATCCCGGAGTGAATAATTGCTGCTGAGCCAAGGACTGGAATTAGAGCAGAAATTCCTGGAAAAGAAGTATATTCATCAAAATAAAAACAAGCAAAAAATATAGAACTTAGTCCAACTAACGAACATATCTCTCTTAGAGCTCTAGATCTGATAACTGGTAATGATCCAAGCGCAAGTATTGATCCTGCTATTAATTCCCAAGCCCTAAAGGGTGATAAAAAGAATACAGCAACACTTTTTGTATTTATGAAGTATTCAGAACCTATTAATGAAATAAAAAATATAAGAGTAAAAATTAAGAAAAAATTATTAAACTTAAACTTGAAAAAAATTAATAGTAAAATTGGAAACAGTACATAAAATTGCTCTTCTACTGCTAATGACCATGTATGCACCAAGGGATTGAGTGCGCTATTCATTGCGGCAAAATATCCTTCCGCAAGATCTCTCCAAAAAACTATATTAGAAATAAAAAAAACTGTTCCAAAAGCTCCACGAAGGGTATTAACAAAGTCGCTCGGTAAAAAGAGAATGTAGCTACCCAACAAAGTAAATAAAAGTACTGCAAATAAGGCAGGGAAAATTCTTCTGGCCCTTCGTTCATAAAAACCAAGGAAAGAAAACTTATCTGATTCCATTTCTCTAATTAAAATTCCTGTTATCAAATAACCAGAGATTACGAAAAATACATCTACGCCAATAAAACCTCCTGGAAAAACATTGATCCCATTAATTGTGAATTTCGCGTGGTAAATAATGACTAGAAATACTGCGAGTGCGCGTAGACAGTCGAGTTCTTCTCTGTAAGTAGGATGACCACTATTTCGAAAGGTATTCAAAACTTCTAAGATCCAATTATTTGATTTTCAAACCCACTATCAGCTCAACGCTCTAAGGACCAGCTTGAACACCAATCGTAGCATCAATAGTGTCGAAAATCTTGGTTGGTAAAACCTAAAATCTCTTGGGTCTGCAGTGTGAAAAGTACATATCGACAAACTTCAAGATAGCGATTAATTTGCTCCACATCGCAATACTTTATAATTTGAGGGTCTAATGGGTTTTTCAATCGGTGCAATAAAACTTTTTCTTAAACGGTTTAGCAATGCGCGTAAAATCGAAAAATTCGATAGATTGACCGATAAAAACTTGAACAACATTGATAACAAAATGAAAGACGGATGGTACACGTCAAAAATCGACACATTGCTTGAGGCTCCAGGCATCACAGAAAAGATGCGCTCATCTAGTATGCGCGTCAAACCAACGAGTGAAAAAAGGATCCATCTGTCTTGGGATGTGCCTAATTTTGTAATCGAAGCCGTATTAAACAGTGAGCTTTTGCGATCAATTGTTCGGGAATACCTCGGACCTGGAGTGCGTTTGGACGACATATACGTAAAGAACATAATGGACGGGTTAGAAAGTGCATCGGAAGGATGGCATGATGATAATGTTGGTTACAGGCTTAAACTATTCATGGTTTTTGATGTTGAAGGTGATCCATCCGGGACAATAGTAATTCCAACATCTAGGCCAAACCTCTATCAACTAAACCTTGGAGATGAAAGTAGCAGGATTTTTGGTTCAATTCGCAAAGAACCGCGCGGAGAGCAAAAAATTATAAACTACACACCAGGCGATTGTTTACTTTTCGACACCAATCTTTCCCATCGAGGAGACTATAGTTCGAATACGGGCATCAGGTATTGTGTCATTGCAGAATTCATAGATCGCGACAAAGCAAATGCCTTGCGAGGAAGAGCGCCGTGCGGTCCTGGCCAAGGCAGGCTGGCTATTCACATCCCGGAAACGGTAAAAGATAATCCATTAATTGATCAAGCATTATACAACTCTCAAAAATATGGATATTAAAATCTTTGAGACCGACGAAATACTACTCGCTGCAAATTTTTCATTAAAGGATATATGTCGTGCCTCTCGTGACGATAGTTATACCCTCTTACAACCATGAATTATTTATTGCAGATGCAATCCAGAGCGTAATTGATCAAAGCTATGATGACATTGAATTGATAATAATCGACGATGGATCAGTAGACGAAAGTGTAAAAGTAA
>Ga0181553_10004871_pt1 | contig 11313 bp, 13 predicted proteins | sample 011ome_17_FD_133753 | JGI IMG/M metagenome (GOLD analysis project Ga0181553, IMG submission 133753) | Coastal salt marsh microbial communities from the Groves Creek Marsh, Skidaway Island, Georgia - 011502XT metaG (megahit assembly) | ecosystem: Environmental > Aquatic > Marine > Intertidal...
ATCCTTGTGTTTTGACCTGCCCATCCAAAGCATCAACCCCCAGTACTAATCTGTTAGGATATAGATTACAAAAATCTCTAAGCATTTCTGGATTCTCCACAGCAGAAGTGCCCATGATCACTCTTTCTATACCTCGATCTAGGTATTGAGAAGCAGATTGGAAATTTCTAATACCACCACCTATCTGAATTCTTTTATCAGGAAACTTAGAAGCTATATTGAAGATTATCTCCTGATTCAAGGGCTTACCAGATATGGCTCCATCTAAATCTACTATATGCAGTAACTCTGCTCCTTGTGTAAACCACGAAGCAGCTGTAGAAATAGGATCATCAGAAAAAATGGTTTCTTCTTCCATCTTCCCTTCTCTTAGTCTGACGCATTTACCTTCTTTTAGATCTATTGCGGGTATCACTAACATTTAGATATTCCAGTTTAAAAAATTTCTGTAAAGCTTTAGACCCATATCTTGGCTTTTTTCAGGATGAAATTGAACTGCAAATATATTGTCTTTGGCTAAACATGAAACAAAGCTTTCTCCATGAGTAGTTTCCGTGAGAGCATCTTCAGAAGAAGAACAACAATAACTATGAACAAAATAGAAGAAACTTGAATCAGGTATGTTCTTCAATAAAACATGTTCTTTAAGGAACTTAACTCTATTCCAACCCATGTGAGGAACTTTAATGTCCTTTGAAGCTTTAATCTTCGTAACTTTGCCATCCAATATATCAAAGCAATCAACACCCCCGTTTTCTTCGCTGGATTTAAGAAGCATCTGCATTCCTACACAAATTGCTAAAGTCGGTTTTTTATCAATCTCTTCCAAGACAGTCTCTCTTAAATCTACAGAAAAGGCTTCCATACAATCCTTGATGGCTCCTACACCGGGAAAAACAAGTTTATCTGCAGCTTTTATAACATCCGTATCGGAAGAGATGACTATTGATTCAGATGAAGAAACGGCCTGTATAGCCTTACTCACAGAATGAAGATTACCCATTCCATAGTCAATCACAACAACTTGTGTCATTTAAAAAAATTCCTACAAAGCTCCTTTTGTAGAAGGAATGATATTTTCTTGTTTAGTATCTATCTCTAATGCCATTCTCAAAGCTCTTCCAAAAGCTTTAAATATAGTTTCAATTTGATGATGAGTATTTTCTCCAGAAAAATTTTCTATATGTAGTGTAATGAAGGCGTGATTGCAGAAAGATTGAAAAAAGTGTTCGAACATATTCACATCAATACCACCAACCTCTTCTTTTATAAAGTCTACTTTCATATGTAGACCAGGTCTTCCAGAAAAATCTAAGACGACTCTTGAAAGAGCCTCATCTAAGGGGACATATGAATGCCCATATCTCTTTATACCTTTTTTATCGCCTACAGCCTCATTGAAAGCTTCACCTAAAGAAATGCCAATATCTTCAATTGTATGATGATCATCGATATGTAAGTCGCCTTTAGCTTTGATAGTTAGGTCTATCATTCCATGCCTACCTATTTGATCAAGCATGTGCTCGAGGAAAGGTAAACCAGTATCAAATTCGGTTTCGCCTGTACCATCAAGATTCAGATCTATGGAGATCTGAGTTTCTGAGGTATCTCTATTTATCGCTACTTTTCTCATAACTCGCCTTAAGGGGTGCGCATTATAGCTAATATGTCCGACTTGTTCATTACTTGTACAATTTGCATAATATTCCTATGTCCTCATTGAGCAATGATCTGATAAATTGGCATAAACAATCTGGTCGCAAGAACCTGCCTTGGCAAGTAAAAACTAATCCATATAAAGTCTGGATATCTGAAATTATGCTCCAGCAAACTCAAGTCAAAACGGTTATCCCCTATTTTCTAAAATTCATCGAGAGGTATCCGAATATCAATTCATTAGCGAATTCAGGCGAAGATGAGGTGCTAAGTTATTGGTCTGGATTAGGTTATTATTCTAGAGGTAGAAATCTTCTTAAGTCGGCCAAAATTCTCAAGAAGGATTTCAATTCAGTTATGCCTGATACTTCTGAAGAATTGCAACTACTTCCAGGAATTGGAAAGTCGACTGCAGGTGCAATCTTATCTCTTGGCTTTGGAATAAAGGCACCAATACTGGATGGTAACGCTAAACGAGTACTGGTTAGATACTACAACATAAATGATCCAGTAGACTTAACGAGTACTATTAATCAATTATGGGAAATTGCTGAGAATAACCTTCCGGAAAATGAATGCGATGTTTATACCCAAGCAATTATGGATGTGGGTGCTTTGATCTGCAAAAGATCTAACCCCTTATGTTCAAAATGTCCTCTTATTGGAACTTGTGTTTCAAGAAAAGAGAATAAGCATAATTTGCTTCCAATACGTTCACCTAAAAAGGAAAAGCCAGTAAAAAAACTTTATTGGCTTATCTTGCAAAACGAAGAGGGAGAAATATTGCTCGAGAATAAAAAAAATAAAGGCGTTTGGGAGGGTCTTTGGACATTTCTTGCATTTAAAGAAGATGAGTCTAGAAAAGAATATATAGAGCAACTAAATGAAAACCATACAGTGATAATGAAGGATAAAAAGATAAAGCATTCCTTTACGCACTATAAATTAGATATAGATCTACTGCATTTAAGGATACATGGAAAAATTCAGAATTTAGATAACAATAAAGTATGGTTTAATAATAAAGATATCATGAACGTTGGTTTACCCTCGCCAGTTACTAAAGAATTGAAACGAATAAAGAAAAATGACTCGAATAGTTTTTTGCAAAAAATATAAACAAGACTTAGAAGGTATGAATACTCCTCCCTATCCAGGAGAAAAAGGTCAAGATATTTTTAATAATGTTTCAAAGCAAGCATGGGAAGAATGGTTAGAGCACCAAAAAATGCTCATTAATGAAGGTCAAATTAATCTTGCAGATAGAGAATCTAGAAAATGGCTTAATGACCAGATGGACCTTTTTCTTTCAGGAGAAGACTACGCCAAACCTACAGGTTTCAAACCAGTAGAATAAAACTTACTTTTTTAGTATCAATTAATTGTATACAATCGCAACACTCTTTAAGCCCAGATAGCTCAGTCGGTAGAGCAAAGGACTGAAAATCCTTGTGTCGGTGGTTCGATTCCACCTCTGGGCACCACTTCCCAAGCATGTTTCTGCCCTCTAATGGTTTTAAATAATTGAAATATTATTTGAATGGATTTGCTTCTTATTCAGAATAGCCTGTTTAGGTAAAGCCTGATTTGTCTCGGCTCAAATATATGGTAATGGATATCCTCATAGCCACTCAGTGGCTCTCCAGTCAAGCGAGATGCATAGAAATAATCAATGTCATGGTCGTTAGAATCAAAGATATTTAAAATATCCAATTGAACCTGCCAGTCAGTCATTGACCAACCGAGTGCGAGATTTGCATAGGTTGAGCCTTCTGATTTAATGCTTCCATCTTCAACCAGCGGGACTTTTCCAAAATATCTAAAGCTTATCGATCCAAAAAGTCCATTTGGGTATTGAGCAGATAAAATACCGGATGCCACATTCTTCATTGAGCCAGGCACGCTTCTGTTCTGAAGATCCTCGTCATTGAATTTTGCATTTGAATAGGCGAAATCAGCTTCTAGAGACCATATTTCATTGATTGACCACAAATTATTTAACTCAATTCCCCAACGCTTACTCGGTCTGTTTGCCTCAGTGGTGCCAGCATCTCCAACAAATAATAATTCTGAATCAAGTTCTAGACTCCACACAGCAAGTGACGAATTGAGTTGTTCATTAATGAGTGTCTTGATTCCCCACTCGAATCCAGTTGATTTAACAAGCGGATCTGCAGATGATGATCTCTCCTCTGTTATTGGATCAATAAAGGTAATGACACCTCTTGCATCATTTGAATGAAAACCATTTCCGAAACTAAAATACATTTCATTGATGTCAGAAAATGCATAAGCAATGCTCGCTTTAGGACTCAGGATAAAATCTAAATCATCATCGGTTTGATCATAGTCTTTTGATTTGACTTTAAACTTGTAAGCATCGGCTCTGAGTCCCAAGACTACCCTCCAGTTTGTTTTTAGATCAAAAGACGTTTCATAAAATGAACCGATGCTTGATTCATCTACCTGATCTTCTCTGATTGGTCCTGCAATCTCTCGATCACTTGATCGATATAGCCCCACTTCATGAATTGAATCATGACGAAAATCCATACCAAAGCGATGTTCAATAAAGGATCCTGAATCGCCAATCCAGAGATTTTCATAGCTTCCACCATAGATGGTTCTATTATCTTTTTGTTTGAACTGATCACCATCTACTGGATCATCTAGAAAATAGGTGAAATTGGACCAGAGATCCAGCTCATAATCTATGATGTATGATCTCCAAACGACTTGGTTAGTTTTATGTTCATGGTTGAACGCGCTCGAAAGACTCATCCTCCGAGTCGAACCACCCAAGGCCTTATCCAATGAGCCAAAATCATCAATGAGCCCTTCGCTGACTGCTCTGCTTGGTACCTGGTCAGCAGAATTCCATTCATTATCATAGATCATCGCTGTAATCGATCTATCCCCGGATTCATTATTGCGAGCAAATTTGAAATAACCATTAACCTTCCTCACGTCTTCATCGATATCATTCCATGGGCCATCATAGCTTTGTAACTCCAGAGCGCCTGTGATGACTTCAGACACACTCTCTGTGCTTCCCATTGCTAACAATCGATTAAATCCATTTTCACCAAATCCAAACTTGATTGACTTATCGTTTAGTTGATCAATGGTTTGAATGTGCACACCACCAGCCGACGAAAAATCTCCAATTTCAGGATGGTAAGGGCCTTTAACGAAAGACATTTCTTTGATGATCTCGGGTATTAAAAAGTTGATATCTGTATAGCCTTGACCATGCCCATGGCTTCTCATATTAACTGGCATTCCGTCAACCCAAGTTGCAAAGTCTGTGCCGTGATCAAGATTAAATCCTCTAAGATATAGCTGATTAGATTTACCTGAACCACTATGTTGTGTAACAATCAGACCTGGAACCGCTTCTAGAATATCGCCTGGCCTTTGCAGAGGCCTTTTAGCTATATCAACTTGTCCGATTACTCCTTCGGAGGCACTTCTAGCTTCATCAACTAAGACCGTATTCCTTCCAATAATAGTGATTTCTTCAATTGTTTCCTCTGGATGAGACAATGCGTTATCGGAAGCAGGCAATATAAAAAATATTAAAACAAAAGAATATTTACTCCACATCATATTATTCAATATATGCAATTTAATAAGCTAGCTAATATCCATTCCAAAAACAATAATATTTCCATCCAAATCTTTGCAACTAAAGTCCCTTAAGCCGTAATCTCTATCGTCTGGCGAAACCATTATTTGAACTTTGGCGTCTATCAATTGTTGATATAAATCATCAACTTCATCAGTCAGTATACTCAGATTACCACTTCCAGCAGGTTGCCTTAAATTTTCGGAAACAAGGTGAAGCTCTACACTATCTTTAAACAAGCCGGCATAAAATTGCGGCTCTCCGTAAATAAAATCTAGCTGAAAACCTAATATCTCAGTATAGAACTCAATAGATTTCGATAAGTCACTCACGGAAAAGATGGGGGTCAGACTAGTAAATTTTGTTTTCACAGTTCTAGTCTAATAAAAGCTGGTACTAAATGTATCTTTTAAGTAATTTTTTTGGTTTCTCTATACATCACATTCTTCAAAGTCTTCTTTGTTCTGAATAAGCTCAAAAATGATAGAGTAAGCAAGTATGTGGATAATCCTATTGTTTGTATTAGCTGCTTGGGAAATTTATTGGACCTACAATGCTTGCTGGATAGCTTCTAAGCTAGACGAGAAGAGAGCTTTTTTGTTTTTTCTAGTTTTTAATTTGTTAGGAATTCCTGAAATTATATATATCTACAAAAAGAAACAAGAATTAGGTTGAGGATGGATGAATAATTGGGTTAATTGGGTTATCTATGGTTGCCTTATAATAGTATCGGTACTTTATTTCTTTTTCTAAAATAAAAAATGATTGAATTAATTTTATTAGGAATTTTAATTTTGATAGGAGTTCTATGGTTTAGGAATTTATCTAATAACTCTAATAAAGAGCAATCAGAATTTGAAGGAGAAAGTAAGGCGAATAAATGGCAAACTTATATCTCTATATTGGTAGTTAGTGGATTTTTCATATGGCTATTGATTACTAATGGAAACTTGAACTAAAAAAATAATATGAAATTTGTAAAGAAACTAATCCTATTTGTAGGAATATTTTGGACGGCCACTTTATCCGCCGAGTCGACAATTACAGCCGAGGATCTTCCACCCTGGCTTCAACCAAAACTATTAATCCATATTGCTGCAATGGAAATGAATGATGCACAAAATATTGAATTTCGTGAAGGCCTTAAAGAATGTTTAACAGGACTTCAACAGGTGGCGCAACGTGAAATTCGAAAAGGAGGTGTAAATATTCCGAAAAGAATAGAACGAGGAATAAATCGTCGATATAACGAACTTGATAAACGCATGAAAGAAACCTTGAAAGAGCCTCAAATAGAGCATTGGACAAACTATCTTGAAGGACTAAAGATAGTAATGAGAGAGCAAGCTTCAAAAAGGTAAATTATGAATAAAGGAAAAATTTTTACTTTGTTTCTATGGTTAGCATTAGCTGTTAACTACTTATTGGGGTTTTCTATTTGGATCAATTACTTTGCGGCTATTCTTCTAGGAATACACGCTATCGAATTTGTTGTCTTCTTCAAGAGAATTAAAGATTCTAATGACGGTTTAATTTATGGATTGTTTCAAACTTTAATATTTGGCGTTCTTTACATAGGCGCTCTAGATAAACGAGAAAATTAATGATAATCAAAAGGTTAATAATTGCTTCGTTTGTTTGCTTAATTTCTCTAAACACATACTCAGCTTACAGCATTGAACAGAAAACAACTTCTGTTGATATAAATGGTGTCTCTATTGCTTACACAACTGCAGGAAAGAAAGAAGACCCAACTGTTTTGATGATCATGGGTTTGATGGCATCTCACAAAGTTTGGGGTGAAGAAATAGTCAATGACCTTGTTGACTCGGGATATCAAGTAGTGCTTTTTGATAATAGAGATACGGGAGATTCAGAGAAATTGGACAGATTGGGTAGACCAAATCTTTACTGGAAATTCTTTCTTAGTTCTCTTGGTTTTGATTTTAGCGCACCTTATACGCTAAATGACATGGCAAATGATGGAGTTGCTCTTCTGGAATATTTGGATATAGATGAAGCTCACATTGTAGGTGCCTCTATGGGTGGAATGATAGCCCAAATTATTGCGGCTAATTATCCAGAAAAAACAAAAAGTCTCGTTTCAATTATGTCTTCTACAGGTGCTCCCCACTTATCTGAGATGTCGGAAAGAAATGAAAGCACTTTCAGAAATATTGAGGAAATAGACTCTGACAATGCCCGGTCTTATGGCTTTTTTCCTGAGGCTATGCCTCGTCAGTTAACAGCTATCTTTAAAGCAGGCGATAGATCAGAAATAGTTAAGAGCATATCTGTTCCTACACTAGTGCAACATGGGGAAGAAGATACACTGTTACCAATAGATCATGGAGAGCATACAGCTGAGCTTATTGAAGGTTCAAGGTACAAGGCATACAAAAATATGGGTCACAATCTACCCCCTGAAGTACTGCCCTTAGTCATAGAAGATATGGTGAACTTCTTTAAGGAAAGGGATGCAATTCTTTAATAAGAAAAATAAATTATTTCCGGCGATAGAACCATTTGATTCAGGGTACATTACTAAAGGAATTCACGAAATATATTATGAGCAATGCGGAAATCCCAAGGGAAAGCCACTTATCTTCTTGCATGGAGGCCCTGGTGGAGGAGCTGGAAGCTTTTCAAGGCGATTCTTTGATCCTAAAAAGTATCGTATTGTTCTCTTCGATCAAAGAGGTTGTGGCAAGAGCAAACCGCACACTTGTCTTGAAGATAATACAACGTGGCACCTAGTAGAAGATATTGAGTCTATTAGAGATAAACTTAACATCGATAAATGGTTAGTTTTTGGGGGCTCCTGGGGTAGTACTCTTGCCCTAGCCTATGCCCAAAGCTATCCTGATGTGGTCTCTGAACTTATTCTTAGAGGTATTTTTATGCTCAGAGAAAAGGAACTCCAATGGTTCTACCAATACGGAGCTAGTGAGATTTATCCTGAGGCATGGAGAGGGTTTTTGAAAGAGATCCCTCTAGAAAAACGATCAAACCTTATAGATGCATATAGGGAAATATTTAATGGTGAAGATGAAGAAAAGAAACTTTCAGCTGCCAAAGCCTGGTCTAAATGGGAAGCATCAACAAGTTTTATTAATCATAATCCAGAGGCAGTGAAGGATTCTGTTAACAGTGAATTTGCTCTGGCGTTTGCGTTAATAGAAAATCATTATTTTGTGAATAAGGGGTTTCTAGAAGATGAAAATCAACTTCTAGATAATATCGACAAGATAAGAAATATACCTACAGTAATAGTTCAAGGAAGATATGATGTAGTTTGTCCTCCTACCACTGCTTACGAGTTACATTCAAGATGGCCTGAAGCAGAATTGAAGATAGCACCTTTTTCTGGTCACTCAGCGTTTGAAGAAGAAATTACTCACTTACTGATAGAAGCTACTAATAAATTTGCGAACAGGTAGAGGTAAAAAATGAAAAAAGAATTCAAAATTAAAATATTAACTTTCTTACTTTTCTTTTCTTTAAATTCTTATACAGAAGGAGAGCATAAAATATTTAATCTCGGTAACTTTGATTTGGAGAGCGGAGTGGTGTTACCTAATGCCAAACTTTCATATGTGACTCATGGAGAATTAAATAAAGAAAAGGATAATTTGATATTCGTGCCTTCTGCATATTTGGGCGACCATCATGGATTTGATTTTTTAATAGAACCAGGAAAAGCCTTAGACCCAAATAAATATTTTATTGTTGCAACAGACATGTTTCAGAATGGTTTATCTAGCTCTCCAAGCAATACTCCGGCTCCTTACGATGGCCCAAATTTTCCTCTAATTTCGATTAGAGATAATGTAAAAGCTGGACATAAATTACTTACGGAGGAATTTGGAGTAAAAAAAATCAAGAGTGTAGTTGGTTTCTCTATGGGAGCTCAGCAAGCTTTTCAGTGGGGGGTTAGTTATCCATATTTTGTAGAAAAAATAGTAGGTATAGCCGGTTCAGCTGTTGAATATCCACATGGCATAGTTAGATTGGAAGGTTTTATAGCTGCGATAAAAGCAGATCAAGACTTCAATGAGGGACAATATACCTCCCCTCCTGAAATAGGTTTGAGAGCTGGAGGTGCACATTGGGCAAGTTGGGGCTGGTCTCAGGAATGGTTTAGATTAGGTCTATATGAAGAAATGGGTCTTAATAGCACTGATGAGGTAATTGAGTGGTTTGAAGAATTTGTTCTTACTTGGGATGCTAATAATCTCATTGCTCTAGCCAGAACCTGGCAGAATAATAATATTGGTAATACTCCGGGCTTTGATGGGGACTACGCTAAAGCTTTGGGTTCTATAAAAGCAGATGTTTTATATATGCCTAGCGAAACCGATATGTACTTCCACATAGATGCTTTGAAAGAGGAAGCGAAATTAATTCCTGGTGTTAAATTCAGAGTTATACCTTCTTTATGGGGACATATTGCCGGAGCTGGTTTCTCGCCTGAAGATGCTCTCTTTATAAATGATCAAATAGAAGAGTTTTACAGGTAAGTACTTATTACAGAGAAAATTCTAAATTCCGTAAATTTGGTTTAAACTGAATTTATGGGAGAGATTAAGCACGTTTCAATAGATACCCCTATTGAAACAATACTTGAAATTTTAGATGAGGATGCTGGTCTAATAATTGATAACTTTTTAAGTGATCAGAATTTAGAGTCAATTAGGGATGACTTAAAACCTTATTTAAATGTAACGAGAAACGGGCAAGATGAATTCACTGGTTTTGAAACTAAAAGAGTAGGTGCTCTAATGGCAAGATCAAAAACTTGCCAAGATTTAGCTTTAGACCCCTTAATTAATCAGATGGCAGATAGCTTCTTGGGACCTCATTGTGAAAGTTATCAACTTCATTTCACTTCAGCCATACAAATAGGTCCAGGCGAATCCAGTCAAATACTCCATAGAGATAGAGGGGTTTGGGGAGGCTATATTCCAAGAAAAATTGAAACCCAATTCAGTACGGTCTGGGCAATTAATGATTTCACAAAAGAAAATGGAGCAACGCAAGTTGTACCAGGCTCTCATAAGTGGCACAAAGATAGGCAGCCCTTGCCTGAGGAAATAGCTTATGCGGAGATGAAAGCAGGTTCTGTCTTTATTTATACAGGCTCCGTTTTGCATGGAGGTGGCGCAAATGTCACCGAGCAACCCAGATTAGGCGTGTTTCTTCATTACGCGCCAAGTTGGTTAAGACAAGAAGAGAACCAATATCTTTCTTGTCCTCCTGAAGTGGCAAAAGATTTTAGTCCTGAGCTTAGATCTTTAATAGGTTACTCAAAAGGCGGCTATGTTTTAGGTTTCTTTACGGATCCTGAGGATAAAGAAGGTAGGCTTGAATCAGTTTCTCCTGAAAAAATATTTGGAGAGTCTAAAGATCAGTACGAGAGTTTAGCAACTCCTGAAAACTTGGTAAAAGAATCTACAAGAAAATAATCTAAAGGATTAGTGGATAACAGAACTCAAGAGTTCCTCACACAACCTGTCATGCCCCTGCTGATAAGAATGTCAGCACCTAATACTGTCGCCTTTTTCATTCAGTCTGTAGTTGTCTTAACTGAAGTGTGGTTTATTAGTAAATTAGGAACAAATTCTCTTGCAGCTGTGGCACTTGCCTTCCCTTTATTGATGATAACGCAAACTATGTCAGGTGGAGCTCTTGGTGGGGCAATAACTTCTGCCATTGCTAGAAGCATGGGAGCAAATGACATAGATAAAGCTGAAAGACTTATTTGGCATTCTGTTGTTATATCTCTCGGAGGAGCATTTACGTTCCTCTTATTTTTCTTATTATTTGGTGAACAACTTCTCTTCTTGCTTGGTGGCAGAGGAGATATCTTGAAAGAGTCTTATACATATTGCTCTTATTTATTTCTTGGAGGATTAATACTGTGGCTTTCTGGAACTATGAGCGCAATATTAAGAGGAATGGGCAATATGCGCTTCCCAGCCACTCTAATGATATGCACTTCATTTTTACAAGTATTTCTATCAGGTGGG
>Ga0181553_10004876_pt1 | contig 11309 bp, 11 predicted proteins | sample 011ome_17_FD_133753 | JGI IMG/M metagenome (GOLD analysis project Ga0181553, IMG submission 133753) | Coastal salt marsh microbial communities from the Groves Creek Marsh, Skidaway Island, Georgia - 011502XT metaG (megahit assembly) | ecosystem: Environmental > Aquatic > Marine > Intertidal...
AAATTTAAAGAAACTATTATTTCAAAAATTCCATCTGCCAGATTGGGAGAGCCAGATGATATTGCAAATGCTGTTCTTTTTTTAACATCGGGCCATTCTGATTATATTAATGGCGAAACTTTACACGTTAATGGTGGTATGTATATGGCTTGACAAAATAAGTTTTTAAACTAATAAGATTTTATAACAAAAGGATCAATATGTCAGAAGATGTATCAAGCAAAGTGAAAAAAATTGTAGCAGACCACCTAGGTATCGATGAGTCAAAAGTAACTGAGGAGTCAAGTTTTATAGACGATTTGGGAGCTGATAGTTTGGATACTGTTGAATTAGTTATGGCTTTCGAAGAAGAATTCGGATCAGAAATTTCTGATAGTGAAGCTGAAAAAATATTAACAGTGGGTGATGCAGTTAAATTTATAGAAGGAAAAGCAAACTAAAATATAGATGTCTAGTGAAAAAGATGGGGTAATGGTTGTATTATCATCTCCATCTGGCGCTGGAAAAACAACTCTAGTCAATCTATTATCTAAATTAGATAATTTTGAAATTTCAATATCGCACACCACTCGTCAACCCAGAGCTAACGAAATACCAAACAAAGATTACTATTTTGTAAATGAAAGTGAATTTAAAAGATTAATAAATAATCAAGAATTTCTTGAGTATGCAAAAGTTTTTAATAATTTTTATGGAACAACTAGGACACCAGTAATAGATAAACTTAACAAAGGTAAAAATGTTCTATTTGATATTGATTGGCAAGGGGCAGACCAAATAAAGAATAAAAGATTAGATTATAAACTAGTAACTTTTTTTATATTACCCCCTAGTAAAGAAATATTGTTTGAAAGACTTTCAAACAGAGATATGAAAGATAAGTTAATAGCAGATGAAAGAATGAAACAATTTAATAGAGATGTTTTGCATTGGATCAATTATGATTATGTTGTAATTAATGATGATTTGAAAAATTGTTATAAAAAAATCAGCAATTTAATTGAAGCAGAAATCAATAATGGTTCAAAAGATTATGATGAAGAATTTATAAGAAATCATGTAGAAATGCTAACGGCTTAGATTTTCGTATTCTCTTGTTAAGTTGTAATAAGTTAATAAATCTAAATTTTGTGGTCTTAAATTTAAATTAATATTTAACTTATTTAAAATTTCATTATTGCCATTGAAAATTTGATTAAAAGGTTTTTTTATCATTTTTCTTCTTTGGTTGAAAAAAATCCTAGTTATTTTTTCAAGGTTTATTGGATTATTTAATTTAACAAAGTTTATTTTTGGAATAAAATGTAAAAGTGTACTTTCAACTTTTGGTTTAGGGTAAAAAGAATTAGGACTAACATCGCAAATTTTTTTTATATTTAATTTCCAGTTTGATAAAACTGATAGTCTCCCATATTTTGATGTATTAAACTTTGCAATTATTCTGTCAGCAACCTCTTTTTGAAACATAAGTATTAATTCTGAAAACCAAAAATTATCATCTAAATTAATTATCCATTTACATAATATTTCTGTCGAGATATTATACGGTAGGTTGCCATATACACATAATATTTCTTGTGTAAGTTTTTTTTCATTAAAATTTAATATATCATCGTTTATTACTGTGAGCTGATCTTTAAAATTTTGATTTAAATTAATTGATAGCTCATTGTCTTTTTCAATTACAAAAAATTTTTTTGGTTTTTTTTTAATTATTGCTTTTGTTAGATTGCCAGTTCCAGGTCCAATTTCTAAAACAAAATTATTCTCTATAGATCCAGTATTAACAATTTTGTCAATTATATTATCATCTATTAAAAAATTTTGACCTAAACTTTTTTTTGCTTTTATCACTTACCTATCTAAAAATTCCATAGCTCTAATTAAACTAAGAGGATTTGATAAATTTTTTCCAATCATCTTTTCATTAGGACCATGATCAGGAGAAACTCTTAAAAAAGGTAAACCAAGAGTAATATTTATTGCATCATATTCAAACAAAGTTTTTATAGGCGCTAGGACTTGGTCATGATACATTCCAATAATTACATTGTAATTTTTTCTATTATTTTTTAAAAAAATTGTATCTGCAGCTAGAGGACCAGTAATATCTATTTTATTTTTTAGATAATTAATTGCAGGTTTAACAACTTTTTTATCCTCGTCAAATATATCTGTGCTTTCACAATGTGGATTAATACCGGTAATCGCTATTTTGGGTTTTATATTTAATCTTTGCTTAAAAAAATTATTAATCAAATTAGTTTTTTCAATAATTAGTTGCTTAGAAATTTTTTTACATATTAATTTAATAGGCAAGTGAGTTGTTATAGGGCTTACAGATAGATTTTTATTATATATGAGCATGGCATAATTTTTTGAATTAGTTTTTTCTGCCAGGAATTCTGTAACTCCTAAAAATTCTTTTTTTAAAAAATATTTTTTTGACACAGGTCCATTGATTAATTTATCCGTTAATTTATTTTTAATTAATTTTAAAGCTAAGTTAAAACATTTATTAATATAACCTTTAGATTTTGATGAAATTTTTTCGAATGTTTTTTTTGAATCATAATTTATATCAATAATATTAATCTTATCTTTGTCTAGTTTAGTTTTAAGTATATTTTTTTCATTTATAACTCTATACGGATATCTAGATTTAAGTTTTTTCATTTGTAATTTAAAAAGTTTTATAGATATTATTAGAATTATAGGACTTTTAATTTTAATTCTTTTCATTGATTTAATTAATATTTCAACAAAAATACTATTAGGCTCACCCGCAACAATTAATATTGGTTTATAGTTCTTCAATTAATGTATCCTTTTCAATTTTGTTATAATGAATATTCGAAAATTGATCTAATTGTTGATTGGCTTTTATATTGATAATTTTTATTAATTCTTTCTCAATATCAATCTGTGCTTCATTTTCCTTAATATCATCAACCATCAAAATTAGAAAGCCGCTTTGAGTTAATATTGGTTTTGTATATTCACCTTTTTTAATTTCATTGATTTTAATTTTTATTTCTTCAGAAAATACATTTTCATCTAACCAGCCAAGATTACCACCCGAAGTAGCAGTATTTGATGTACTGTAAGTTAATGCTGTATTCTTAAATCCATTTTTTTTAATACTATCTTCTATGATTAAAATTTTTTTTTCTAAGTCTGTTTTATTTTCAATATTAAATAATATTTCTGATAATAAAAACGATTTAATAATTTTCTTATCATTATCCAATATATCTCTTCTTAACTTTTCTTTATCGATTTTAATCTTTGAAGAAAACTTTTCATAAATTAATTGATTCCAAAAAACTTCTATCAATATTTTTTCTTTTATATCTAAAAAACTTAAATCAAATGAACTTAAATATTCAGTTAATTCTTTGGCATTATTTATTTTTTGATTAATAAAAATTGATTTTATTACTTTATCTAATTTATCTTCGTCTAATGAAATTTTTTTATAAATATTTAATATTTCTTTTTTTTTAACTTTTTCCCTTATTAAATTATTTTTTGATATTTCTAAAATTCTTTCATAATCTAATTCTTGAATTTTTGGATTTAACATTGTTAAATATTTTATATGATTGTAAACATCAAATGTTGTAATTATTTCATTTTCAACCTTAAATAAAATCCTATTTTCAAATGCAAATACATTAAAATTTATAAAAAAAAATAGTAATAAAATTATTCTAGTTTTTTTTAAAAAAAGTGCTGTGGTCATTTAATTAATTGTGGATACACTTTGTTCAATGGTTGTAATAGGAAAAATTGTTATTGAAAAAAATAAATTTTCTGTTGGTTTTATTTCTCTATCAGAATAATAAAGCTTTTTGTACTTAATACCAGCAGTTAAACAATCATTTCTATACTCATATATTAAATCATAATATTCAGTTAAGCCTAATTTTCTATTTCTTCTAGTTTCAAACTTTACATTGTTATTTTCATCCACTTTATAGCCAAAAGATCCTTGTATAACATTTTCATCTCCTATTTGACCTTTTTCTTTAATATAGTTCACACTGCTAAAAAAATCATTTTTATTAAAATCAATTTGAGCTGAGCTATATTCAACTTCATTTAAGTTTTCATTTACAGAAAAATCATATTTTAATTCAATTAAATCATCCCATTTTGTTTTTATCAAACCAAAATAATTTGAATTTTTGTTGTTCAAAGTGCTTTTTATGGGAATATGATTCTCTTCATTTAACCTAAAAACCGAAGCTAAATTAAAACTAAAATATTTATTTATATTGTTAATATCCTCTTTTTTATACTCTATACCGTAAGTTAGTGAGCTTCCAGGCTCAAAATTTTCTTCAATTCCCAATCTATTGTGGTCAAATATATTTGAGTAATTTATTTTTGAATTTTCATTTGAATAGTTTTCCATATCAGCTGAACTTACCTTTAAAGATAATTTTGGCGTTAATGTATTTTTACTTACATTACTTGTATTAATGAGTGGAAGGTTGGTATTAAATTCAGTTAATCCCATTAGTTTTGACTGAAAAGAAGATTTGTAAATCGTGTCATTTTTTGCAGTAATATTTAAATTTTTTAAATAAACTCCAATATTGTTAACAAATCCTTTTTCAGAATAAAAATTATAGGTTTTATAGCTTAGTGTGTTCAGTATCTTTGATTTCAAATTGTTAGTATTAATAAGATTGTTGTCTCCTTTGGAAACAAGATTGATATATCCTAAAGGCACATTATCAAAATAAATTTTTGAAAAATTATAGTAAGGTAAAATATATTGATATCTATCACTATTTATCATTTGTAGATTTTCGTAAATACTAACACCAGTTAGAAAATTATATTCTTCATGGTTTAACTCTAGCTCAAGCTCTGAACTTAATACATTAGCATCACTAGGTAAATTTATTGTATTTGCTAAGTTACTTTCAAAAACTTTTAAATAAGTATCATTATTAGTTTTTTCAGTTTTCGCTCTTAAATTGCTTGTGAGAAAATTAGGCAATTTTAAATCCAGATTATATTTTGCAAAAATATGGTTTATATTTTTTTTTTTATTGTTTAAAACTGAATTATTGTAACCTTTGAGATAACCAAAATCACCACTAAATGATGATCTTTTGCCATTAAATCGATATTCATTTTGAATTAGAAACATATCTTTATTAAATAAAGTTGGCTTAATTGTAATGTCTCGATTTTCTGAAATAACTTGATAGTATGGTAACTGAAATGATGAGCCAGTGATATTAGATTTATTAAAAAAAGGTGTTAAAAAACCTGATTGTCTATCAACAGTAGGGTCAGGGTGGAAAAATTTCGGAAAGTATATTATAGGCAACTTATATATTTTTAGTATAGCATCGTTATATATTAAGAGTTTTTTATCTTTATCATGAGTAATTTTATTTGCACTTAGGCTCCATGGTGGACAGTTTTCATTTTCTTTACAACTTGTAAAAATGGCTTTGTTTAATTCAGTTATGTTCCCATCTTTTTTTGCAGAAATAGCATAAAGTCTTGGATCATTTTTATCATTACCAAATATATTCTTATTAAATTTAATCTTAATATCACCAGATTTAAAATTTTTATTTTTAAGATCAAAAAAACCATCTTTAAAAAAAAAATTATCTGAATTATTCTTTTCATCTGGACTGTTTTTAAAAAAAATATTTGATGCTTTTAGAACTTCTCTATCAATTAGATATATAAATTTTTCAAAAGAATAATTATTTTCAAAATTATCTGATATATTTGTTTTTTTTTTAGAACTGATTGACATATTTTTTTTGTCAAAAATAATTTCTGTAGAGTTTAGTTTATACTTTGAAGAAATTATAATTTCAGTTTGACCATATGTAGTTATAATTTCATTTTTTTTATTGTACTCTATTAAGTTTGAATAGATTTTAATATCATTTTTGGTATCAAAGGAAATCACATCTCCTGAAAATGTAATAATATTTTTGGATTTATTATAAATAAAGTTATCAGACTCAATTTTACTACCATCGTTTACTGATATGACTCCTCTTTTTTTTCCAATTATAATGTTACCTTCTTCTTTAATTTCAATTTCTGTGACATCAAAATTAATTATTTCAGCAGCGTGTATACTGTAGAAAAAAAAATTTATTAGAATAGTTAACGTAATAATTATAAAATTTTTATCTTTCATTAATTTTATTAATAAATACTAAATTAACTAAAAATAAAGTTGTTAATGGAATTAATATAGATAAATAAATTGACATTTTCTCTGTTGAGCCCAATACATAGAAGAAGTTGTTGATATAATAAATCACTACAGATAAAAATAATCCTAAAGAAACAATAAATGTCGAATTTTTTAATCTCTTATAATTTATCATAATAATAGATGTAAATATAACTAATAGCATAAAGTAAAAAGGAAATGATATTAGTTTTAAAATATGCATATCAATCTCAACTGTAGAGTAGCCAATCTGTCGATAGTTTTTTTTTAACTTATTTAATTCAATTATTGAAAGAGATGATAAATTTGAAAATAAATTTTGTATTTTTTCATAATTAAAATTTGAATTAATTTCTAGCGTATCCTTATTAATTTTTTCATTTTTAATGTAAATGTAAGGATTATAGATTACCCAATTATTTTTTGAAATGTCAATTTTATCGCTTTGGATATATCTTTCAATTTCATAATTATCATTAAATTCTGTTATAAACGTGCTGATTAAAAAATTATCTTTTATTTCTTTAGAATTAATCATTAAAATTTTTTGATCAATTTTATCTTTTATCCATAATCCATTTTTAGTGATTACTGCTAGATACTTGTCATCAGTTGTATAAGGTGATTTCAAACTTAAGTAAAAGTTCTTTAAATTTGATGAAATGTTGTAAAAAAAAATAGTTAAAAAAAAACCTAATACTAAAGAAAAAATTGCTAAAATTTTTATTATCGTCAAATTTTTAATTCCTGAATACTTGAAAATCTCAAATTGATTATCTTTTAAAATAGAAATGTAAAACAATTGTGTAGTCAATAAAAAAATAAATGGAAGCATTTCAAAAATTAAAGCAGGTGAGTTTAATAAAGTAAAATAAATAGGTTTAAAAAAATTGACATTCAAATTTTTAAAAAAATCAATTTCAGATAGTAAATTCAAAATGAAAATAAGACAAAACATTATCAAAAAAGTAAAAATAAAAGACCTTAAAAAAAGATTAATAATAAATTTTATATATAATTTCATTTATTTTTATAATTTGACAATTTGATTAAAACAAAAAAATATAAAAAAATTAAAATAAAAAAAGGCATCAAAAACAAGTGAATATTATCCGTAAATGTATCTTTTATAAATCTTAATGAAGTTTCATAGAAAATTATTAAAAAAAAACCCATTAAAAAAATAAAAATTTTTTTTTTAGAATAATTGACGTCCTCCTTTGAGCTTATTATTAAAAATAATGATAATAAAATTAAAGAGGGTATGTACATTGGTATAAAAATCCTTTTATATAATTCTTTAAAAATATTATTTAAGTTTTTTTGAGTACAGTTTCCAGGATCAAAATTTTTATCTTTATTATTAAAAGTATTATTTTTTAAATTTAAATAGCATTTGAGTAAATCAAATGTAGAATTTTCTTGAGTTTTAACTACTTGAATAGTTTCAGTCTCATAATTTGAAAGATTGATATTTGATTGCGAGAAGTTAAAATTTGTAATTTCACCCTTATGGCTTCTTATATTTTCTCCATCATATAAAATAAGTAGTTGATTATTTTTATCATTAACAAAAATACCTTTTTTAGCATAAGTTATTTCAAAATTATTTTTATCAGTAGTTCTCTTTATAAAAATATTTTTTAAATTTCCTTCACTATCTTTACTTTCTGCATGAACTGTGAAATTTTTTATAAGATCATTAAATTTTTTTTCTTTAATAAAATTATCAAAAAAATTAATACTTGAAGCTCTAAAAAGTGATCTAGCTTTTTCTTGAGAATAAGGTGTTAAATATGCGGTAAGAAAAATTTGAAAGAGCAATATTAAAATTGAAAATCTTAAAAAAAAATTAATTAACTTTAATTTATGTATTCCAAAATTCCAAAATATCATTAATTCATTATTTTGCTCATATTTTGATATTATATAAAATAAACTAAAAAATATTACAAAAGGTGAAATCTTGCCTATTATTTTAGGAAAATTTAACAGAGAATAATAAACATATACTTTGTAATCTTTGCCATCATCTATAATGATGTCTAAAAAGTTTATAGCTTGAAATACCCAAATAATTGTACTTGCGCTAATAATGGCAATACTCAAAAATATAAGATAATCTTTTATTAGTTTTCTAAAGATTATTTTTTTCATTGAATTAAAATATATTACGACCTATATAGCATTAATCAATATATAGTGACCTTATAATCATGAAAATAAATTTAAAATATAAACCTACAAAACTAAATCAAAAACAATACAATCTAGCAATTTTCATTAATGAAAATATAGACCACAGGGCTATAAAAAAAGTATTTTCTAAGAATAATATTTTAATAACTGATAATTTAGTAAAAATTTTAAAAGATTTTAATGTAGAAAAAAATATTTTTGATCTAAATTTAGATATAAATAAAAAAATAATTTTAATTAAAATTAAAAAAAATTATAAAAATTCAGATTTTGAAAATCTAGGTGCACAGTTATTTAATTTTTTGAAAGAAAAAAATATTCAGCAATTATTTTTTAGTTTAGATATTATTATTGATGAAAATAAATTTGACCAAAAATTTGTTGCACATTTTTTTCATGGAATAAAACTAAAATCATATGAATTTAATATCTATAAAGAAAATAAAATAGAAAAAAACTTAGAGATTTTAATTTTAAGTGATAATAATGGTTTTCATAAAGATTTAGTAAAACTTGACGCAATTGAAAAAGGTGTAAATTTTGCGAGAGATTTAGTTTCAGAACCACCAAATATTTTATTTCCAAGAGAGTATGTAAATAGACTCTTAAAGTTAAAAAAATTAGGGATAAAAGTTACAGTTTATAATGAGGATAAGTTAAAGAGACTGGGAATGAATTCTTTACTTGGAGTGGGAAGGGGCAGTTCTAAAGAATCTTTTTTAGTTACACTAGAATGGTATGGAAATAAAAAAAATAAGAATTCTCCATTATCATTTGTTGGTAAAGGAGTGTGTTTTGATACTGGTGGTATTTCTTTAAAACCAGCAAAATTCATGGAGGAAATGAAATATGATATGGCTGGTTCAGCAGTAGTTTCTGGACTTATTCAAAGTTTAGCAATTAGGAAATCAAAAATAAATGCAGTCGGAATTGTAGGATTGGTAGAAAATATGCCTGGAGGAAACGCACAAAGACCAGGAGATATTGTAAAAGCTTATAATGGCAAAACTATAGAAGTTTTAAACACAGATGCAGAAGGTAGATTAGTTTTAGCAGATGCTTTAAGTTTTACTGAAAAAAAATTTAAACCGAAATTTATTATTGATTTAGCAACTTTGACTGGAGCAATAATCGTTGCATTGGGTGAAGAATATGCTGGTTTATTTTCTAATGACGATGATTTATCAAAAAAATTATTTGATGCAGGGGAAAAAGTTAATGAAAAAGTCTGGAGATTACCATTACACAAAAACTATGATAAACTTATGGATTCTACAATCGCTGATATCCAAAACATAAATTATTCAGGTGGAGCCGGATCAATAACGGCTGCACAATTTTTAAAAAGGTTTGTGGAAAAAACTCCATGGGCGCATTTAGATATAGCAGGTATGGCTTTTTCTAAAAAAGCAGCAAATTTAAACCCAGGTGGAGCAACAGGCTTTGGAGTGAGATTATTAAATCAACTAATAGAGGATCATTATGAGTAATTTGGAACAAACTTTATCAATCATTAAGCCAGATGCAGTTGAGAGAAATCTTGATAATCAAATCAAAGAAATGTTTAAAAATAAAGGTTTTAAAATTGTTAAAGAAAAAAAAATTCAGATTGAAAAATCTGAGGCAGAGAAATTTTACAAAGTCCATGAAATCAAACCATTTTACAATGATTTATGTACATATTTGTCTTCTGGGCCAATAGTTGTAATGGTTTTAGAAAAAGAAAATGCGGTATTGGCAAATAGAGATTTAATGGGTGCAACAAACCCAAAAGATGCTGCAGATGGTACAATTAGAAAAAAATATGGTATTTCTATTGATAAAAATTCAGTTCATGGATCTGATAGTGTTAATAATGCAAGAATTGAAATAGATTTCTTTTTTAAAGATTAATTAAACAATTTTTTTATCGCTTCAGGATATAATTTATGCTCCTGTTTTAAAATTCTTTTTGATAGTGTATTAACATCATCAGTTTTGTAAATTCTAACTTTCCTTTGTAATATTATTTTTCCAGAATCAAGTTTGGAATTAACTAGATGAACAGTGCAACCAGAATATTTGTCATTATTTTTAAGAGCTCTAGCATGGGTTTCTAAACCTTTATACTTTGGTAGTAAAGAGGGGTGAATATTTAGTATTTTGCCATTAAATCTTTTGATGAATGATTTAGAAAGAATTTTCATAAATCCAGCCAAACATATCAATTCAATTTTATTTTTAAATAATAATGACAAAATTTTTTTTTCAGCAATTATTTTATTACTAAAATTAAAAACCTTTTTTTTTATTTTAAAATTACTTCCATAAATTAGCCCTTTTGCTTTAACATTATTTGAAATTATTAAATCTATAGAAATCGGAAAATTTCTTTGTTTTGAAAATTTTATTAAATTTTTGAGGTTACTGCCAGTTCCAGAAATAAAAACGGCTGTTTTTATTTTTTTAGGACCATTGTATTTTATCATTTAATTTGATTTTATTTGTGCTTTTAGTGATTTTTCCAATTACATATGGTTGAAATTCTTTTGAAAAATATTTTGTAACTTTTGATAAATTATGTGGTTTTACAATCAAGCAAAAACCAACACCACAATTAAAAGTTTTAAGCATTTCACTATCTTCAATATTGTTATTTTTTAACCATTTAAAAATCTTAGTTGGTTTGATCATATTTAAATTTATTTCTGCAGTTAAATTATCTGGGATAATTCTCTTGATATTATCTGGAATGCCTCCGCCAGTAATATTTGCACACCCATTGATCAAGTTTTTTTCAATTAAATTTAAAATTTCATTCACATAAATTTTGGTAGGTTTTAGTAATTCTTTTTTTAAAAAATTATTTTTTTTAATATTAATTTTGTTTTTTTTAATTACA
>Ga0181553_10004884_pt1 | contig 11297 bp, 2 predicted proteins | sample 011ome_17_FD_133753 | JGI IMG/M metagenome (GOLD analysis project Ga0181553, IMG submission 133753) | Coastal salt marsh microbial communities from the Groves Creek Marsh, Skidaway Island, Georgia - 011502XT metaG (megahit assembly) | ecosystem: Environmental > Aquatic > Marine > Intertidal zone...
GCAAAGCCAATTCCAGGCAGAGCGTGGAGCAGAGCAGTACAACCGCCAGCTAGAAGCGCAGAAGAAGCAAGCTATGGGTCAGGCGTTTGGCTCTATCGCTGGGCAGTTTGGGCAGGGTTTACTTAAAGGGATTGGAGGCGAAACAATGAATAACTTACAGCTAAACAAATACTTCAAAGATGTTGCCAAGCAAGAGGCTGATGAGTTCGGCCAAGTCGGAGATATAGATTTAAACCTTAAATCTGGTGGCATGATGACCGAAGGAGCCTTCTCCCATAAATCCAACCCAATCGACATCATGCAAGACGGTGCTAAGGTTGGGGAGATGACTGGAGGGGAGGCTATCCTAAATCCAGATCAGCAAAAGAAAGTGGCTAAGCAATCACCATACTTCCGCAAGCTGATGCGTGAGTTCTCAATGAGAAACAGAAGATGATTAAATATCCGATGCCAGGCCAGGTTCCAGACCTTTACAAAGGGTTCAGAGAGGAGCTTGGTAATATAGAGAAGAGAAAACAAGAGAGAGAGGCCCGTGGTCTTGAACTGGCTTCTATGATTGAGATGGCTGACCAGTCTACTATGTTCGGTGGTGATTACTCCGAAGCGCAGCAGATGGCCCAGTGGATGACAGACCATATAGACGATTTCACTGACAGTAAAGAAGGGATAATTGAGTTCAGGCAAATGGCCCAGCAACTCAACAACTTCATTGATGCTTCGGAGGCGTATAAGAAGCAAAACTTTGGTACAGCGCAGGGTGGATTAGCTCAAGGTACGTGGACTGGTAGGTCCGCCAGAAAAGCGGCTGGGATAGACCCGTATGAGAAAGATGGGTTTATGGACGTCAGGAAGAACGAGGATTACGAGATGACGTATATGGCGCTGAATCAAGAGCGTAAATTACAGATTGGTGAGAACGGCAGGCCCAGATTAAGCCAGCAGGGACGTATAGAAAACCCGTTTATGCCTAAGCTTGAGGAGCTTCCTTTTGAGGGAGGGTTTGAGTGGTTCGAGTCAAACTCAAAGGGTTATAGCTTCCCAGAAGGACCTAAAGATGCTGAAGACTGGATTAAAGCCAAGGCGGAGGATCCAAAACTGGAACGTAAGATTGCTAAAGCCTGGAAAGAAGCTAGTGGAAACCCTGGTGATTTAGAATCCCTTATGAAGGAGGATAAGTTTATGAAGGCAGCTAAAGACCAGTTTACTAAGGACGCTATGCGGTCCTTCCATACGCACTACGCCCCACCTAAGCCAGAGGTTGAGAAAGTAGACGAGGATAAAACACTCTTTGGCAGGTTTAACAAATTGACCGCTGGGCAATTCGATCCTGGGGATATGCCAGGCGTTTCTGTGGAAGGATTAGAAGGTATTCCCCCGCTAGGCCCTGGGCTCGGAGGAATGCAATCTCCAGTCCCAGCACTGACAACTGGATTCGACTCTATGTATGAGCTTGCAAAACCTATTGAAGCGTTGGCGCTCGGAGAAGACAGAGAGGTGGTAGGATTCAACGTAGACGGATTCGGAAATATGTACGTCGTAATCAGAGAGCCAGGACAAATTGGAGGAGAAGGTGACACTGAAAATTTGATGGAATCTGACGAGCCAGGTATGATTCTCAGAACCGTTAAAGTTGAAGCAGACTCTATGCTCTCTAGAACGTTAGACGACTACATAGACTCAGACATACAGCAAGCCCTTATGGAGTTGTCCGCTAGGAATATGGGCACTACTGAAAGCTCCTCGCCTGCGGAGACGGCTGGAGCAAGAGTTGGGGGTGCATTTAACTCTGCTTTAGGCTTCAGATAAGGATATCGTTCATTCCCTATATTTGTAGTATGGATGAAAAAGACCTCCAAAACTACATTGAATGGGCTAAGAGAGGCAATCTCTCTAATAAAGCAGCAGCTAGGTATTTCCAGCTCTCTGGCCTGACGGGTGATGATTTTAACGCGGCTATGTCTCAGATGCCTGTAGACGTAGACCCCAACGTATACATAAAAGAAGAAGAGGAAAAGCAGCCTGACCCGTATGCTGGATTCCAGCCGATGGAGCAAGAACAGATTAAGGGTATGTTTGACAACGACCTTAATTTGATTAACGGGAGTGTTGTTCAACAATCTGAAGAAGAAGCTGTAAACTTCCTAAGAAACAAGTACAATCGATACGGCTTTCAATTTGATGAGTCAATCCCTGGTGCCGACTTCATAAAAGTAACGGCTCCAAATGGAGAGACCTCTAGATTTAAATTCGGGGAGTACGCCGAAAGCCCTTACGAACAGGAGGTTCAGAGAGAGTATCAAACGAGAACAGAGGATTTGGTCTCTTTCATGAACAAGAACATGATTGAAGACGCAGATAGTATAAACGATTTAGCTAAAGCTAATTTCCTTAGTACTACAGTTTTTGACGACTACGAATCTATCGAGAACGAATCACTGGCTATCGAGAACGAATCTAAAAAAGTCCAGGAGGGACTGCGACAGTATGATGAGTTCTTAAACGCATACGAGGTAGCTCTCTCACAGAACAATAAAGAATCAGCCGATAAAATAGCTAGTGATTTAAGGGACATAAAGAAAGATCTTGAGAATCAACAAGCTTCTATTTCTCGCAGGGCAGACGCTTACACATCAAATGTGGGTAGATATTTTTCTTTGAAGGAAGATCAAGGGTCAACTATCGGTATGATGTTGTATCCGTTTATGGGGCCTGGTATTGAATCTGTTATTGAGGGTCTTTCTCAAATTGGTTTAGCCATTGGTAAAGTAGCTTCCGACATCCCAGAAAAAGGCATCTATGCTCTTTCTGATCAGTCATTTGCGCGGGCATATGATAAGGCAGCTAAGGAGGCTGACTGGACAGACTGGGCAGATATGGTTAGGTCTGGTTATGGTCTTTCCGAAGAGAGGGTGGGAGAGTTTCAGCGTAGAAATATATTAACTCAGGTTTATTCTGGGGCTATGCAGTCCTTGCCTTCATTTGTGAGCCCTTCAAGGTATTTTAACACAATTGCTTTGGTAGGGCAAACTATGCGTCATGCCGATGATATGATGTCTGGTGAAGAGTGGGATGACGTTTCCCCAGAGTCTAAAGCTAAATTCATCCTACCCTATGTATCCTCTCAGGTAGTGCTTGAGCGTCTTGGTTTCCGTCAAATGAAAGCCTTTAGCGGCTTTACTAATAGACTGGTATCGAGAGCTATCGGTAAGGCTGGAGCAAACCTATCATCCAAAACGCTTTATGAAATAATTGAGCAGGATGTTAAAAGCTCATTAGGTAGAGCTGGTCTTGCTGCTGGCGCTTCGTTTTTTGCCGAGGCTGAGACAGGGCTTCTTCAGGAGATATCATCGGAAGCTTTAAAACAAGCATACAATCGCTGGGGCGAAAAGACCAATAATTTTAAAGTAGCTGAATCTACTAACGAATTTGTAAAGCAAGTCCTTACTGCTGCGCTTCACGAGGGATTAGGAGGGTTTATGCTTGGCGCTCCAGGTATATACAGGGCTGGAAAGACTAGTTTCTCAGATGAGGATATGCTCAAGCTGAACGTCATGAGAGACGAACAAATCCTTGATATCCTGGACGCAAAGGACAGAATGGATGTGGTCTCTGGAAAAATGACGTCTAAAGAGTATGCAAACAAAAAGAAGAAAAATAAAGAGCTACACGATATCGTCAGGCAGATTCCTGAAGATGCTAACACGTCTACACAAAAACAGCTCTTTAGATTGCTTCAAAGAGAATCCGACCTTAAAAACAGAGTTGACAGTAAGGGGGAGCGCATGAGCGCAAGAGAACGGACAGAGCTTTTGGATGTTCAGAACAAGATAAAAAAGATAGGGGCTGATTATCAGCAGATGTCTCCAGAGGAGAAACAGCAAGAGATAAAAGAAATAACTCAACCGATAACGCCTACAGGGGGTACGGTCGTAGAAACAGCGGATGGTCAGAAAGTAGAAATCCAGCCAGAGGAAGTAACCCCAGAAGAGGATGCTGCTAATCAAGCGATGGAGGAAGCTCCGCAGAGCGAAGAAGGTGCTCAGCTTTCTCTGTTCGACGAAACAGAGGCGGTAGTAGAACCACAAGCTGAAGAGTCGATTACAGAACAGCCTGTACAGGAACGGCAGCAAACCAAAAGCCCTGCATCTGATTATGCTGAAATTAAGATAGGAGAGATCAGTCAAGAATCTCTCTCCGAAGCTGGGTTTTCTCCTGAGTACCAGTCAATTATAAATAAGGTTAATCAATCAGTTGGAGGTATCGTACCTAGAATAGAAGGACAGACTATTAGGAATCATAGAACTCAGGCTTCGCTTGAGGCGAATTTATTAGAGGCTGGTAGACGTATAGGCAAGGATTTGATGCCCCTTCAGTTTGGTGAGTTTGTATTTGGAGCGGTAGAAATAGTCAACGGAGAGGCATCCACGATTCATCTCCTGGACACTAATTCTACTGAGTTTACAGAAAGTGTTAAAGAGGCAGCCCGTTCATTAGGAAGGTCTTACACTGTCCCGTCAGCTACAGATCTCGTTTCTGAGGAGCTTATAACACATTATATGCTGTATGACATGTTTGGACCAAACGGTACCAAACGAGAGGAGTTCTACAATAAGCTTGAAGAACTCTCTAAAAGCAATCCTGCTCTGGCAGGACTAATCGACAGGGTTAGAACAGATTACTCTGAAATGTCTGAGTCCAAGCAGCAGGAGGAGGTTATAGCTGCGTTCTTTATTGATTACAGAAAAGAGCCGTCAAGATACAGAAGCGTATGGCAGCGTATCAAGGATTGGTTTAATAATCTGTTTGCTGGTAAAAGAGTCATCAATAACGAACAGGATCTCTTTGCTGTAGCAAATCAGGTGGTCAATATCCTAAAGGGCAAATCGGTAAAGTTAGACGTACAGCCTGGTGCAGCACCGACTCAGCCCCAAGCCGATGAGGTCTCTCAATCCCGCCAGCGTGGTGAGTTCACCTATCTACAGAATGAAACTATTTACTACGATTTCGACAGACAGGCTGGTGTAGAGTATATGGAGTGGGCGACAGCGCCCCCACCTGAACCACAGAAGATTAAGGTAAACGACTTCTACCATTTCAGAAACTGGTACAACAAGATGACTGCCAATCAGGAGTACCCTGGCATCATCACGAACATGTACATCATCAAGGATGGCAAGCGCCAGAAGGTGAATCCTCCAAAGCCAAGGACCGATGCAGAGGGCAACAAAGTGGTGATGCAAAGAATGCCAACAAGAGCACAGATTAAATCCCAAAGGTTTGTCACTGAGCAAGGCGATATAGCAGAGTCAAGAAGGCAGTACTCGGAGATGATTAAAGAAGTTGGTGATCTGTTGCAAAACTCTGTTCTGGCTGGTCAAGCATCCCTTCAGGATTTCTACCCAGAGGGAAAGGCAAATCTAAGGAGAGGTGAGCAAGACTTCGAAGGGTTGATTATCGCTAAGAAGAATATTCAGGCCGCTATAGATTCTGGTATTACGGAGGAGCAGCTAAAAGAGATGCGAGGCAGAGCCAGCTACGTATCCAAGCAAAAACACCCAGAGCTGTTCAATATGAGCGGTATCAAACGGTTTAACGAAGCTAATAACGGGGAAAATGTAGGCTCAGCTGATGAAATTTCTTTTAGTAAATCCGATGGGTTCCAACCTTCTAAGAAAGAAATACAGAAGATAGCTGGACGAAGCGGAAAAATAAAGTCGATAACAAAGCATCCAGAATGGACGAGACCATCTGGAAAGAAGATGAGAGGCAATGTAAGCGGCTTTGATCAGTCAGACATGTCTAAAAAAGGCGTGAATGTTGGTTTAGCTTCTATGAAAAAGAACAAGTACAAACCTAAAAAACAGTTCACAAAAGCGGATGACAAAGACAACCCGCTTTATGGAAACACGGTTGTTTCGTCTCACCTTGACTTGAAGTCGGCTAACGACGTAGTTTTAAGATTGACTCAAGAAGCTATAATAACAACAAAAGAAGATGGATTAAAACCTGGAGATAAAGGCTATGTTTTCCAAGGTTTTACCGTTTTGAATGAGATGGTAGGAAACGTCTCTAATATATCTGGAAATCCCATGATTTCTGGACTTATAGTTAGAGAGTGCATAGATGAGATAAAGAAAAGAGAAGCAGAAAATCCAGGCTTCATATCGCAGCTACTTCCTAAAATATCTACTTCTTTGAACTCGGTGGGAACTGAGAGCAGAATGTCACTTAACAAGTTGTCTAAAGGTGCTTTCAATCTAGGAAGGACGCAATTTGAATCAACTCCTTCTGGAAAAGAGTCAGACCTTTCTCAATATAGCGAATGGGACATAAAAACAGAAGAAGCTTTTTTTAGGTTTTTAGAAGATATAGCAGAGGGAACAGACGGAAACGGATTTAAGTACGGAAAGAAGCTTTTCGTTGAAATGCTTTCTAAGGAGTTTTTAGGTCAGAGTGCTTCAGAATGGGTTACTAAAAATGGATTCGATAATGAATACCTGAACAACGACGTAGCTGGACATTTGTTGGCACACAGATTAATAGAGTTTACCGTCGTATCTACACCAGATGAAACTGGTTCTGGAAGATATGAAGTAGATCTTGGTATTACAGCTGCGCCTCTTTACGGGGAGAACATAAACCACAAAGGCAAAAAATATCTAATCAGGGGATTTGATGGGGCTGTAATAGAAACAAAGAAAGGCTCTGTATCGGAGCTTTATTGGGATGATTATTTATGGCCTTTAAGCACAATAATCCCTAAAGAAGGAATAACCAAAGGAAAAGCACAAAGAATATCCTCTTTCGGAACCTATGCTGGAGAAACATCCTTCTCCAGAGCTTCTGGGCGTGTATCACAAAAAGTTGTAGATGTTAGCGGGGTAAAAGGGGTCCCAGTGAACAGCCTACTGCAAATCATGGGTAAGGCTTCGCAGGCCGAACAAGCTGTACTGCAAAGTCTGTTAAGTGTATACCCCAACGTAAAGTTTATCCCGAAGGAAGACGTAGACGAATTCTTCGAAAAGAAGATGTTACAACCTCTTGATGAGGTGAGGGACCACGCGGATTACGGTTTGGACAGGTTGTACGGCAGAAGATACAGAAAGCTTGTGGCAACTACGGTTCCTTTCCTCGGAGATCCAGAAATTTACGGTACAGCAGGTGTTTACGGCGATCACTTCGACTATCCTGTTCATGCTCACATGAGAATGTTTACGGACCCTGAGCAACCAGGAGTTCTCTATGTTTCTGAGCTTCAGTCAGATACGTATCAGAAAGGGCTGGAAAAGTCGTTTGGCAGAGGTCAGCTTCCAGATTCAGTAATAATTCAGGAATATGCTTCCGACGAGTTTGACGTAAGTGTTCAAAATCTTGAATTCCTCAAGCACATCTTAGAAAATTATGATGACTTCAGGGCGGAGCTTATCTCTGCTGCTGGAGGAAAAGAAAATGCATTTAATGCAGACTGGTGGGATGACGTGCTTGTAAAAGTGGAAAGCGTTTCAGACGAAAGGGCGGGCGATGCACCCAATGTCGCAAGCCTTTTGAGCAATACGCTAAAGAACGATCCAAACTTCAATGTAAGAGCGCTTAGAATCTTGTTGAGGCAGTTCGCTATGTCCAACCTCAACGCACCAGTTAACTCTACAGAAAAACAAATTGAAGATATCATAAACGAACACTTTAATAAGTATCCTTTTGTCCAGCCAGGAGAGAAAAACAACCTAGGTGGCTTTGCAAGTGACTTAGTTATCACTATTGATTATATGGCTGATGCCGTTGCAGATATCGTTATTGGTGAAGAGCTGGTAGACGCAAGCCACAAAGAGAGGATGGCGTTCTACGACGATACTGTAAAGGTTGTGGAGCGACACAGAAAAACAAAAAATGAAGAGGTCATAGAAGGTGTTTCTTCCGCAAAGAACTCTTGGGAGAAACAGATTATTAGATACGCCGTCAAGAGAGCTCAGGAGAACGGGGATAAGGTTGTTAGACTCCCCACCGAAAAAACCGCCGCTGACGTTCAGTGGTGGGATATGGATGACACGGACCTTCAGGAATACATGAGTGACGAGTTTGGTGTAGATGCTGATTTGGAAGGGCCAATGACTCAAGGTATACTTGAGGAAGAAAGACAAAAACAAGCCCCACTTAGAAAGCGATACAGAGACCTTCCCAAGACGTTGCGAGCCATCGGGCTTGATTCTAGACTTGTAAGAGACGAGAATGGCAATAAATGGTACGAGGTTGATGTACCAGCTCCAGACTATCGGATGGTTATGTTCTCCAAATCTTCTGGTAGAAACAACCTTGGGGATATAGGAGGTGCTACATGGGATATGCGCGAGCAGAGCAATATGGCCGACTTTGCTGACGTGTGGCTTACAAGACTCCAGGATAAGTACCGAAGGGTATTTAAGTTGCAGGAAGACGTAGCTAAAGGCACGCAAGGACAGGTTAGAAAGGAGGAGGATTTCAGGATGGCCGAGGAGCTTATGTATGGTAAGGCTGCCAATGATCTCGAAAGACTCGATCAAGCCACGAAAGACATCTCTAACAAGTTGAAAAACAATGGGTTGACTGTTCAGGATCTTGATGAGTACATGTATAACCTCCACGTAGAGGAACGTAACGCCGTCATTAGTGAACGCACCGAGGGTAAGAACCAAAACGGTAGTGGTAAAACAAACGAACAAGCAGCTGAGTATTTTGCTAATCTGTCCGAGGATAAGAGAAGCAAGCTTGAGGATATAGCTAAGACAGTAAGGCTAATACAGCAAGATACCAGAGACGCTATGGTTAATCTTGGTCTTGAGACTCAAGAAACCATCGACGCTTTTGAAGAAATGTTCAGTAACTACGTACCGCTACAGGGCAGGGCAAACGATGAGGGCGACCTTGGTTACTCACCATACCCTAATGGAGGTACTGGGTTTAGTGTTACAGGAAGCACAACAAAGCGAGCAAAAGGTAGAGGCACTCAGGCCGACAACATTATAGCTCAGGTTATTTCGCAGAACGCAGCAGTGCGCATCAAGGGTCGTACCAATGAGGCTATGAACGCCCTGTATAAGCTCGTGGAGAATAACCCGAATCCAGATGTATGGCAGGTGCTAGACAAAGAGGAGAACGGGTACAAGAATGACGATCCGAATATCGTTTCTGTACGTGTAGACGGAGTACAAAAGGCTATTAGATTCAAAGACCCATCATACGCGCAAGCACTTAGGTCTATGAACCTACCACAGACTAATCACTTCGTTAAGATGATGGGGTCGCTTAACTCATGGCTGCGGGCAGCGTTTACATCTAGAAACCCTGAATTCATTCTCAGTAACTTCTCACGCGATATCCAGTCAGCTATATTCAATGCATCCGCAGAAACAGACATCGAGGGTGGATTCCTGAACGGAACGGACGCTATGGGTAAGATATTCAAGATGGTGGGTCCATCCTTGAAGACCCTTGTGCGTAATGAGGTTGGCGCTTCACCTGATCCGCTTATCATGAAGTACTACGAGCAATTCAAGGAGGATGGCGGTAAGACTGGATGGGCGTACCAGAAAAACTTAGAGGACATTGCTGCTGAATTAGAGATTGATGATAGTGGTAAGACTGGCGCACAAAAGATTATAGGCGGGGTTAAAGGAGCTCTTGAGTTTGTAGAAGGTATGAACGATGCATTTGAGAACAGCATACGTCTATCGGCTTATATCGCAGCGAGAGAAGGCGGTATAAGCAGAGAGAAATCAGCTCAATTTGCTAAGAACATTACAGTAAACTTCAATAAGCAAGGGGAGTGGGGTGCAGCTGTTAACGCTACATACCTCTTCTTTAATGCGTCTGTTCAGGGTTCTGCGCGTATCATCAGATCGCTTGGTAATCTCAAACCACCTGTGAAGCCAGACGGTTCCAGAAGAGAGTGGTACGAACGAGCAACAACCGCTCAGAAGGCTGCGCTCGGCATGGTTATCATGAATGGTTTGCTTACGATGCTCAACAGGGCAGCGTCTGATGATGATGAGGATGGTCAGTCATTCTACAACAAGATACCAGACTACATTAAGGAGAGAAACCTTATCATCATGCGTCCTGACGGCAAGAACTACTGGAAGGTGCCGATGCCATATGGGTACAACATATTCGCAAACTTGGGAAGTACGTCTGTAGAGGTGGCCTCTGGTGATAAGCAAGCTATCGAAGGCTTGGCATTCTTCTCTATGTCCATGATCAACGCCTTCTCTCCTATCAGTTTCGGTCAGTCGGATAGCATGGCAAAGCAGCTAGCCAAGACGTCCATCCCTACCGCATTCAAGCCGTTCTTCGAAGCATACGCCTTTAACGAGACTTATTTCGGAGGGCCAGTTAAGGCAGAGCAATACCCATTCGGTACGCCAAAACCAAACTCGTCTATGTCGTTCAGGTCACCAGAAGAACTCAAACAATTCTTCAGTTGGATGAATGAGGCCACGGGTGGTTCGAGAGACGTACCAGGATATGTAGATGTAAACCCAGATGGGGCTTGGTACATCTTCGAATACTTCCTCGGAGGTACGGGTAGGTTCGTAACCAGATCTATTGAGACAGGTAGGAAGATAGCCTCAGACAGCTACGAGGATCCTGTAAATCTAGACTTCAATGATATCCCGTTCATGCGTATTGTATATGGGGAACCATCCAAATACTACGACATGCAGAAATTCAAGGAAAGAGAAGTCGAGATTAAGCAGCTTGTGGCGGAGTACAAAAACAACAGAATACCAGACGCTAAGGATAGATACACAGGAATAGGTGTTTTAAACGGATACCTTAAGGACATCAACAAGGCGCTGAAGCAAGTACGTGCCGAGAAGCGAGCCGCAAGAGACATAAAGGATTACGGGGAAAGGGTGTCTAAAATACAATCCCTCCAGGAACGCGAGAGAAGGATAGTCATGATGTTTAACAAGAAATACGAAGCGGTGCGTGGACAAAATTAAAGACACTAAGCTAGGGGAGTGGCTCAGAGAGAAAGCCCCTAACGTATTAGAGACTGTCGGAGACCTCCTGCCAAACCAGGGGGCTCTGGGTGTCGTAAAGAATCTGTTGGACAAAGAACCAGGGATTGACCCCGCTGAAGCCAAAGCCAAGGTAGATGCTGAGATCGCGTTTCAGAATAACGTTACCGAGCGATGGAAGTCTGACATGGGTAGCGACGTAAAGCTAGCTAAACTAATAAGACCTATAATGTTAATAACATTAACATGCATTTTCTTAGGTCTTGTCATCTTTGACTCACTTGATAATCAGCCTTTTAA
>Ga0181553_10004887_pt1 | contig 11294 bp, 7 predicted proteins | sample 011ome_17_FD_133753 | JGI IMG/M metagenome (GOLD analysis project Ga0181553, IMG submission 133753) | Coastal salt marsh microbial communities from the Groves Creek Marsh, Skidaway Island, Georgia - 011502XT metaG (megahit assembly) | ecosystem: Environmental > Aquatic > Marine > Intertidal zone...
AGATGCGTTCGAGTCGATTAAAGGGTGATTTGAATGCGCAAGGGAACGCGCAGGAGATGGACGAGACGAAGATCTTGGAGGCTCAGATTGGTAAATTGATTGATGTGAAGTTGATGGATGTGACGCCGAAAAAAATCGTTGTGAGCGAACGGGCGTTGTTGCAAGAAGGGGCAAAGGAAAAGTTACCGATCGGCACGCGCGTGGAGGTTGTTGTGACTTCTTTGAGTGATTTTGGGGCATTCGTCGAGGTTGTTGATGGACAAGGCCCTGCGTCTGGTCTTGAGGGTTTGGTGCACATCTCGGAGATCTCTTGGAATAGAATTAGCCACCCGAGAGACGCCGTGCGGGTTGGGCAACGCGAATCCGTCAAGGTGTTAGAAGTCAACTCTGACACTGGCCGCATCAACTTCAGCATCAAGCAAACGCAAGCAGATCCGTTAATGGAAACACTTGAGACAATCATGCCTGTGACGATGCCCGAACCGAGCATGGATGAGGATGATTTAAGCGAAATCCCTTTGCCAGGCTTACCGGATATCTGTAGCTCGCTGTTAAAGGAGGAGGGCATCGAAGCCGTCATTCCGGGACGCCAAGCCATGGAACAACGCGTGGTGAGCCAAGACTTGGAGCTTTGGCTCACGAATGTTTTCGTGGAGGATGGTTACAACTTACTTGCGCGCGCGGGCCGTGCGGTGCAAGAAATTCACGTCGTTACGTCTTTGGACCGCGACGCCATCAAGCGAGCCATCAAGCGCGCCACTACCATAGCGAAGAATTAATATTTGTATTAAATCAATCATAACGTGTGTTTAATCGTCGCCGCTACTTGGTTTGCGCGCGCGTTCGGAGATCGTTACAGAGGTCGTCTTCAATATCAATGTTTTAACGTGGATATTCAAAAAATAATATTGTTATCACGTTCGACTAGCGGAAAATCCTTCTCGCGTCCTCTCAAAGACTTACATGAACGACTCAAGGTATTCGACTTCACCGACGGAGCCGGTGAAGAACGGCACGCGTTGGTGAACCTTGTCGGGCATGATGTCAAGGATGCGGCCCTTACCGTCAGAGCCCGCACCGCCAGCTTGTTCGGCGATGAAAGACATCGGCGCGCACTCGTACAACAAGCGGAGCTTACCGTTCGGGTTCTTGGCGTCACCCGGGTAACCGTAGATACCACCGTACAAGATGGTTCTGTGGAAATCACCAACGAGAGAACCAATGTAACGGGCGCTGTACGGCTTGCCGCCGTCCTTACCGCCAGTCTTGAGGGAGTCCATGTACTTCTTCAAGCCATCGGTCCACATGGCGTAGTTACCTTCATTGAACGAGTAAATCTTACCACTCTTCGGGACTTGGATCTTTTCGTGGGACATGATGAATTCACCAACCGTCGGGTCAAGGGTGAAACCATACACGCCTTGGCCGATGGTCAACACCAAGATGGTGGACGAAGAGTACATGCAGTAGCCAGCGCACAACAAGTTGTTACCCGGTTGGCACACGTTCATGACGCACTTTTCTTCAATCTTGGCCGCATCTTCAGAGCTGAAATCCGGGATGCACGTGGAGTCAGACTCGTAGATACCCCAGATAGAACCAGTGGACACAGCGGCATCGATGTTGGAAGAACCATCGAGCGGGTCAAAAACAACGACGTAGTTGCCGCCAAAGGTTTCCTCAACCGCAACCGGGACATCCTCTTCTTCAGACGCAATAACACCCGTACGGCCAGTTTGGCGCAAGACGTCGCAGAAAACATCGTTAGAGATCACATCAAGCTTCTTTTGGTCTTCACCTTGAACGTTAGTCTCACCCGCCAAACCAGTCATACCGGCAATCCCGGCGCGTTGCACCAAGCTCGCGATTTGCTTGCACGCCAAGGAAATGGACGACAACACGACAGCCAATTCACCATCAATGTTCTCCTCCATTTCTTGTTGAAGAATCCACGTCGTGAAAGGCGTACCGAGACCACCAGCCTTGGCCACAACGCCTCGCGTCGCCTTGACGCTCTTCGCCGCGCGACGCGAAGCGACGGTTTTCGTCAACGCCCGGGTCGGCGCCTTGGCTGCAAACGCAGACATGATGAATGTAAGGGCTTAGGTTAAGCGCGTGTTGGTCCTCTGCGACGACGCGAACGCGAGAGACGAAGAAGACACGCGCGTCAGTATTATGCGCGTCATGCACGGCGCGATGCGACGCCAAGACGCGCGGGCGAACGACGATCACGCCAAGTCCCGATCGCGCGATGACTTTATCCACAACCACGCGACCGACGACGACGACGACGACGACGACGACGACGACGACGACGACGATGAGGAGGAGGACGACGACAATGAAGATGCCGTCAACACATCATCATACGTGTACGCGACGACGCACGCGCGCGCGGACGCACCGAAAAGTCGAGAAGTGACGATCGGTCATGGGCATCTTGGGTTCTTATCCACACGCGCGCGACGCGCTCGGGACGCGAGTTTCGACAAAGTGGATAATTACATGGTGCATGGTGTATAGTGTGTGACTAAATATGACGCGTACTCGTAGCGTACGCGATGAACAACGCGAGACAATGCGAAAGGCGGCAAGCGACGGAGGCGAGCGACGGAGCGACTGAAACGAGTGGATTCGCCAGACGCAGTCGGCGGCCGAATGCGGCTTCAGTCGCCCGAACCGACTTCGACGGTGGTGAACATGTCGAATGGGAACGATGTCACGAGCTTGTTGATGATCTCGAGACGTTTATCTTGTGATAATGGCCGTGCGTAGGAGGACTCATCGAGCATGGCGTCAATGTTGTGACGCGGTCGAAGAAATGCTTCCGAGCGTCCGCTCATTTCGAGCCAGTCGCGGTATTTGAAGTCACTCTGCGCCGCGACGACTTCTTGATCTTTGGGGAAGAACCATCGAGCTGGGATGCCGAACGAGTCGGCGACGATTAAGCCGTGTAAAGAACTCGAATACACGTGCGAGCATCGCGCGACCTCCTCGACAAACAAGCGCCAATTCGATCCAAAGTCGCCGGGCGTGAAGCTCTTCACGCCCTTGGGGGCGACGGTTTTGTCCCCAGAGACGTGCCTAATCAAACATTTATGCTCCGCCGTGGCTTTGATTTCCGGGAAAAACTCGCTAACTAAAAATCCAGGATCACCAATCGACGGCACAGTGGCGCCGTGCACCTCATCGAGCAAACGCGCGGTTTCAGGCCCGCGTACGCCTCGCACTTCAAAATCGAGCGGCGTTCCCAAACGCGCCTGCGCGTACTCCTCCGCGTGCCACACCCCCAATCCCCAAACCACATCCCCGCTACGCACGAATTGCATCACACTCCCCACGCTCCACAAACAATTCGATCCTTTACTCTTCATGCGATGCGTAATAAACGCATACGCGTCGCACTCAAATCGCCGCTCCAACATCTCTCGCACGATTGGCTCGCCGAGCAAGTCTCCAGCGTTGCTCCATTGCGAATTACATATACGAAACCCAGCAAACTCGGGCTTAAACAACACCGCACACTTAAACGACTTCCCAAACGCCGCCCTGGACGTCGATCTCTCGCTCGTCATCGACGTCGACGCGCTCGACGCCCGTGACGATGCGCCAACACCATACATCACCGCGAGCGCACACGCCACCCCGATCGCAACTTTCCACACCCACGACGGCGCGCGATCGTGCGATCGTGCGTCACCGAGCAACTCAGCGCGTTCATCGCTCGCGTTCATCGCGCTCGACGCGTGCGCGAGGCGCATGCGCGCGCGTATGACGTCGGCGCGGCGCGCCCGGAACGCTCCGGAACGGCGTAGGGTTTAGAAACCATTCACTCGTGAACACCCATGTCGTGCGTCAATGCGCGCCGCGATGCCGCCGTCGACGGGCGCCGTCGGCGAACACCACGCCTTACTCATGCCGCCGCCATCGCGTTCGATGTCCGACGACGCCGATGCGTCGCCGTCGTCGTCGTCGTCGTCGACGTCGACGTCGCGAGTGAAAGCCATGGCGATGGCGCTCTGGGTGGCGTCGATCGCGCTCGCGGTCGCGGTCGTCGTCTTTGCGTCGTCGTCGTCGTCGTCGAGACGCGATGTGGCGTCGCTCGGCACCCCCAGTGCGGTGCCGCACACGCACTGGCGAGAGATGACGATGACGTCGTCGTTGGGGTATGAGATTGATTTAGCGCCGTGTCACGTGTTTGCCGACGAGCTCGAGGCGCACGCGCGCGCGTTTTCTGCGCAAGCGTTGGCGAAATTACGCGATATCACGTGGATTGATGGGTTCTGGGCGTCACCGCCGAGTGAGAAACAGCATCATGCGTTGGAGTATTATTTATTAGGGATTGGTAGGACGAGTTGCGCGGCTGGGGTGTTTGGCATGAATGTCGTATTCATGCGGGACTCGGCGGGGGCGTGCGAGGATGCGATGTCGGCGTACGCGCGCGGGCGTGTTATACGCGGTGAATCGGTTCCGAATCAATTTGGTCGAGGTGCTGCGAGGTGTGTGGTGAAACCTCGTGAGCATTTGACGTATACTAACATGACGGAGTGTGGGGTTGAGCAGTTTAAACGCGTGTGGATTAATAAGGTGCCGCTCGTCAACGAAATGGCCAACGAAATTGAAGGCTCAGAGTCGTTTAAGGATTTACGATCCAAGCGATATTTTTGGCTCGATGCCGATATTGGTTTGTTGCAGTGCCCTGATCACACCGCGTATAGCTTTTGCATGAGCATTGGTGCTCCGGAATATTATCGCGAGCGCGTCGGGTTTCCGCCGTTTAAGTGGCTGCACGAAACGTTGCATCGCGAGGCGTCAGAGGACAAGATGATGTTAAATTGCTACCGCAACGAGTTTCAAGGTTCCGTGGCTGCGAACGCCACAACGAATGCCGAAGACACTGATGTCGACGACGACAACGACGACGACGACTCGTACTTGGACTCTCCAGTCGTAGGCAAGGATGTCGCCGCGTTGGCCAAGCCGCGACCGGCGTTCGGGACGTGCGACGACATTCATCGCATCTCCGTCATAGCCAACATGTTTGGCGGCTCAAAGCGTGCGATCAACGAATACACCAAAGGATACATGCACTTCATCGACTACCACATTCCAAACACCGCAAACATGGGATCACCACAGAAACCGATCGAATGTTCGTGCCCTTCTGAAGAAAACATCATGAGCACCATGGCCATTTACGACCATTATCGAAAATTGACGAGCGACGCCTCGTGCGCGCGCGAAGAGCACGGGCAAGTCTACCCGGTGGACACGTTCAAAACCAAGCTCGTGTCCGAGATTGAAGACTGATGTATATGTCTCAATCATCGGCATCCATGTATAAATCACACAAAATTCTAGCCATAGCTCGGGTTGTCACTCGCAATTGTTCTAATTGTAACAGACCAAAACTGTTCACGCGCGGGAGCCTCACAACACACACACGACGACGACGACGACGACGACGACGACGACGACGACGACGCGATGAAGGTTGCGCGGACGAAAGCACAATTGAAGCATCTGAAAACCAAACGCAAAAAGGCGGCGGATAAGAAGAAACGACGGCAACAACATGCGGCGGCGGTGAAACACGTGAGCGGTGCGCTGGCGGCTGGGGACATCGTCATGGATGGCGCCGTCGCGGATGATGGCGGTGACGTCAACCACGCTAACGTATCGAGTGGACGCATGAAGCAAAGTAATCTTACCGCGCGTAAGCGAGAGTTGCGAGAACGCATCGCCGATCTAAAGTCGAAGCGCTCGAAGATTGCGAAGAAAAATTTTGGCAAGTCTGACGAACGCAAGAGTTTGACAAACCAAATCAAGGAACTCGAGCGACAGCGTGCGGAATTAGTCAAAAGTGGCGGCGGCAGCGGCGGCGACGTTGGTGACATAGATGGTGATGAGGAGGATTTAGTTGTTGATGATGAAGACGAAGTCATGGCGGGGTGAACGCACCGGGGAGGGCGAAGACGCGCGCTTTTCGCGTTTATTTGTAGAATTTTTGTATTCCTCGTCACAAGGTTTGTGATAGTGATCAAGGGCTAATGAAATAATATTCACAAGTGTGCGTGCAATGAAGACGCGCGCTCTAGACATAATACATACCGTCCATGTACTCGATTTTGTTAATGGCGCTTGAACCGAGCGGCGGCGGGGCCATGATTCGAGATGTCTCCACTTCGTCGTAATACGCGCATTCTCGAATCAAAACGTCCTCTGTGTGCGATGCGTTTCGTTCTGCAATGTCATACGCCGCTAGGACACCTACATTCAAACCGTGTGTCTGCGGCACGATGGAACATAAAACACGAATGTCGCCTTGCTTGGCGGCGAGCACGGCGCACATGCGTGCCAACGCCCAAGGCGGTACAAATTCATTGCGCGGCGTTTCCGCCGTGTACACGCTTCTCGTCGAGACATTCCCAGATGCGAGAGACAACAATGAGCTCGCATCTTTAGCTTCTTTGCGCGTCGTCGTATTCATCTGCACGGTGAGAGTCAGAGGTTTCATGGAGCTATGCGCAAACGGCACGGGCGAAAGCAAAGTGGGCACATCTCGTGTTTCGAAATCTGAACTTCCCAGATCGCCACCAGAAGCTTCCATGAGGACATTCAACAATCCGCTGACGGCTATGGCGCCTCGACAGATAATGGTGTCTGCCGCGCGCCTGCGCGCCCCGCTTGGTTTGTCCATGTTTGCAAGCATCGTCGTCGCCTCGGCGGATTCCATGGGGTGTTTAACATTCGCACGGCTGACTTCATCGCCCGCCAAGTCATCCAATAAAGTTCGTTGTTCGTCCTCTGGTCGCCACACTTGCTTTTTCAACTTTTGGGCATTTTCAATAGCAGCCGCCTCTTCGTCGGCGCTGACAAAATCGACGCCGGAGTCGTTGAGCGCTCGACGAATTTTAATATTACTATTCGTCACCACCGCATAACCGCCATCGTTAACACCACCGACACCCGGAGCGCAAAACAATATCGTTCTTTCCTCGTAAATAACATAAAACGCATAGCATTGGCGGACGCGGAGCAACCCATACAAACTTACGAGCGCATCGCTCCATGTCGACTGTCGACGCTCCAACCAAGCTCGCCCACTTTCACTCGAACGCATCGTCACCAACGCTTCACTCGGTAACACGTCAGCCGGATATGCGCATGAATACGACGCTCTCGTGAGCGCGCGCTGCGCTGACGCTAAATCGTCCTTGTTGTACAGCACGGCGTCGACGTCGCTTTGCGTCGCTGAACCTCCGCTATACGCGCGCAGTCCTTCCGACACAGGTACAGCCCCCAAGCACGAACACCAATGAAAGCTACTATCGCTCGTAAACCGCACAGATGATTTCACCGTCCAATCCATCGGTATCGCATCACAAGGCTCTCCTTTAGGAATGGTTCGCTCGCGTTCCGCCGCCGGAGCCTTCTCTCCGCGATCCGCCGCAAACTTCTTGCGCCTTCCACGCCCATCGTTCGCAGTGCGCGATTTCGTCGCATCGCGCAACGCGTTTGCCACTTCGTCCCTCGCTCGCGCGCTTTTCGAGGACGAGACCTCGTTATCGCGTCCTCGTGCGGACATGATGCGCGACACAAAGTTCAACTCTGTCGTATAAACTTCGCCGACGACGACGAAAACGATGGAGGAACTGCGTTCGAGTGCCAACAAGCGTGTTGAACAACTCAGTACGCGTGTCTCAGTCACGCGCCGTGCCGCACCACGTCGTCGCCCGTCGAGAAGCGCGCCGAGGTGTGAGGGTGCATCATTTAAAATTTCACGAGCTGTCGCGCCGCGACGCGAGAGACATAAAGGAAGAATCGGAGCACGAAATGATTTCATTACTGATGACAATGATGGCGCTATTTTGTCTTAGCGTAACCGGCTTCGTCGGCGAGCGTGTGCGCGAGGGGAAGAGGTTGAAATGCGTCAGCACCGTCGCGGCATTTTCGGCAAACATGCTCCGCGAACGTTGTCCTGCGGCTTAACGAAAGCGTCGCCAGCAGCCCCGAGTCGTCGCACGTCACGTCGCGCGTGTTCGTGAAGAGCAGATTCATGCACGGAATTTTGACGCCTACTAAGCTATTCTTTGAAGTCGAGTTGGCTTGCCATAAAAGCTCCTTCGACGTAAAATCGAAAGCTTCACAATAGTGGCACTCTGTTTCAGTTGTATCGCTCGCATCGAGGTGACGGACGACAAAAGGCGATAAATCGTTATCCCCTTCCATCGCCAAACGTGCTAGAGCATTGTTTAGAAAGACTCGCTTGCGCGCTCGTGTCACCGCCACATATAGCAAATTGATTTCATCGACGTCAATGTCTTTGACAGTTGTGTCGCCGAAGACGCCCTCTTCGCGAAGCACGTAATTATCTCCGTATTTCACCGCACAGTCGATATTGATAAAATCATTCCAGATTAGCACGGAATCCCACTCCAAACCTTTCGACTTGTGTGCGGTGGACAGCACAAAATCTGCCATATGTTCGCTCTTGGCGCCGACATCCGCCACTCGTATTTGGGCCACAATTTCAAAAATATTTTTGCCATACGTTTCGGCAATTCTGATGCGAGTAAGCATGTCAAAATCGTCTTGATTTTCTGCGATGAGAGCTATCCTAGTCAATGCGTTGCCTTGATTATCATTGAGTGAATGAGGATCGGAATGCGCGCCGCCGCTGCCGTGCGGAATGAACCGCCGAATGTACTTGTCTTGAATTGCTGACGTTTCACCATTCATCAAGCGTACAAAATCGACTATTTGCTCAAGTTTTAGTGCTTCAATACCACCGACAACGGACAATTTGATTCCTTTCGAAATTCCCACCAATTTTGCCATCGCTGCAATGAGACTTGCGTTTGAACGAACCAAAATTGTCAACTGTTCTCGCCGCTTTTCACCAATACGAAGACATTGAAAGAGGCTTTCGTTGGACCTTGATGTATACACGGCGTGCGTCTCAAGATCCAGTGCACGTGCGCCAATTAGAAGTGCTGGTTCTTCCTTGAGACGGAGAGCAGCATTGGCGATGTTCGCAATTGAAGGGCCAAAGCGAAATGAACGCACAAGCCGCCGAAGTGTGATAAACTGCGGTGGTACTCGCTTTGAAATGCCGTCTAACACATTAGTTGCCCCTGTGAAGTTATAGATTTGCTGATGCGAGTCACCAACAAGAACTTTAGCGCACTTATCTTGTCTATAAATTATGTCAAACATAACCGGAGCGATGTCCTGGGCTTCATCAAGTAGGATGATGTCGTACCCTGTGCGCGTTTTGCTCTTGCTCATATCCAGGTCTAAACGTGGTCGCTGCAATGAATAAAGTTTCATATAGCCGGCGTGAGTCAGTGGAACTTCATTGGAGGACACATCTTTCATCATCGTCCATAACGCGCGCGCGACATTTAAGATGTCCGCTGAAGACGCCTTGCTCGGTGGCACGTGCTTTGACGAAATATCATCGTCGTCGGATACCAAATAATTCTGAAGCGTAACTAGACCACGGCCGACGATTGGCGATTGCGCAGACATTTTCAGAGCTCGTGCAACCTCATCGGCGCGAAGTCGGTCGCCAAATGCGAGCTTTTTTCCTTGCTTTTGATACCACAGTGCGAGCGGATACGCCAGCCCATGGAACGTTTTGCAGTCCGTATTCGGTGGGAATCGCTCCTTCGCCTCTAATGTAATCGCCTTATTAAACGCGAGATAAAGGAACTTTTTACTTGGGTTGCGTCGCGCGTACTCGATGAGGGTCGTCGTTTTGCCGCTACCCGCAAACGCTCGAACAACCATATAGTGAGGCGCTTGGAGATTTGTCGACACGATGGCATCTTGTTCGCGTGTTAAACGCGTGTGCACGGCAACCGTACCGGGCATATCCATCATTCCTGGTTGCATTCCCGCCAAGTCACGCTCGTCTTCGATATCAGCGTAATCAACGGCGGCTGTCATCCTCGCTTTAAGTTGTCGCAGGGTGGCGAGAAGGAATTGGTCCCCGGGCTGAAAGACTGCGGTGGTTAGCTGTCCCAGTGAACGAATATAACCCGTGATTAAATGACTAAACTCAACCAAGTCTTCTTCGACAAAGTCTGCCTCATCGCTCGCAGACGTGCGCAAAGCAAGTCTCGCGGCTCGAAGCAACCGCGAACCGACGATTTCATTCTCTGCCACGTGCACCATGGCAAACGCCAACGCCGCCCATCCACACCGATTCACGATTTTCATTTCCGCAACGCTCTCAATCGTTGCCGCGACATCTCCAATAGTAATAACGAAGGCTTGAGTCGATTTATCCATAGTTTGAACATTCAACACTGCATCTTCCCGAATACATTTCACGAGTGCGACGACGTCCAAGCGTGACTTGAACGGTTTCGACCGAGCGACGAACCGCAACAACCCCCCCACGCCAAGCGAGCTATTGCCCGTACGTTTTGCCCTACCTCCTGTCTCGTTCTCAAACCATTCTTGGGCGGCAGCTGACTCTGGTCCACCGAGCGCGAGCGCGCGATTCAACTTCACAAACGGCATGAACGCTTCGTCGTCCACCGCGTCTCTCCACGCGCGAGACACTAGTCTCGCATCGGCGTAGAATTTGACCGGCGCATACGTCAACACGCGCTGAAGCAATTCGCGAGGCAACGCATCGGATGTCGATGACGACGACGTGCTCGCCGATGCCTGCATGCCGCGACGATAGGCATCGACGAGGGTCGATTGTTTTGGTTTCTGTTGCGCTTGTTTTCGTTTCAGCTCAGCGACGCGCTCGCGCTCGATTCGTGCGTCAACGCGCGCGCGTTTCCGCGCCTCGGCGTCGTCGGCATCGGCATCGATGACGATGGGTTCCTTGCGCTCGGCGTCTGTTTGACGCGCGAGCACGTCGCGCGCGCTCGAAAACATGTCGATTGAGTCACCAGTCGAGTCGCGCTGTGACGTTCAGGCGTGAGCGCGAGTGCATGATTAGTATCGATTGAAGATTGAAGCGCATAAATGAATGATAACAATAGGGACACACAATAGTTGCATGAACGATCGCGCGTTTATCGCGGCGTCCATGCGTCGGATTTCGCACCGGATTTCAGTTGCCACACGGTGCCGTCGGGCAACTTTATCCCGTTGGCAACCTTGACTCCGGTGACTTTCTCGCCGCTCCCGTCTTTGGCGTCGAAATCAATCGTGATTTCTTCTCCGCGCACCGATGCAGGAATAGACCATGATTTGAACTTTGTGTCTGCCAAGCCGCTGGTTTTCTTGACGCCGCGGCAGCCGCGACCGCGTTCGAATGGCACCGG
>Ga0181553_10004891_pt1 | contig 11290 bp, 5 predicted proteins | sample 011ome_17_FD_133753 | JGI IMG/M metagenome (GOLD analysis project Ga0181553, IMG submission 133753) | Coastal salt marsh microbial communities from the Groves Creek Marsh, Skidaway Island, Georgia - 011502XT metaG (megahit assembly) | ecosystem: Environmental > Aquatic > Marine > Intertidal zone...
AAGAGTCACAAAATGCTGAAGAGTCACAAAATGCTGAAGAGTCTCAAGATGCTGAAGAGTCACAAAATGCTGAAGAGTCACAAAATGCTGAAGAGTCACAAAATGCTGAAGAGTCTCAAGATGCTGAAGAGTCACAAAATGCTGAAGAGTCTCAAGATGCTGAAGAGTCACAAAATGCTGAAGAGTCACAAAATGCTGAAGAGTCTCAATATGCACAGGTTGACGAAGAGTTGTGTGTGAATGAATGTAGTGAAATTATTCTATTATCACCAAACCGCTTGGTACAGTTATATCAGAATTCGTCAGAAAGTTTCAGGACTGCTAATGCGAACTTATTTACTCATAAATATACCGAAAATCTCAACCGTATTTTCAATTTTAGCGATGAAGTAAAAAAAAATGCTCAAACAATATGCCCATTATGTTTTTCAAATTCGGGTGAGATTACTAATTATAGTTCTATACATCTAAGATTAGGAGATAAATTTCTAGAAACTGATAATAAATATATTAATGTAAAAGAGGATGTAAGAACATTTTCAGAAGAACGTTTATATAAGTTTATTGAAACAAATTCGGACAAAACATTTATGTTTTTTTGCGACAATAACAAATTTAGATTGATGATAAAAAATAAATATAATAATATTATCATTCCAGATAGTTGTATAGGAAATACTTCTTTAAATAATACAACCGATAAACAAACACTTGATGCAGTGAGTGAGTTTTACTTATTATCAAATTCCAAAGAAATATATAAGGGATCAAATTCAGGATTTAATATGATTGCGTCCAAGTTTAATAATATTCCTTTAATTCTTATTTAACCAAGAATTTCTTCAACGGGTTAACACATAATATACTTACTCCGTTCCAGTAAGTATATTAAATCTTATTTAACCAAGAATTTCTTTAATACACAATAATATACTTACTCCTTTCCAATAAGGTCGCACAGATTTTATAGACATTGTATCTTTCATTTCCGACACTTTTTCAAGCATTTCACATTCTTTAATAAAGCGCTTTTGGATATTATCATTATTATTAACAAATTTAATTGTTTCATGTATATCTGTTTTTAGATCATTCCACCAATTTTCAAATGACTCTGTTAAAAAGTTGTCGTATTTATGTTTTAATGCTGATGAATTCATATAAACATTTCCCGATTTAACCTTTATTTTATCATATGTATTATTTATATGACCTTTATAATTTTTGTATTCTGTATCAAATCGAGTAGATAATAAATCAGGGTAGGCAATATTCATAATATCATGTTGTACATTATCTTGTGTATTCTCAACATTTAAGGTTTGAAGTAATTTAATAGATGGATATAAAAACATTGTATGTTCGACAAACATTAAATGGTGCCCATAGTGAAAACGATTACGCGCCATTATATAAGTATATAAATTGATATGCAATCCATTTAAAGATTGATGTCTTTGTTTATATGTATCTATTACTAGTTGTCCACTATTAGATGAGATTGTTTTTAAAAGTTCTAAGTCTATAAACTGTTCATGCATAAACTGTGAATGTTTATAAATTTCACCTGCACCACCATGAAATCCCATTAAAGATGGATCTGATGTTCCAGGAGCACTTAATAGAGTATAGGTTTGTCCGATATAATGGTTCTTAAAATGAAAATATGGAACCATCTTACCGCAGTTTCTACCTGTTGAAGCAATCGGTTCATTACCATTATCAGTAATATAGTTTAAATTATGCTTATTTACGATTTCTCTCGCAATTTCATTATCTACACGTAAATTCGGATTTCCACCTTCCTCTTTTAACACCATAGTAAAATCAGAAGATGATTTAATATTTAAAATTAAAGATAATATAGCACGTGAATCTAATCCACCAGAAAGGTCTACCTGAACATCAAATAATTTACTATCTATGATAGTATTTATTCTAGATGCCGTAGTTGCAATATATTCTTGTAGTGTTTCTTTATAACTATTTTTTAATAAATTTTCATCCAAAATATTATTCAATATCAAAGAATTATTAACTATTTTTATATATTGAAATGTTGGAACAATATTGATTTCACTACAAATAGTTTGCATAAATGGCTGAGCATTAATATATGTAGAGGGATATCGTGTAATTAAAATTGAGTCATCATTTACACTTAATTTTATTTCTTTATTACGCAAATATTGAATCAAATGAATAAAAGAGTTTGATATAGCAAAATAATCACTACTATTATAATAAAAAAGTGCCATTAAACAAAATGGATCACTACGGATTGTATCTTTATTAAAATATATATATCTTCCTTCCTGAGGATCAAATTCATTATTTGTATTTTCTTTTAAATATTCTAAATATCCATCTCTTCCAATGATTACATCAGAATCGATAAAACAATTTCCTATAAAAAAACATGAAGTATTTTTAAAATTATCTGAATCTATTACAAAAGTATCAGAATTTTGTAATGGTATAGTCATATAAGTTATATATCTATATTAATATTTGCGAATTATTGTATTTATTATGGCTTGATTTTTCTCATCATCAAAAGATGAATAAACGTTTTTTTTAAATTTATAATTTTTAATTAGATTAGATAACTTAGAATATAAATTTTGTTCATTTCTCAAGTTAATAGATATACCTAAATTGGTTTGAACTATATGTTCATTAAAAGATATAGAATTGTTACATATTATTGGTAATTGTGCAAAATAATATTCATACATTTTATTTGGTTCTGATATATTGATATAATTTTTATCTTCATAAATATCTTCAAAATATATAACTCCAATATCATATTCAGAAAATTTAGATATCATTTTATCTAGGTTAATAGTTTCCATAAAATGTATATTTGGTTGTTTTGTATATTCTTTGATAAAAATCTCCGAATTTTTAGTATAATAAATAAATAATTCTATCCTTTTATCTCGCGCTAACAATTTAAATACTTCATTTAAATTTCGATGATGTTTGTTATTTATTGAAGTAAAATTCGTTGTGAAAATTAACCTAATTTGGTTAGTGTTATTATTATTTTTATTTACTTTTATATGTTCAGTTAAAGGTGTATTTAATATAACATTGCTATATTTTAGTTTACTTATATTAGCAACAGCACGTTGTTTTAAATACTTTCCTGAAAATATTATTAAACTAGGATTAATATTATTTAAGACTTCACATTCCATTTTGCACAACATACTATTCGGGTCTTTTTGAAGCATGAATAAATCTCCAATTAAATGTATTGTTTTTACATTATTTTTAAAATTTTGATATCCGACGTGTATATGACCAGGCGTTGGATCAATGACGTCAACACAAACTAAAATATCATAATCTTTACTTATTTTAAAGTATTCATCATAGTTATTAATTTTAAATAGTTTATTAATATGGTTTGCATCTAATTCATCTTTCCCGTGATGAAATGAAAAATCCTGATAAGAATAACAACAATCTACTGTATAACCCATTTGTGATAATAATTTTGTGTATTTATAACATCTATACGCATTTATACCTTGATATATTAATATTTTTAATTTTTGATTTTTTTCATTTGATTGTTTATTATTACCATCTATTCTATAATGCAATAATGGTTCGTTTAAAAAACGAATTTTTTTACCATCGTTTAATATAGATAACCATTGTCCATAGTCTTCTGAATATTTTTTACTTGAAAATTTAAATTTTAATATCGATTTTTTTAATAAAACAGAAGATGTGCAAATAATATTCCCTTTGGGATAAACATCTGTTAAAAAATCAAATGTTAATTCTTCTGGATATTTATTAAAATCAGGCATTAATTTAGTATTGGTTTTTATATCATTTTCAAGTTTATATGCGTTAGTAGAGCACATGTCATAATTTGTATTCTTTAACGACAAAAGTTGTTTTTCTAATTTATTTTCTATCCATAAATCATCGTCATCGCAAAATGCTATATATGTTCCATTTGATTTCTCAATACCATAATTTCTAACCAACCCTGCTGCTCCTAAATTCTGTTCCAAATTATAAACAGTAATTCTATCATCTAGACCTTCTAACTGCTTATAAGTTTCAAAATTGTAGTCTTTCGAACAATCATTTATGATTAATATTTCAAATATTTGATAAGTCTGTTTTAATATAGCATTCACCGTTTCTTTTAACAAATCTATTCTATTAAATGTTGGTACAATAATAGAAACTAGATTTTTTTTGTATTCATTTTCTATGGTTTTAACAATATCATTTTCATCCTTCCAATTTATACCATAATCACTTTGGTTATGTATTATTGGTAAATTACATTCATTAAATTCCATAACTGTTTGAGCACTTCCATCGTGAGATGTTAATCTCATACCTATAAAACATTTTTTATAAAGTTTAAATAATTCTTCTTGTGATATAAAAGATTTAAAGTCGGATGTTCTGATAAAATTTATTTTTGTTTTATATTTTTTTGTTAAAATATCAATAACATCATCACAAATATCCGAAGAATATACTTCTGTTTTTTTCATACATCCATCATATACATAGACAAAATTTTCTAATATATTAATTTTTCTCCAGATAGTTTTATCTAATAAATTAAGATTTGATTTATAGATTGTATTTGATAAATTATACTTTTTTCTGAATGTAACTAATCTATTATACATATCATCGGATGATGAAATAAAGGAAACATTATTATTGAAATCTATAGCTTCGAACATATTTATTCTATGTTTATTATTTAAATTACAATCATTTCCACCATACATGATAAATTTCAATCCTTTATGATTATTTATTGCATTAACATCATCCATTGAATAACAACCAAAAAATATTGTTGGTTTGTTGATATCATAATCTGATGTTAAATTATAACAGTCTTTTATTCGTGCAAATGCTTTTAGTCCAGGACAAATGACTATATTTTTTAAATTTAATTTTGTTATAACAGATTTTAAATCTACAATTTTTGTATATTTTGAAATATAATCAAATATTTGGTTAATTTCTTCCTTAATTAAATTAATATCGACATTTTTAAAATAGGTGTTGTATTGATTTATGTAACAATTTGGATTTTTCAAATATTCTCGAGTCCAACACAATGGAGGCACAGTATTACATGTTTCACAATCATACAATCCGATATAGTCTTTACCTAGTTCCCTTTCTCGTTCTTTTCCCCTACTACATAATATGGGTTTATTACATAATAAATACTCCTTGATTTTATTACTACCACCAACATGATTACAATAATCTCTGTAAGTAGAAGCTAACACATCACATATTCTAAAATAATTTAGCACGTCCTTTTTATCTACAATAAATGATTTTACCCAATCATAACTGGTAATTTCGTCATACAAATTTTGTGTTAATCGTTCAGGTCGAACTTCGAATTTGGCTAACGCCAACAAATGAATATTATGACCTTGTGCACGTAGTAACTTAATTGCTTCCAATAATGATTTCGGATAATTATTGATAGCAATTCTTCCACAAATACATATTACAAATGCATCTTTATCAAAATGTTTTAATTTCAATTCTTTAATTTTATCATCTGAAGCCCAATTATACCAACTTTTATCTACAACCTGTTCGTGTAAAAATTTAGGTTTATTATTTATTTCATGAAATATTGAATGGTCATATACATGTGGGTATAATAAACTATTATCATCTTTTACTGCGTCAATCATTGATTTCGTAATAAAATACGATCCAGTCGATTGTGGTTTATATGGTATTTGGGATAAAAACACATTCTGTTTATTTACAACATTCGAATACTCCTTATTTCTAGAGATAGTTATTTCTGGTACTAATGATTTGTTTCCGGATATAAAAATGTTATTAAAATACAATGTAACACCATTTTGTTGTATTGTTTTTATAAAATTCGATTCATTTAGATTATCACCATTTGAATTAGTTATTAGTGCGTTATAGGATTTTTTATTTTCTATGTTAATACACTTATAATCGGATATTGTCGTAGGTGTATGATTAATATACGAATATATTAATTTGTCTACCGTTATATACTTCGGTAGAATTATATTACTTAACGCCTTTATCCACCGTTTATTCACCTCCCCATCGGTTGAAATCGATGCATCGGTCTTCACTACTAATTGTTTACATCCCCCTGTTTGTCGACCCTCCTTATAACCATATTCACACCAATGTCGAAAACAATGCCATTCGCCAACATTACGGTGACGTTGTGTAAAGACATCGGGATTCAGTTTATCATATATTTTCCAATCGAAATCATACACATATGGTTCATCTGTTCCTAATATATATTTTTTTCTATTTTCCTTTATACCATGACTTAAGTAATGACATGTCGCGTCATTTACATTCACGAGCCGACCTTTTCCCAATGCACGTTGTAAATCAGGATGATCTGCAATATATCGTTTCCAGTCAAAAACGGTGGTTTTTTTCGAATCATTAACTACAACTGATGCGCGTATCGCATGTTCTACACATTTATTATCCGAATCAAGTCCATGTTTAACACCATAGTCTTTCCAATCGAAACCGGTGAGTAAATTCGACATTATAATATATCAAAATATATTATCATTTCCTATTATTTATCATTTCGTTTCAGAAATAAAATCTAACATCGATTGTGAAGTATATCCAATAACCGTGTTTAACTGACTATGAATTATACTTTCTAAATTTAATTTATCCCACTTTTCCGGTATATTACATATATATTTGTTGAATTGATAGTGGAAAAAATCGTCAAATACAATGTCGTCATATAACACGACAACCGTTTTAATTCCTGCATACAACGCGCGTTCAAATATTTTCTTCGTAGTAGTTTGAACATCAGTCTCAATCGGTATATAGGTCGCACATATATTCATCTGATTTAACTTTTCAATCGGTTTATTATCAGTCGACGTATACAATACGTATACGCGCTCAAATACACCGTTTACCGTAAATGTCTTCGGCGTAGGTTTTGTAACATCCCAGTCATATGTGGTCGACAAATAAGTCATTAAATCTTTCTTTTTGTCTTTTATATTTGCCCAAGTCATTTTTGTAAAGTCGTTTCGGTCAATACATTTGAGTGGGTGTGTTCGGTTACGATAAAAGGGTATATTCAAGTATTTTTTAAATACAAAACTCATCCAAATATCATCAATCGCAATAATATCTTCCGAATATTTTTTGTAATCATACAACTCCTTGAATAAAAATAAGTTGGTATCAAACATACACCCTCCGGGTCCAAAATAGGTAAATTCTTTTACAGTTGGATAACTTTTATTTTGAAGTCCCATATAGGATATTGTGGTAGACCAATAATCGCATTTATTAAACAACTTACCATACCAACTCAATGTAGACAATGGTTTACGGTCTCGCAACATATTTTCGACCCAATTTGCTTCATATATCTGGTCATCATCAAATATTACAACATATTCCATTATGTGTTCTTCCATTATTTTACGGATACATGTTATGCGTCCAAAACAATGGCTATTCCACCCTAGACGATGAACTGTTAACATCATATTTCCTCGCATTTCATCGAGTATTGTATCTAATTCCGATTGTATTTCCGTATCAACATTATTATCTAGCAAATGCAAGTGAATATGCTTAAAAGTCTGACCTTGAAATTGGGTAATAACTTCGCGTATATTGGCGTTTCGTTCATAAGTCGCTAATAATACGTGGACAGTTTCGGGTAATGGTTTACAAACAATTCGGTCATACGTCACATCTGATGAATCATCTTTGGTTGTGATTAAATTCGGTTGGTCAAATTCATCAACTAGCCCATCTCCACATACATCGACAATCGATGGTAATAAGTCAATATGAGTCACAATTTCCAACCCATGTTGATTTACAATTTCACTTAAAATACCCATTTTACATGCCCATAATGACCCGATTTGAGTCGCGCGGCATTTCTTGTATAAAAACCATTTATTCAATTCAAACAGAAACGAATCATTTAATTCGGTTACACTAGGATTTATATAAATAGCAATTGTGTTTGGATGCATATTGTTTGCATGTGATAATATCGTTTCTTGGACAGTTTGCTTGTATTCTAATAATGCATATGTTTGTAATCCAAACATATCTGTTGTATTATCATTCATCACTGAAATCGTATAATTTGTATAATAGAGGTTATCCATGGATATTAGTAGACTAGGTGAATCGCATATTGTCTTGGAATCAATATATAAATGAAACGATTGATATAATTGATATTCACACATACCTTTTAATTGTTATACACTAGTCAGATTATATTTTATAAAATATAATATAAACCCAACATCCTATTATAGAACATAATATGGATTCTTCGCCATCAATTAATGCTTACGCAAAACTGTATATTTCTATAAATGATAATGACCAAAATTTGCATCAAATGTATACCAAGAGTATTGAAAATCATAACAATGATGTATTGAACAATCGATATCCGAACGCGGGATTCGATATGTTTTTCCCCGAAGAATGTGTATTTGATTCAAGTAATTCTAAATTTGTAAGCATGGGAATCAAATGTGGAATGAGTATTTTTGATACTAGCATAAACCAATGGAAACCAACGGGGTATTACAGTTATCCGCGGTCGAGTATATCAAAAACACCGCTTATGTTAGCAAACAGTGTTGGTATTATTGATAGCGGATATCGCGGTCCGATTATTGGTGCATTTCGAAATACTTCATCTGATAAAGAGCCATATGTAGTTGAACAAAACGCGAGATTGTTGCAACTATGTGCACCTGACCTGCGACCAATTGTGGTTGAATTAGTTGATGAAAGTTTTTTCGAAGCTACCGAACGAGGAGAGGGAGGGTTCGGATCAACGGGTCGTTAAAGCCACAAGTGAGATTTTGCGTATATTTATTGTTTTTTTAATAATAAATATAGTATACCGTTATGAAGTTTGTATATGAAGAATGTGTTGATTATACATCATTTACAGCTATTCCCGAGAATGAGCAGGAACGAAATGGATTGCGTGCACAAGGACCCTACGCACCTATCAGTTTGAAAGAAGATACGCTTATTGTAAAATATGTATCAAAAAACACATTACATCCGGATATTGTAGCAGCTATTTGTATTACCGCGTTTTATCCCTTTATTCATTCTTCAGCAACAATGCCGTTTCCCGTTTCGAAACGCTTTGCGGACGGATTGCAAATGGATATACTTCCTCAACATGGTAAAATTGAGGGTGTGTATAGAGCAACTGAACCTATCACAATTGATAATATCGATATTAATTTGGAACCATACACAGGAGGTTCAAATTCAGTGATTGCTTATGGCGGGGGTATGGATTCAACGGCGATTGCATGTTTGTTTCCCGATTACGATTTAATACATTCAACTGATATAGATAATAAGGATAATACTGTGCGAGAATTTGTAGAAGATAATTTGGAAAATAAAATTCATATTATAGAATCGAATTGTAAATATTTAGCAACTCCAAAGGGTTTCACTACATTTACAAACATTTATATTACCCCCTTAATTATGTGTGCAGATTTGGACATACGAAACATAATGTGTGGTGCGATAATGGGTGCAACATGTTTATCAAATGGAACCAAGTATTTTCCACAATTTGACCCGACACGTCGTAATAGATGGGAACGCTTCTATAATCATATTGGTCTATGCATGTTTTCACCAACATCTGGTTGCTCCGAATTGATAACATCTAAAATTATATGTAAATATAATTTGCAAAATAAAGTTATTTACTGTGATCGTAATAACGGTAAACCTTGCAGTAAATGCACAAAATGCTTGCGTAAACAATTGGAGTTAGCATATCATGGTGTAGACGTTGATTTTGATTCATTTGAACAATTCTTTATAACTAATTTTCTAAAAAAACGTCCATTATTTATGGGTCACGTATTTATTGAAACTATTAAAAACTTAATAAAGCGATATTCATTACCGAAGTGCGATTTTGACGAAAAATCAGAAATAACGTCGGATGACGAGGTGAATGAATGCTATTATGGAAAAGAAGATGATGAAAATGGGTCGAACCGTGAAAGGACGAAAGAACAGGAAGAGAGTAGAAAAAAAATATTAAATATATTTTTATATTTGGATGACGCGATATCTGATGTGCGCGATATTGAAACATCCCTATTCAACAATATTTATGCTAAAAGTTTTCAATATTTTCCTGATGATATTAAGGACCACATTATTGAACGATTATCATCTGTAGCAACTATTATGTCCCCCGATGAAGAAAAATACTTGGAAAAATGGGATACCACAGTGAAACCTGTTCCAGTTGTTGAAAATATAACAGTCATAACACAAGTCGAAACTGAAACACGATGTTCCTCAGATAATGAGTCTACATGTGAATTAATAGTTGTGTCTGATGACGAGGAATCAACTTCTCATAGTGAAACAGAAGCAGAAGTGGAAGCAGAAGTGGAAGCAGAAGTGGAAGCAGAAGTGGAAGCAGAAGTGGAAGCAGAAGTGGAAGCAGAACCAGAATTACAAAAAGAACAGGTTGATTTAATGACTGAACTTCGACATTTGCGAGAAGAAAATGCTCGTCTTAAAATAAACAGCAATACAATACGTAATTACTTATTGCAGATATTTCAATTGATTGAATGCGATACAGACACCATTTCGACTGAACTCAACTCTAGTATGTAAATATTTGTTGCTACATAACAAATATTTATTCTAAACCATATTGGATTAATGTATTGATACGATTTATATACGTATGGTTGTCGCGCACATATTCCATAGCGATAATTTGTTGTTGTTTATAATCTTCGTAATTATCATTCATGTTTTCACAAAAATCCATACATTTTTCCATTAGCTGATTTAAATCTGAATCATATATTATTCCATATTCCTTAAACATATTGTAAACACCAATGTTATTTGTGATGGGAATCGCGCCATAGCTAACATTTTTAAAAATACGACACGGCATGTAGAATTTGTTTTCACCTTGTCTTTGTGAAGCACCTTGTATGGCTGGCGCTAGCATAGATAATCCAACCTTTTGTTGATGTAATAATTCGTTTTTTTCACGTTCAATAATACACTCAACATCATGTTCATCGCACAATGTTTTCCATTGCGTTAGTTCATCATTATTCGCACGCCATACATGACCACAAAAATATGACTGGCGTCGAATATATGGTTCAGTCGATGCTGCTATTTTTCCAATATTTTCATC
>Ga0181553_10004901_pt1 | contig 11281 bp, 13 predicted proteins | sample 011ome_17_FD_133753 | JGI IMG/M metagenome (GOLD analysis project Ga0181553, IMG submission 133753) | Coastal salt marsh microbial communities from the Groves Creek Marsh, Skidaway Island, Georgia - 011502XT metaG (megahit assembly) | ecosystem: Environmental > Aquatic > Marine > Intertidal...
ACAAAAACAAAGTCGGATAGGGCATACAGCAAAAAATAGGGTAGGTAAGATATTGGTAATATGATTCCGTAGTATACTATTTTACTTCCCATGTATATAAATTGAACTGCAAATGTATCTGAAATATTGAAACTCGTTAAAGTTTTTTTACATCGAGTGTGATTTCAGCTAATTCATAACATTCTTCATCACAATTCCAAAATGAAGATTCCTTCAATTTATTGCCATCTAAAGCTATTATGGTGGAGTTGACTTCATAATAGTAAGCTTCTACAGCATATCTATTTCCAAGGGGCAAATAATAAGTGATTTCTTCACTCCAGAGCGTGTCATAAAACAATATGTCATTCTGATCGGCGTAACCTTTATATACAATTATGGGGATTCCATTTCCGTTATATGTTACTTTTATATTAACATCTCCACCATCCTGTGGTAAAGTGTCACAATACCTGTTTGGATCGCAATCCTCATTTTGCTTTGTGCAATGGCTTAAAGCAAAACTTAGAAACAATATAAATCCTATGCTTTTAATTGACTTCATTTTAAAATAAAATTTAAACCAAGTGTAACTCTTGAGTCCGGCACATTCACTAACCCGTCTGAAAAGTGTATATATCCAACCTTCAGATTAATTTCATCTGAGAAATTAAAACAGAACCCCGCCATTGGTGTTGTTATAAATTTAGGCTTTCTATTTTCGTTGGTTCCTTTGTAGTTTCCTAATAAAAAACCCGTTCTTGTTCCTGCAAAAAACTGTGTATCTGTTCCCCAAAGATTAAAGTGCAGAAACCTTTTATCTGCATCAAGAGATATAAAGTAAACGACCTCTTTATATTGACGGATAATATTGTTGTCTTCTCTTATTTGAACTTTTTTTTTGAAAGGCCGAAACTCAAAATTTAATTTTGCTCCCCATTCATTTTGCACATCTTCTATTCCTGCAGAAATTGACCAAAACAAATCATCGAAATTGAAGTCAAAAGTTAAAACCGAAAGGGTTCCACGAATATTGGTGCGTTGAATATCATTTCCTTCTTGCGAAAAGAATGTGTTAGAAAAAATCAGGAAAATAATTGTCAATTTTTTCATTTCTCAAATGTAAGGAATTATTATTCAATGATAGGAATCCATTTTGCAGTGAAAATTAGATATAAAAATCAATAGATTTAATCTATAATTGCATTAAAATTAATATTCAAATATGAAGAAGCGTATAATTATTGGCCTAACAGCTTTAGCATTTGTTAGTTGTTCCGAAAACAAGGAAAGTGAGAATTTAACAGATGAAAATATAGTTAAGGAGACTAAAGGATATACAATTGATTGCGATTTTGGGGGAGTACACATTTCAAAAGCATATTTGTCACAATATGTAAAAGGAAATTGGGAACATAAAGATTCTGCAGATGTTATTGAAGGTAAGTTTTCTTTTACTGGAGAGTTAGAATTACCAGAAGTATGGTACATCAAGTTCGATGACAAAAAAGCATACGTTTCTTTGTTTGTTGAAAATAGTAAGATTTCAGTTTCAGGAGCTACTTTAAATAGAGATAGCGTTGCAATTTCAGGTTCATCTATTCACGATGCTTTAACTAGGTTTAATGAGGGTCAGAAGGCCTTATATAAAGAAATAGATAAGATGGAAATTGACTACATGGCTGCTAAAGAAATCGAGGATACCGCAACGATGAATCAAATTGACCTTGATTATGACCAAGTGTCTGAACAGATAAATGAATATATACTGGAATATATTGGTGATAATACCTCAAGTGTGCTTGCTCCATACTTATTGGTTTCATATTTGGGAAATGATTTTAAAGCAGGTCAAATGGACTCAACGCTGAAAACATTTTCCAAAGAAATAATGGATTCAAAATATGTATTAAAAATCCAAGAAAGATCGGCTAAAATGAGAACGACAGAAGTTGGTGCAGTAGCTCCTTTATTTACGCAAAACAATCCTGAAGGAAATCCAATTTCTTTAGAAAGTTTTAGAGGAGAATATTTATTGATTGATTTTTGGGCATCATGGTGTGGCCCTTGCAGGAATGAGAATCCAAATGTAGTTGCTGCTTATAATAAATACCATGCTATGGGATTTGATATTCTCGGTATTTCACTGGATGATGATAAGGAAAAGTGGTTGGCTGCTATTGATAAGGATGGATTGAACTGGTCTCATGTATCTGATTTAAAAGGATGGGCAAATGAGGTGGGTCAGTTATATGGTGTAAATAGTATTCCGCATTCCATTCTTTTGGACAAAGATGGGGTTATTGTCGCCAAAAACTTAAGAGGAGCAGAATTGCACGAAAAGTTGGAGGAAGTATTTTTGAAATAATTTCAGCATATTTCATATTGTTTAGTTATATAATTCTTGTTTACATCAATAAATAGCCTGTTTGTATAATAAAATTTAAAGGCTAGCGAAATAAATTAATGTCGGCTAATTTTTTAACTACATTAGTTTCATGGCATTCGAACTAGATATGATGGAAAAAACACCTCAAATACTATTTGATTTGAATGAGGGTTTTTTTTCATTTACTGGGGTGCTGATGCCAGAAGATGCCTTCGGTTTTTTTGATCCGTTGTTTGGATATATAAAAGTGTATTTCCAAAATCCTAAGCCAGAAACAAAATTAGAAGTAAGTCTAGAATACTTTAATACATCTTCATCTCGGTTGCTTTATCGGTTTATGAAAGAATTTGCTGATAATCAGTCAGAGAAAACAAATGTTACAATTGTCTGGAAGTATGAAATAGACGACGAAGAGATGGAAGAAGTAGGGAATGAGTTTAAATTACTTTTTGATCAAATAGCATTTAAAATGGTGACAATTGATCGTCCAAGAATATTTGAAATTATGGGTTAAATGAATTGTTTTAACTTCCTGTATAGCTTATGAATGGGTAGTCCCATGACATTATAATAATCACCTTTCATGTTTTTTATTCCAATGCATCCAATCCATTCTTGAATTCCGTAAGATCCAGCTTTATCGAAAGGTTTGTATTCCTTTACATAATGTTCAATTTCATCAGGCTTAAGGTTATAAAATTCAACTTTCGTTGTGTCATAAAACGAAAGTTCTTTGTCTTTTGTTCGAATCGTAACGCCAGTTATTACTTTATGCTTTTTCCCACTTAACAGCGTAAGCATATTTATAGCCTCTTCGGGGTTTTTAGGTTTACCCAATATAAAGCTATCTAGTATTACGATTGTATCAGCAGTTATTATAAGTTCTTTTTCGTTCGGTTGAAATGGTTTAGATTTTAGCTGAGAAAGGTAAGTGGCAATTTCACCACCTTGAAGGTTATTAGGGTAAATTTCTTCTACTTCTTTAGATTCTACTTTGAAAAGGGGAATTATTTTAGTTAATAACTCTTTCCTTCTAGGGGAATTAGAAGCTAAAGTTATTTCATATTTTTCAGTTAAACCTACCAGCATGTTAAAGCATTATTGCGTGCATATAAATAAATAACAAAAATCCAAACATACCGATCTTTATTAGGTTTCCAGATTGTTTGTAGTGTTTTTTTTCTGCCCCCTGGTATAATTTAGCAACACAGAGTAATAAAGGGAGAATTCCGCATATGGTTACTATTACTAACGATATAATATTGAAGTCAAAATAAGCAATTCCTGCAATCAGCAGTCCTAGAATAAATAGCGTGCAAAGTAGGAAAAAGAGTGCCCATATTTTTGCTGTTTTTATCCCCCAAAGTATCGGGACTGTTTTTAATCCCTGTGCTTTATCTCCTTTGATGTCTTCGATATCTTTTATTAATTCTCTGGCAAGTGTGCTAAAAAGAGCAAGAAACGAGAAAATTATTATTAGGTCCACAGAGGGTAAATATATATGCTTAAGACAGCCAATACCTATTTCTTGAATAGAAAGATAGATAAGAGGTACTGTAGAAGAAAGAAGACCTACGATTAAATTTCCGATGAATGGAAGTCCTTTTAGTTTAAAGGAATATAACCATAACAGAAAAATACTACTTGGAAATATCAAAAATACATAATTGGTTGAGGCAAAAGTATAGCTGAGAGCTAATGCAATGATATTTAGAATACTGTATCCCCACAACAATACTTGCTTACTTAATCGATTTTGCTTGTTTCCTTTGTTAATTGAGTCAGTGTCTTTATCGTAATAGTCATTAATTAAGTATCCAGCAGAGGCGATTAGTAGGGTGGAAATAGTTAAAAATCGTAAGCTCATTGAGCTGATTTGACACGATTCTGAAGTAAATGCTTGAGAATTTACGTCAAGTGTATGCAGAACATAAAATGTAAGTGTAATTACCAATAAGTTAATTGGTCGAATTGCTTTTATTATTTGTAAAAGCATTTTTAAACCCAATCGTTATTAATTTTCAGCACTTGCTCCATCACATCTCGAACACATCCTTCACCACCCTTAACGTGAGAAATGTAATCTGAATTTTCTCTTATTTCGGGAACAGCATCTTTTGGACAAGCACCAATACAAGCTGATTTTATACAGTCTATGTCTGGCATGTCATCGCCCATGTAAAGTACACTTTCTAGGGTTATATTTTTGGATAAGCAATATGAATTTAACGTTTCTAACTTGTTTTCTGCTAATGAATATATATCCGAAACACCTAAGTAATTCATCATTTTCTCAAACATTTTGGAGTTCCCAAGTGTTATTATGCATACGTTGTAGCCTTTTTTAATTGCTTTTCGAATAATATAGCCATCTCTTGTGCTAATCGTTCTGGTAATTTCTCCAGAGCCTTCTAGAATAAGTTTACCGTTGGTTAGCACCCCATCAACATCAAGTACAAAGGTGTTTATTGATTTTAATCTCGTTTTATAGTTTGTATTTTTCTCCATGAAATTCTGATAATATATATTGACTTAAGTCTTTGTACATAGCTTGAAATTCTTTGTCGCTTGTTAAAGATTCAATATGTTTGTTAATAATTGCAACGTCTCCTCTTCTAGCGGGACCAGTTTGTTTTTGCAAAGGCATTTCTTCATTTGAGAATGATTCTACTGTGTGTTTAAGTAAAGGCTTTAAAAGATTGAATGTTAGGTTGTTGCTTTCGCAGTATTGTTTGCTTTTAGAGAGGATGAAGTGGGTGAAATTGTTAATACCTATTGCAGAGATATGCAGTGCTTTTTTTTGAGAAGCGTTAAGAATATGGGTCTTTTCAGTTAACCTTTTAGCAACAGAAAGTAGTGCCTCTATGACTTCTGAATTTTCTGATTCTATTATTATTGGAATAGTGGATAAATCAACAGAAATATCTTTATTGAAGGTTTGTAATGGGTAAAAACTTCCTGTTTTAGTAGAAAATTTGGTCAGTTTAGTTGTTTCATAACTCCCAGAAGTATGAACAAGTAGGCGGTTATATAGGTTTAAGCCTTTTAAGAAAGTGTCAATTACATCATCTTTCAAGGAAATAATGTACAGGTCAGAAGTTTGATCTAGTTGGTTGAGTTCATCAGTTCCTTTGGCATTAACTTTTGCCGCTAATACAGTTGCATTTTGTAGCGTTTGACTTAGAATTGTATCTATTGTAAATCCATTAGCATTAAGTGCAATAGCTAAATTAGTAGCTACATTTCCTGAACCGATGAATGATATGGTTTTAATTTCGTTCAAATTGGGTTATTTGCTTAGCAAAAGTAAAAGAAGCGTTTGTAATATCCACCCTTTATTCAATTCTTTCTAAATTTATAGCCAATTATACAAAACGAAATGAGAATAATTGGATCAATTCCATTGCTATTGTTGTTTTTTGGTTGTCAAGAGGATAGACCTTCAATAACAACACTAACATATGAAAATGGTAAAAATAGAGGTGTTGGAGAAATGGCTGACACGTTGAAAATTGGTGAGTGGGTTTTTTGGTATGAGAATGGTGTTGTTAGAGATACAAGTAATTGGATAAATGATACATTGGATGGTGCATTTGTTTCCTTTCATACTAATGGAAGGAAAGCAAGTGCTGGAGAATATGAAACGGGTCAAAGAAGTGGAGAGTGGAAATGGTGGGATGAGAAAGGTAATCTTCAAGAATGGAGCTTTTGGAAAGCGGGAAGTCCAAATGGTTTTGCAACTACTTATTATGAAAATGGTTTTGTAAGAACGCAAGCAGAATGGCTTAATGGAGTTCTTGAGGGAGAAATCAAAATGTACGGTATAGAAGGAATGCTGACAGAAATCACTAAATACCGCAATGGACTTAAAGAAGGTGAGGCACAGCTGTTTTATCCGAATGGTCAATTAGAAATAAAAGGCCAATTTATCGGCGATAAGCAAGACGGATTGTTTACTACATATTATAGGAATGGTAATGTGCAAAGTGAGATTAGATGGTCTGAAGGTTTTATGGAAGGGGAAAGTGTGGAATATGATTCAATAGGCAATATAACCGGATGGGGAACCTATTTAAATGGTTCCAAGACTGAAGATTGGAGATATCAATGATAACTAAATTTCTGATGTTCATCCCCTACAAAATGAATTTATCACTTATGTATAAATGAAAGCAACCTATTAGTTAAAATTTGTATCTTATAAATAACCTAAATAAATGCCAAGAATAATATCAAACATACTTGCTCTTACTATTTGTATTTTTTTGATTAATCTACCAAGCTTAGATATTTCAGCGCAAAAATATGGTTTTGAAAGAGTTGATTCAGTAACTGTATCAGCAGTTGGAGGGGTGCAGTTAGATTATCCATGGGTTGGAGGAATTAACGCTGCACAGTTTTCAACCATTCATTTAAACAATGATACGATTGAAGATTTATTTATTTTTGATAGAACTGGAAATAAGATTTTAACCTTTGTTAACAGTGGAACTGGTAGTGGGTATGTTTATGCACCTGAATACGAAAGACAATTTCCAACTTTGCAATCTTGGGTTCTTTTAAGGGATTATAATTGTGATGGTAAAAAAGATATTTTCAGTTATGTGTCGGGAGGAATAGGTGTTTGGGAAAATACGAGTTCTGGAGGAACCTTAAGTTTTGTTAACGTTTCTAATAACGGAACGACCCCTTATGTTATATCCAATCAGTATGGAAATTATGTTAATTTATACGTAAGTAAATCAGATATTCCAGATATTAATGATATTGATGGCGATGGCGATTTAGATGTTTTGACTTTTGGTGTAATTGGGTCTAGAGTGGAGTACCACAAGAATTTATCTGTTGAAGAAGGATATGGTTGTGATAGCTTGTATTATGAGTTGAAAAACGAATGTTGGGGACACTTTATGGAGACTGGCTTTGGAACCAATACCGCTGTATTGTTCGATACTTGCACAGTTGGAATTTCAGATCCTCAAAAGGAAGGTTCAGTTTTAAAACATGCTGGTTCAACGGTGTTGTCTTTGGATTTGAATAATGATGGAGTCAAAGATCTAATTTTGGGTGATGTTAGTTTTAAAAATTTAGTGGCATTAACAAATGATAATTTAGGTGTTAACATGAATACTTCGTTTCTTTCTCAAGATACCGCTTTTCCATCTAATACTGTACCTGTGGATATGCAGGTTTTTCCAGGATCTTTTTATGAAGATTTAAACAATGATAACATCAAAGATCTAATTGTGTCGCCAAACTCTGATAACGAATCAGAAAACTATAATAGTGTTTGGTACTATAAGAATTATGGCACGAACACATTTCCTTTATTTGGACATATTCAAAATGATTTCATGCAAGATCAAATGATTGAAAAGGGAAGGAGTGCTTTTCCTGTATTGTTTGATTATAATAATGATGGCTTAACAGATTTATTTATTTCTAATTTCGGAATTTTTGATATGTCAGCTCCGGATAATTACAGAAGTCAAATAGCTTTGTATCAGAATGTTGGCTCGGTTTCTTTTCCGGAATTTCAATTGGTGACTGATGATTTTCAAGGTTTGTCCGGGCTAGGTTTGGGTAAGGGCATTTACCCAACGTTCTCAGATATGGATAACGATGGAGATGTTGACATGATTTGCGGGACACATGACGGGTATATTCATTATTTTATGAATACTTCAGGAAGTTCAAATTCGATGAGCTTTGTGTTAATGGCTCCGCAATTGCAAGACGATAACAGTACTTCAATTGACGTTGGTTATGCTGCAAAACCTTATTTGTTTGATATAGATGGTGATTTAGACTATGATTTAATAATTGGTGAAGAGAATGGTAATTTGAATTATTATGAAAATATGGGAAGCCAAAGTAGTTATGTGTTCAGATTCCGCACAGAAACGTTTGGAGAAATTGATGTAAGTGAATGGTGGACAACAATTGGCAATAGCATCCCTGTGCTGTTCAGAGATACGATGAACGCAACACAAATGTTTGTTGGAACGGAAAATGGAGCTGTATATCATTATGATAATATTGATAATAACTTGACCGGAACATTTAACATTTTAGATACTTTGGTGTCAAATATTAATATTGGTCCAAATGCAGCTCCTGCATTAGGTGATTTAAATAGTGACAATTATCCAGACATGGTTGTTGGAACAAAAAGAGGTGGTGTTTCACTATATATGGGCAATCCAGCTTTTATTTCAACTATTGAAGAGTTGGTTACAGATAATATATTTAAAGTTTACCCGAACCCAACTACAGGGTTATTATCTGTTTTGAACCCATACAATACGCCAGTACGCTATCAAGTATTTAGCAGTATTGGTCAGATAGTGCAATCTGGAGAGGTTGAAAACCTATTAGATATCAGTAACTTGAATTCAGGAATGTATTTTCTCTTTTTTGAGAAAAATGATGTTAGAGAGGTTTTAAGAGTTATTAAAAACTAAGCATCTAGGCTATTGTCCATTTGATTGAGTAGTCCTAGAATTACTGAAATTAATTGTTTGGTTTCTTCATGAGGATTTGCGAAGTAATCGTTGATAATCAATTTAGCTTCTGAAATTTTTTCTTCATCAAATGGTCCTTCAAGGTTTTCTAGCACAGTTAAAGCTTCAAAAGCAACCATATAGCTACTGCTGCATGCAGCTTCAACAATTTCTGGTAAATATTCTATCGGATTAAGTCCAGCACTCCACAGAGCTCCTAAAATGACTTCCTTTAGTTCATTGTCACAGTTCTTTAGTTTTTCAATTAAAATAGTAGTGCCGTTAGTTACCTTTAATTCATTCAAAAGGTTTTTTATTGCTTTTTTTACAGATTCGTGCTTAGTTGATGAATACAGGTTTAAGATTGGAGCTATCATTTGGCCATTTCCTTTTCCTTTAACCTTTTCCAGTGTCTTCAATAATTTTGGTTCACTCGTAAAAGTAAGTTCTGTTTTAAGTTGTTCAATGATTTTTGCTTCTTTTTCCATTAATTGAAATAATTAGAACGAATAAATTTTTGGCAAAAATAAGCATAAAAAAAGGGAGTCTTAAGCAAGACTCCCTGAAAAAAAAATTGCTGTAAAGCAACATTTCTTTACTACCCCTAAGGTAAATGTAAAGATATAAATGAATACAGTGTTTGAAATTAGCCTAATAAGGTTTTATTGTCGATGAGTCTCATTATGTGTCGATAAAATATATATGTCTGATCAAATTAGTTACGATTTCCGAAAATTGCACTTCCGACCCTAACCATTGTTGAGCCTTCTTCTATGGCTATTTTATAATCTCCACTCATGCCCATCGAAATAGTCTGGAAGGTTTGAGTCTGTTTGAAGAAGTTATTGTTTAATTGGGTGAATATATGTTTTAAGCGAATAAATTCGTTTCTGACCTGTTCTTCATTATTGATAAAGCTAGCCATTCCCATTACACCAACTATTTTTATGTTCTTAAGGTTTAAAAATTCATTTGAAGTTAAAAGTTCCTTTGCCTCCTCTAGGGATAGTCCAAACTTAGTTTCTTCCGTGGCGATGTGGAATTGCAGTAAGCAATTAATTATTCGGTTGTTGTTGAGGCCTTGTTTGTTTACTTCTATTAAAAGTTTTATAGAATCAATACTATGGATTAAGCTAGCGTATGGGGCAATGTACTTTACTTTATTCCGTTGCAAATGTCCTATAAAATGCCATTCAATATCTTTCGGTAAAACTTCAGCTTTGTTCTTTAATTCTTGCGCCTTGTTTTCTCCAAATATTCGTTGGCCAGAACTATATGCTTCTTGTATTAGTTCGTTCGGTTTGGTTTTAGAAACCGCAACCAAAGTAACATGAGAAGGAATGCTATTTTTTATAGTTGCTAGGTTTTCGTTGATCATTCTCTTATTATATTTTTTTATTTAACCAATCAAACACTAAATGATAAGCTTCTTCTTTGTTCGTTTCGTTTAACATCTCATGTCTACCTTCAGGGAAAATAGTTAATTCAATGTCTTCAACACCAGCACGTTTCATTTTGTCGTGCACCTCTTTAGGTCCTTTGCCGTAATTTCCAACAGGGTCCTTGTCTCCCGCAAAGAGCAGGACAGGTGTTTGTTTGTTTAACTGCAACATATTAGAGAAGTCGTTCATATCCAGAACACCGTGTAATAAGTCCGTATAAAATTGAGAGGTAAAAATTTGCATGGAATAGGGGTCAGCCATGTATTTATCTATAATCGCCTCATCTCTTGTTAGCCAATCTTTTTCCGTTCGAGCATTTTTGTATTTTTTATTGAAATCTCCGAATGCTAATTTGGTCATGAATTTGGATCTGTGCTTTCTCCCGGTTAGTTTCATGTTTATTTTAGCTACACTTTTTCCAATTACACCTATTAAACCAGGGTGTCCAGCGGTTGCAGAATATATGTACCCATCTGCTACTTCTGTGTCTGTATAAGCAACATTTCTTGCAATAAAAGACCCCATACTATGTCCTAAAATGAAAAGAGGAAGCTTTGGGTTTTCTGTTTTGATGCGATAACTCAGTCCAATAATGTCTTTTACTACTTTGTTCCAGCCACCTTCCATGGCAAATTGTCCCACATTCTCTATGTTTCCTGCGGTTTTACCATGTCCTCTTAAATCACTTGAGTACACTATAAAACCTTGGTTGTTTGCTTCTGAAGCAAAATGATCATAGCGCCCTGCATGTTCACTCATCCCATGTACGATATGAATAATGGCTTTGGGTTGTTCGCAGTCCCATTTATAAGTAACGAGTTCATTTCCATCATGAGTTTTATAAGTGCCGTTGGAGTAATTCATAGGTACCATTTTTTTTGCTAAAATAATACATGTTTTGGGTATAGTGGTCTGTTATTATCATTAATTTTGCACTACAATTTTAGCGAATGCAAGCACTTTATAAA
>Ga0181553_10004903_pt1 | contig 11278 bp, 8 predicted proteins | sample 011ome_17_FD_133753 | JGI IMG/M metagenome (GOLD analysis project Ga0181553, IMG submission 133753) | Coastal salt marsh microbial communities from the Groves Creek Marsh, Skidaway Island, Georgia - 011502XT metaG (megahit assembly) | ecosystem: Environmental > Aquatic > Marine > Intertidal zone...
AGCAGTTGAGCCTCGACCAACGCGACCACGCAACTGGTGCAGTTGTGCGAGACCGAAACGTTCAGCATTTTCAATCACCATCAGTGATGCGTTCGGCACATCAACACCGACTTCGATAACGGTGGTTGCAACCAGAATATCAATATCGCCGGCTTTGAACTGTGCCATGAGCTCTGACTTCACATTCCCTTTTAAGCGACCGTGTACTAGACCAACCGAGAGCTCGGGCAGTTCCTTCTGTAATAACTCATAGGTCTGCTCAGCTGCCTGAAAAGTCAGATTGTCTGACTCTTCAATGAGTGGACATACCCAATACACTTGGCGTTTTTCTTCGCCACATGCTTGCCGCAATCGCTGGATAATCGATGGTCGTTTATCGGAACTCATCGCCAAGGTTTCGATAGGGGTTCGACCGGGTGGTAGTTCATCGATAATCGAGGTTTCTAAATCAGCATAGACTGACATGGCCAGAGTGCGTGGGATCGGTGTGGCTGTCATGACTGCCTGATGCGGATGACGATCAGCAGCAATGCCTTTCTCTTTCAGTGTCAGTCGTTGATCCACACCAAAGCGATGTTGCTCATCAACAATGATTAGAGCTAAATCATGAAACGCGACTTTCTCTTGGAACAAGGCATGGGTGCCAATGACCATTAAGGCGGATTCCTCAGCTATGGCTGCAAGTGCTTCGCGTCGCTCAGCAGCTTTTAACTTACTCACTAGACAGACGGTTTTAAAACCTATCGGCTCTAATAATTGCCTAATAGAATGATAATGTTGCTCAGATAGCAATTCGGTCGGCGCCATGAGCGCGACCTGCTGGTTATTGTTTAATACTTGTAGTGCCATCATCACGGCCACAAGTGTCTTACCTGAGCCGACATCACCTTGGATCAGGCGCATCATGGGTGTTGGTTGAGCTAAGTCAGCACAAATTTCCTGATACACGCGCTGCTGGGCGCCAGTAGGTGAAAAGGGTAGCTGGTCTAATAGCGGCTTAAGATGTTGATCTGAGCATGGAATGGCGTAACCATCGAGCTGGCGAGTTTGTTTTCTTAATTGCAGTAGCGATACCTGGTGCGCCAATAGCTCTTCGACAATGAGTCGCTGTTGTGCTGGATGAGAACCCTCGTTGAGTTTCTCAATAGCGCTATCAGCCGGCGGACGATGCAAAAATTGCAGCGTCTCATTTAAATTGAGCTGCGAGACATTTAATTGGGCAAGTTGCAGTGGTTGAAATAGCTCTTGTATTTCATACCTACCGAGCATACCAAGGGCGCTATCGGTCCAGCGTCGAATCAGCGCTTGGCCAACCCCTTCCGTGGTTGGATAAACCGGTGTTAGGGTCTCTGTTTTATTAATCGCATTGTTACTGTTTATAAGCTGATATTCCGGATGGATTATTTCGAGGCCTTGTTGTCCGCCACGAATTTCACCGAAACATCGTACGCGTTGACCCGAGGCCAACTGGCGCTGCATGTTTTGAAAAAAGTTAAAGAAGCGTAACTGAATGAAGGCTTCACCATCGGACACCATACAAACCATCATACGCCGACGTGCTGGAATGATCCGAGTTTGTTGAATGACGCCTTCAATGACCACTAACATACCGGGCCGACACTCAGAGATTGGCGTAACTCTAGTGCGGTCCTCATAACGAAAGGGCAGATGCAGGAGTAGATCTTGAATCGAGAAGATCGATAACTTGGCGAGTTTTTCAGCCTGCTTTGGACCAATGCCAGAGACATCGGTCACAGGGATAGTCGCAAGTTGTGTTAAGGCATCCTTGGTCGACAAATGTAATCCAGTGCTGCGATTAGAGATGTCTTATTTTAAAGGGCAACGAGCTCCTTTACCAATGCCTCATGTGTAAACGGAATATCTTGCGATAGGTCCTGCTTCACAGAGCTCTTTTGCAGTGGCTCAGGAAGCGGTATATCGAGTGATAAAATATCATCGACTGACGATTTGAACTTCGCTGGATGTGCAGTGCCGAGGAAGAGGCCATGTTCCCCTTCCGTGAGTGATTGCGTTAGTGCGTGATAAGCGACGGCAGCATGTGGCTCGCTGACATAATCATCGCCATAGAGGGCTTGCATGCTGTCCGCTGTTTGCTCTTCAGTCACTGCGAAACCTGTTAAGGCATTCATATCAAACTGCCCAGAATCAATTAAATATTGTATACGCGGCCAGTTGTTAGGCTGACTGACATCCATTGCATTGGATAGGGTGGCGACCGTTTGTTTGGGCGACCATTCGCCGGTTTGCAGATAGCGAGGAACGGTATCGTTGGCATTGGTCGCTGCGATAAATCGCTTAATGGGCAGACCAAGTGTTTTGGCAATAATGCCAGCACATAAATTGCCGAAGTTACCGCTTGGCACACTAATCACTAGATTCTCGCGCTGTGCTTGTGGTAACTGACTAAAGGCATCGAAGTAATAGCAAACTTGCGCCAGTAAGCGCGAGATATTAATTGAGTTTGCTGAATTCAGTCCAATCTGTTTCACCAAGTCCGGTTGATCAAATGATTGTTTCACCAATGACTGGCAGTCATCGAAGGCGCCTTCAACAGCAAAGGTGTGAATGTTGTCACCTAAGGTTGTAAACATGCTTTGCTGAAGCTGACTGATTTTGCCTTTCGGAAATAAAATCACCGCTTTAATATTCGGTCGCTGGTAAAAGGCATGGGCTACAGCCGCGCCAGTATCTCCAGAGGTTGCCGTCAAAATAGTAATATCATGGGCTTGGGCAAAGTGTGATAAGCAATTGGCCATGAAGTTGGCGCCGAAATCTTTAAAGGCTAACGTCGGGCCATGGAATAATTCTAAACAACTGCTTTGTTCATTGACCTGTTTAACTTGAGCCGGAAAGGCATAGGTTTTTTCAACGATGGTGCGTAGCGCATCATCATCAATATCTTCGGTCACGAATGGTCGCAGGATGTGGAAGTTGCGCTCCCAAGTCGACATAGACAGTAGTTCGTCGATGTTATCCAGTTGTGGAAACTGCTTTGGGAAAAACAATCCTTGGTTACGACCGAGTCCAGTTTTGACGGCAGTGGCAAAACTAACCACCTGAGCATCATCTTTTAAATTATATAATTGCATAATAAGTTCTCACACAGCCGAGGCGTTAGTCATCATCTGAGATGGTGCGACTACCCCGGTGGTCGACTTTACAGATCACGGTAAAGCCAGTGTCTTTGGTGACATAGTCTGTATCGATTAATTCTTTGGCGTTTTGCGCCTGCTCTAATGTTTTATGAACACTAAAAATAGTCGGTCCTGAGCCGGAGATGCCCACGGCAAGACTGCCATTAACAAGCAGTTTTTCACGGACTTCGATATAGCCTGGCAGCATTGACGCACGATACGGCTCCGCGATTACATCCTTCACATAGGAGAAGGCTTGCGTGTATCGTCCGTTGTGACAGGCTGAGACAAAACTGGCGAGCTGTTGGGCAAAGGTAATAGCCGTTGCACGATCGTATTGCTCGGGTAATACATCACGTGCGGCTTTGGTGCTGACGATAATGTCAGGATAGGCCATGACCCAGTAGTGCTCATCTGAGCTCGGAATCGTTAACGCAGGTTGTGCGGGATCAGGTGTCATTAATTGTAGCCCACCCAAATAACATGGCGCGATATTATCATAGTGGATACTGCCACTAATCTTGCCTTCCTGAACTGCCATCATTTGCAGTAAATCAGCTTCGTTAAAGGGCTTGCCGTAATATTGATTTAAGCAATCAAAGGCGGCGACCACGGAGCAGGCGCTCGAGCCTAGACCACTGCTGACTGGAATATTTTTCTCTAGCACAAGCTGCAAGGTATCTGGCTCACGTCCAATACCTGCTAATGCCTCATTAAAGGCTGCCAAACAGTCCCACACAATATTTTTGTCTGGCTCAGGCGGCAAGCGGTCGGCATAGGTACCTGAGACAATTAATTCATACTCAGAATGCTCAGTGATGGTGATCAAATCACCGACCAAATGACCATCAATAGGTGATAAGGCTAAGCCCAGCGAGTCAAAGCCAACGCTGACATTGCCTATCGATATGGGCGCAAATACTTTAACCTGTTTCATATCACTACCGAGGATTCGACACGCATGGTCTTTAACATATCACCAAACAGACCGGCTGCGGTAACTTCAGCACCAGCACCATAACCACGAATAACCACAGGCACCGGATCGTAGAAGCGGGTATGAATAGCCATGGCATTTTCACCCCCCTTCACACCATACAGCGCATTTTCTTCACCGACGGCTTGGATGCCGACGTTAATGGTTGAGCCTTCAATACGGGCAGTATAGCGTAATACTTTGCCTTCACTTTCCGCTGCCGCAACCTGCTCAGAAAAGGCGTCATCGCACTCGGCGAGTTTAGCCATAAATTCATCGGCATCAGAGATGTCTGTTAGGTGTTCAGGAATAGCAGGGACTACAGTCAGATCATCCATCTCTAGTTCCAGACCTGCTTCACGGGCAATCACGAGTGCCTTACGAGCAACATCTAAACCACTTAAATCCTCAGCAGGATTTGGTTCTGTATAACCTAGTTCACGTGCCTTAGTGGTAGCTTGCGATAAGGTCAAGCCCTTGTGCACTTCACCGAAAATGTATGAGAGTGAACCCGAAAGAATACCTTCGAAGGTCATCAACTGATCGCCAGCCTTTAACAAACCCTGTAGGTTATCAATAACTGGCAGGCCGGCACCGACATTAGTTTCATATAAGAACTTTTTCAGACCATTCACTGAAGCTGTACGTAGCGCCTGGTAATAGTTCATATCCTCGGTATTAGCTTTCTTATTGGCAGTAACCACATGGAATCCATGTTCCAAGAACTCGACGTACTGACGTGCAATAGGCAGACTCGAAGTACAGTCAATAATCACTGGATTAATGAGATGCGCTTCTTGAACAAAGGTATCTAATTTAGCAAGACTCAAGCCTTCGGTTTGCTCGGCTAGCTTAGCCTGCCAATCATCACCAGGATTAATACCTTCACGCTCTAATAACAGTTGTCTCGAGTTGGCAATACCGACGAGTTTAAGCGCAATGTTTTGTCCCGCCAGATAATCCATCTGTGACAATATTTGCTGGATTAATACCTTACCTACAGTACCGCAACCGATGACAACAACATCGATATTGGCGACATGTTTAAACAGGCTCGCATGACAGATACGAGTTGCATCGTCTAAGCGCTTGGCGCGCACGACCGCTGAAATAGTACGCTCAGAAGAATCCTGGGCAATGGCAATAATATTCACGCGGGCATTTGCCAGTGCGTTGAAGAATCGTGCAGCAATACCACGCTGATGTTGCATCTTGTCACCCACCACGGTGATGACAGCTAAGTCCATCTGTACCTGAATTGGATCAAGTAAGCCGGATTGAATTTCAAGATCAAAGGCAATGTTTAATGCGGTGACTGCCTTATCAGCATCACGACGCGGAACACAAAAACTAATGCAGTATTCAGCCGATGACTGACTGATCATAATGACAGATATGTCTGCCTGACTGATGGTGTGGAAAACCCGACTCGCCATACCAACAATACCCTTCATCTCTGGACCAGAGACGCGCACCATGGCGACATCAGGTAAGTTGGTTACTGCACGGATTAAATCGTCGGTTTCTGAAGTATCCGAGATATAGGTACCAGGATTCTCTGGCGCATGAGTGTTCTTGATACGGCATGGAATATTAAAGCGGAACAACGGCGAAATGGTTTTCGGGTGCAGAATCTTGGCGCCAAAGTACGATAGCTCCATGGCTTCGTGATAACTCATGGTCGAGAGTAATTTGGCATCTTCAATCAATCGCGGATCAGAATTATAAACACCGTCGACATCGGTCCAAACCTCACATACTTCGGCTTCGATACACACAGCGAGAATAGCAGCGGAATAATCGGAACCATTTCGCCCCAGAGTTGTGGCATGACCGTCTTTATCATGTGCGACAAATCCAGGCATGAGTGACAGGCTTGGTACCTCTGGGTAGAGCTTCTTGAACGCCTCCTTACTAATATCGACATCCGCGAGCGGCTCACTGGTATCGGTTTTAACATGGATAAATCCAGTTGGCTCTAATAATAGCGCTGTTTTTGCCTTGCTGGCGAAAATCGCCTCTAATAACAACACACTGAAGCGCTCGCCAGATGAGACAATTTGGGCATAGGTCTGCTCTGGACAGTGACCAAGCAAACTGGCCCCTTCAATTAGACGGCTAAGATCGGCAAACACAGCATCGTACTTGGCCTGACAAGCTACGGCATCTATCGCTGGGTAAACCTTGAGGGCATCATCCAGAATACTCTGAAGGTGTGCCTGAATATCAAGCAAAATAGTTTCGGTGGTGCGATTTTCAATGGCAGCAATCAGAGTCACTAACTTATTGGTTATGCCTTGAGGAGCCGACACGACGACCGCAGTTGGGTGCTCCGCATTAGTTGACGAGATGATATCCACTACTTGCGAAAAGCGTGAAGCATTCGCTAACGAAGAACCACCAAATTTTAAAACATACATAATTTCAGACCTGTAAAAACGAAAAAACCCGTGAGTCTTGCGAGTCACGGGTTGATATTCTTGGTTTAGACTAAATCAACCGGTGACCTCCAAACGGAAGGTAATGATCGTGGTAATAATTGTAGTAATCATATGGGTAGAGCTTGCACGTCTAGTAATCCAGAGAGTGTTGTGCATTTGTTAGCTATACCGTTTGAGTTAGTCGTAGCCCGAATATAGCTGTCCTAGTTTTTAAATACAACCCTGGCGGGGAATAAAAAAAGGCCACAGGGAGCTGTGGCCTAGAGCTGGCTAAGGGCTTACCAGCTTAAAATCAGTGCACCGAGGGCAAGAGTGCCTATAAAGTCGGCGAAATGATCGGGGCAATAGTATGGGTCGATGTACGAATTGTAGTAGTAGCCATACCCATGGTGATAACCCCAGCGATAGTTAAAGTACGCATGATAGTAGTAGTCGTCATACCAGTGGTTCGGGTTGTACTGATAGCGATATCTATAGTCATAGTGGTAGTGATTATGTCCTCTATGCCATACGCCATGCTTATGCGAACCACGATAATGTCTATTCTGATAGTGACGTCGCTGGTTCGGCATATGCTCGACATGACGACGGTGCTTCTGCTTGTTCAGTAACCAACGATGTTGCTGATAACGGAACTTGTCCTGCTTATGATGGTACTTGTTGCTATGATTATGCTGTCGATTTAAGTTCTGACGCGTAGGCATTCGATCAGTCAAGGCTCGGCTAGAACGTCGGTTATCTCGGATATCTTTGGTGCTCTGACGAATATCTCGACGATTTTCGCGAATGTTACCTTTGTCCTGACGGATTTCGCCACGGCTCTGACGAATATCGCGCTTGTTGTCGCGGATATCTCGACGATTCTCGCGAATGTTACCTTTGTCCTGACGGATCTCACCACGACTCTGACGAATATCACGTCTGCTATCTCGCGCCTTAGGCGCTTGCTTCATCCGCGGGTTGGGGGCGACACGGTCAACCCGCTTGCGGCTTTGTTGCTTGTGAGCCTTGTGATCATGTCGTTTGCTCTGTTGCCGTGAACGATTGGCTGCACGCTGATCACTACCTGAGCGGGCACCCCGATCAGACTCGCGGGCACTCACATCTAGAGTAGAAATTAGGCCAAGCATCATAATGCTGGCAAATATTAGGATTCTCATAACGATGCTCCTCTGACAATGTAGGGTCAGTGTAGAGGAGTCAAGCTGAACTGTTCCTGAACGAATTTAGGTATTCATTCAGGAGCGATGATATGGCTAAAGGTTAACTATCTCGATTAATTCAATATCAAAGACCAATGGTCCGACGGGCGCGCCGTTGGGCGGGTTCGCGCCATAGGCGAGTTTGGGTGGGATCCACAAACGTCTCTTTTCACCAACGGTCATCAACTTCAGACCAATTGTCCAGCCACGGATAAATCGATTGAGTGGGGCGATAAGAGGCTCATCTCGCACAACGGAGCTGTCTATCACGGTACCATTAGAATCCCAGCCGGTGTAATGCACCTTAACCACAGAGGTATCCTTGGGGTTAACCTCACCAGTGCCCTTCTGCAGAACCAAAGTAACCATACCCGATGGATCAAGTGTTGCCTCTTTCGGTGGCGCATTGAGGTTATCCGGTACTGTCGGTGCTGGCTGTGGCTTTTTGATGGCCAATAATTCAATATCAAATATCAGATCACCACGAGGTGCGCCTAATCTAGGTGTATCACCATAGGCCAGATCCTGCGGTATCCAAAAGCGGCGTTTCTCACCCACCGCCATCAGTTGCACACCTTCAGTCCATCCTTTGATCACTCGATCCAACGGAAAGGTGACCGGTTGGCCGCGTTTGCGAGAGTCATCGAATTTTTTACCATTGCTGGTCCAGCCAGCATAATGAACCACAACCATATCCGTTGGTCCGGGCTTGGTGTCGGATGTTCCAGGCTTGATGATCTGATGCGCAAGACCTGAGGCGGTCACCTCAGCACTTTCAGGAACCTTTAAAACCGGTGTTTCTGCCATAACGGCGGTCGATAACAATAACAGACAAAGGCTTGTCAATTTAATGCAGTTCTTCATAACGATCGATTAGTCCTCTACTTCTTGAATAAGGTGTTTTTCTAATTGAACTCTGACATCCGCCGGTATCGGGGAAGAGCGATTCGTTTCATAATTAAAATGTACCATAACTGCCAAGCCGACCGCGACACAACAGTCATCTTGCCAGACAGATTGCTTGATAGTCAGAGAGCTGTTACCCAGTTTGGCGATCTCGGTGGTGATTTTGACTTGCTTTTCGAAATAAATTTGACCAATAAAGTCTACTGACATGTGCGCTAATATCAGTGGCCAGTTTGTCAGGTTTAAGTCTGGGGTAAACAGGCGAAATATGGGTTCACGGGCGTTCTCAAACCAGACCGGTAAATGGGTATTGTTAATATGGCCAAGGGCATCTGTTTCAGAAAATCCCGGACGAAATGCCATCTCAAACATATTATTCTCCGCGGTTACGTCTCACCGTTACAAATCGGACTCGTATTTCATGCAGTATATGGTACAGGATGATGCCAGCTATATCAGCAGCCCAATCAGCGACAGAAAAGCTACGCCATGGGATTAAAAACTGGATACCCTCAATGAATAAACCAAATAAAGCTAAACCAACCAGGGCCCAATAACCATAATAGTCTGGAAATCCTCGACTGAACAGCAGGGTCAAAATAAAAAAGGTGAGGGCATGGGCAGCTTTATCATTGATGAGACTCGCCAGATGTACCTGATCGGGGCGATTGAACATCAGATAAATTGTGAGCAATAAAAAGACTGCCAAGCCGACGCGGTACAGCTTACGGCTGACCAGCGCGCGCCAGATTATGTTCATAGCATTATTGTATTATTAGCGTATTATTAACCGCTCTTGAGCACCTGAAGTGAAGCGGAATCATCCTTAACATGGAATTGGTTACGACCGTTGTTTTTAGCATCATACAGACGTCGATCGGCAAGCTCAATGACTTCGCGCCAACCAATTAGGCGGTGATTAGAACTGGCCAAGCCTGCACTCAGAGTCAAATGGCCCAATGGACTTCGGTTGTGTGGTATAGCTGAAGTCGCCATTTGGCTGATAATCCGTTTCAGCGGAATAGTAGATTCCTCGGCATTAGTCTCTGGTAGGAGTATGAGAAACTCTTCACCACCATAGCGATACAGATAATCGGTTTCACGAACCGCATTTTTAAGTATATCAGCGACCTGCCTGAGTGCTTTGTCACCCATCTGATGGCCATAATGGTCGTTGTACTTTTTGAAGTAGTCGATATCGATCATGGCCACAGAGTATTTATGGCCGTGACGAATACTGGCGGCGTGGGTTTTCATAATATCGACTTGTAGCGCCCGACGGTTTGATAGTCCGGTCAATGGATCGATAAGTGACATTGATGCCAACTTTCGGTTCACCGACTCGAGTTCCTGAGTCCGCTCCTTTACGTGATTTTCCATTTCAGTCTTACTATTTGCCAGCATGGTGGCGTAAGAGTTCACTAAATCTGTGTTAGTCACCAGGCCAGCTATTTCGTTATCACTATTTATGATGACCAAATTCTTAGCATTCTTGATATTGATGAGCGCCAGTGCTTCTTCAATGGCGGTGTTTTCTGTAGCACAGACCACTTCACTGGCTGCTTCGACACAGGAGGTATTTAGAAAATCAGCATAATCTGGCGCCTTAGCAATAGCATTCAACAGGCTCTGTTGAGTGAGCATTGCTTCGGGCTGTAAATTATCATTAACGATTAAAAGGCATGACAAGTTAAATTGCGTAAGGGTAGCCAGGGCTTCATGAATCGGGGTCGTTCTGGCAACCTGACGGACCGCAGTGGTCATGATATTCGCAAGTATTAGTGGCTTCATAATATTCTCAATAGTATTGACAGAATCGTCCATGAAGTTTTGTTTGGATTCCACCCAATGCTACTGCAAGTTCAAAAATTACGACATTTGAAGCCTGCGACTACAGGCCAAATTCTAACAACATGCTTTAGAAAGAACAACTAAATGCCTATAAAATATAGTGAAAATAATCAAAATGTTAAGTCCGTCACACATAAGATGACGCTATTTTATAAGTTATAAGATATACAACAGCGTCATCATGGTATTGTGGAATTTTTAGGTGTGATTACTCCGGACGCCAGGCCAGATCTAATTCACGGGCTGCTTTGACATCATCGAGTCGCTTGACCGGCATGGTAAAAGGCGCCGCCTTAACATGCTCAGGATTGTTCTGAGCTTCTGATAAGATCTGTTTCATCGCAGCTACAAATCCATCCATGTCATCCTTTGCTTCGGTCTCGGTCGGCTCGATTAACAAGCATTCAGGTATTAATAATGGAAAGTAGGTTGTTGGGGCATGGTAGCCGAGATCCAACAGACGTTTAGCAAAATCCATGGCAGTTACCCCAAGCTCCTTCGCTTCTCTTTTGAGACTGATAATGAACTCGTGGGTTGCGCGACGATCAGGGAAGGCTAATTCAAAGCCTGCCTGGTCGAGTAACTTTGCCATGTAGTTGGCGTTTAAGGTGGCATATTCGCCGACACCTAGCAGGCCTTCGCGACCCAGCAGTCTGGCGTAGATGTAGGCACGCACCAGAATACCGGCGTTGCCGCCAAAGGCTGACAAACGCCCGATGGTAGCGGGCAGATCTTTTTCGCCTTTAA
>Ga0181553_10004913_pt1 | contig 11262 bp, 13 predicted proteins | sample 011ome_17_FD_133753 | JGI IMG/M metagenome (GOLD analysis project Ga0181553, IMG submission 133753) | Coastal salt marsh microbial communities from the Groves Creek Marsh, Skidaway Island, Georgia - 011502XT metaG (megahit assembly) | ecosystem: Environmental > Aquatic > Marine > Intertidal...
GATGAATCTGCATTATAAATTGAGGGGCCTAAACCAATTGTTACTTTGGTTAACAAATCCATATCTGGTTTAACACCACACTTGTCTTTTAAATCTGCCGCATATTTTAAGATTAATTCATCTCTTTTACTCATTATTCTAATGTTTTAGATTATTATTTTTTTGGTTATTAAAGATAACTAATTTTTAAACACTTAAAAAATGGATAAGTCACTTTTCTGAAGTAAATGATTCTAGTCACTATTTAATATAATCGAAGTAATTGAGAAGTATTTCATCATTTAATCTAGAGGGAGTAAAAATTTCAAGTAGTTTAGGTTGATCCGATAAATTATAAAAAGTATCTAGGCATGAATCTAACTTCTCAGAATCATTTGCTGATTGATACTCAAGTCCAAACATTTCACATAAATGCTTTGCGTTTAAGTTATGCTTGGTTTCAAAAAATGTGTCAAAATTATCGGTGTTTTTATGTCCAGGCAATATTCTGAATATACCTCCTCCTCCATTATTAATTACAATAATCCTGAAAGTTTTAGGGATATAATTATTCCAAAGAGCATTACTATCATAAAAGAAACTAAGATCTCCTGTTATAAAAGTTGTGCGTTTATCTGACATAACAGAAGCTCCAATTGCTGTACTCGTACTGCCATCAATACCGCTAGTCCCTCGGTTACAGAATACGCTTATATCCGTTCTTAACTGAAATAGTTGTGTGTATCTTATCGCAGAACTGTTACCTACATGCAGTAAGCTTCTAAGAGGCAATGTTGAAAGTACTTTGTCAAAAACCATAAAATCTGAAAATTGAATTTCCTTTAAATAAGAATCATGCAATTTGCGTCGCTTTTGCCTTACATCAATCCAATTTGATTTGTAATTGTTTTTTTTATCATTGCTTACTTTTGGTAAAAAGTCTGCAAAAAATCTATTCGGAGCGATTCTTAAATGCATACTCAAACTAAAGAAAGTATCATTTGCATTGTCTAACCCAATATGCCAATGGTGTTTTGGTTTGTATTTTCTGAGAAAGGCCTTAATTTTTTTTGATACGATCAGACCTCCAAGTGTTATTAATAAATCTGGTTGAAGCTCTTTAAAACCAGAATCATCTAAGGAAGCAATTATTTTGTCAATTCCTGGGAAAAAATCAGGATTGTTGAGATTTGAGGTGGTTTCGGTAAAGACAATTATACTATTATCGTCAGCAATTTGATTTAATATATCTTCCTCAATTGAGTTAGGAGGCAGAACACCAACTAAAATCATTTTTTTGTCAGTTCCATTCCATATATCCTTGCAAGCCTTTATGTCGTCATCGTTAAAATCTTCATTTCTATTTAATACTTCATAATCATTAACAGTTATGCTGGGATGCTCAATAGTTTCATATAGCGGTTCATTAAAAGGGATATTGATATGTATAGGCCTAGAATTTAATCTAGCCATATTTAAAGCATTTATTATTTCCAATTCGTTATATGACTGAATATCTTTTTGAAGCCCTAAAAATCGCTCTAATTGGTTTTCAATACTTTTAAAAATTGGTAATTCTTCTTCATTCTTATTTACCGATTCTTCATCAAGGTCTAACTTCAAATTAGTGCTAAAAACCACATGATCTCCAAATACATTGTTTTGTTTAATGGTTTGCCCATCACCAATATCGATAAGATGTTTTGGTCTGTCAGCAGATAAAACTAGCAAAGGAATATTGCTGTAATATGCTTCTGATATTGCTGGGTAATAGTTTAAAAGGGCACTACCCGATGTACAAACTAATGCAACAGGATTGTTTAACTGCTGCGCAATACCTAAAGCAAAAAAAGCCGCACAACGTTCATCTACAATACTGTAGCATTTAAAAAATTTATTATTTGTAAATCCAATTGTTAAAGGTGCATTTCTACTACCAGGAGAAATAACTACATGCTGAATATTCTGCGCTTCACATAAAGCGACTATAGTTTGTGATAAGGGAATTTTAGAATATTTCATTAACACACAAAGATAAGGATTCTCCTTGTTTTACTTTAAAACGTTAACGATAGTTTTGGTTTTGTTTACCGTCTCATCCCATTCCTTTTCTGGATCTGAATCTTTAGTAATTCCTCCACCAACATAAATTAAGGCTTTACCTTGTTTAATTTGCATACAACGCAGATTGACATAAAAATTTGAAATATTTTTAATACTGGAATAAGCATTGTTTTCAACATTTCTTCGATTTGAATTTCTGTTTTGTATTTGCTTCAAATTGAGCTCCCCTAAAAACCCTGTGTAATACGCTCTTTTATAATTTTCATTTTGGATAATAAATGCTTTTGAAGCCTCTTTAGGAAATCCACAAACCGCAGGTGTAGGATGAAGTGCACGGATTATATCATTTAATCTTGTGTCTTTATTTAGGTTGCTAGTAATCCTTGTTTTTAAATGAAGTAAATCACCTGCTCTAACAGTTTCAGTTTTAGAAATATTAATATTCGATGTATAATCTTGGATCTGATTAGTTATATAGTCCGTTACAATTTTCTGTTCATCCAGTTCTTTATTGGCCCAATTGATTTGGCTAAGATTGTTTATAGTTTGGGTACCGGCTAATGAAATAGTGGTTAATTGTCTGCCTTCTATTTTGAACAACAATTCTGGAGTAGCACCCAACCATAAACCTACCATTGGATGGTACCAACAATAAACCATTGCATTTTTATACCTTGAATATAATTGTTTAAACAAGTCTAGTGGACTCAAGTATCCAACTTCATGCTCCTCTTTTCTAGACAAGACAACTTTGTCTAATTTCCCATCCTTTATTTGCGTAACACCTTTTTTTAATAGGTCTAAATAGCTTTTCTTATCAGCATCTAAGGGTGCTTCTAAATTTGAATTAATCACAAAATTGAACTTAAATTCAGAATCAACCTCCAATATATGTTGAGTGCAGTCCTTTTCTTGTAATAATATACTTTTCTTAGCACTATCAAATGGTGCAAATACAAATCCACTTTCACTATAATTATCTGTTGTGTGCAATTCTTTATCTTTTTGCAACCAACATTTTATCACAGAATTTATTGGTCTGCTGTATACTACAAAAGGTAATTTTTGATTGTAATGATTTTCTAAGGCAGAAAAAAATGAAATGCTATTCAATTTTACAAAGATTTGGGTAGAGAAATTGTAGATAACCTACAAATAGAGATTAAATTATCGGCATCATCAGTTATTCTGATATCTAGTAACTGAGTTGTTCTTCCTTTGTGCAAAAAAGTTGCTTTTGCATAAACAAAACCATCTTTAACGCTTTTTAAATGATTTGCTGTGATTTCTAATCCTCTAACAAACAACTTTTCAGTATCTATGAATAAATGAGATGCAAAACTTCCAACACTTTCAGCTAATGCTGCCGTTGCACCACCATGTAAAACGCCATCTGGTTGGTGCACCCTTTCATTTACAGGCATACGAGCAATGAGGTAATCATCGCCAAAATCTACCATCTCAATTTCTAATGTCTCCATTAGAGTGTTTTTACAAATTGTATTGGCTTTTATTAGAAATTGTTCTTTAGAAAGTTGCATAGAAAAACGTTATTTTTAAAGTCGATTGCAAAGATACTGAGAATAATGAATTCGACCGAAAAAGAAGTAAGTTACATTTCAAGTAACTCTTATTCAACACTTAATAATATTAATGAAAATACAGAAAATGTATGGTTTGTGTGTCATGGCATGGGTTACTTAAGCAGATATTTTCTAAAATACTTTAAGACATTAGATTCTGACAAGAATTATATAATTGCACCTCAAGCACCTAGTAAGTACTACCAGCAACCAAAAATGCACGTTTGTGCGAATTGGTTAACTCGTGATAATACTGAATCTGGTATGGAAAATATCATTAAATATTTTGATGCAATTTTGGATAATGAACATTTGCCAAAAAATATAAATTTTATTGTCTTAGGTTATTCCCAAGGAGTAAGTGTTTCATTAAGGTATATTTCAAAGAGAAAACTTCAGTGCAACAAATTAATTATTCACTCAGGTGGTATACCCAAGGAACTCGTTGATGAAAATTTTAAGTATATGAATAATGAAACAGAAGTGTTTATAGTTTATGGTACGAAAGATGAATATTTAAACGAATATCGAATTATTGAGGAAACTCAATTAGCCAAAGAGTTGTTTGGTAATAAATTAAAAATTATACCTTTTGAAGGTAAGCATGTAGTTAATGTAGACTTTATTAAAAGTATTATATGAACATACCAGTATTAGAAAATGACAGAGTAAAATTGAGCTTATTGGATTTAAGCAATTATTCGAATCTCACAGACATAGCTAAGGAAGATCAACTCATTTACTACTCACCATCGGATATTTCTACTCAAGAAAAACTTAGAGAATATGCTAAAGTTGCAGTTAAGGGTTATTATGAAAAAACAATTATTCCATTTTTAGTCTTCGATAAATTGAATGGTGAATTTGCAGGCTCAACCAGATTTGGTTTAATTGACTATAATAACAAAGTTCTTCATATTGGCTGGACTTGGATAGGGAAAAGATTTCAAGGTACCGGATTGAACAAGAATATGAAGTTCTTAATGCTTCAATATGCATTTGAAAACATGAATTTTGAAAAAGTTGAATTTAGAATTGATGAACGCAACCTAAAATCAAGACGAGCTATTGAAAAAATTGGTGGTACTCTGGAAGGAGTATTACGGAAAAACACAATAATGCAAGATGGCTTTCGACGAAATACTTGTTGCTATGGCATTCTAAAAAACGAATGGTCTGATATAAAATCTACTATTTTTGAAGGTTACTAAGACGTTTGTTGAAACGTTTTATTTTTCTCCTTCAGTATTGCCAATTATTTTTCTAGAAAAGTTATTGCCTTTTCGGTTTGAAAACTTGTTTTTGAGGCGAGGCCTTTTAAATCTTCCTTAAGTTTTTCTTTACCTGAGGCACTTGCTTTAGATAAATCATCCTTAACTTCATTAAAATCATCAACCAATTGATCTTTAACTTTCAAAGCTTCTTTTTTTAGATTTTCCCTTGTAATGCTACCTTTTTTAGGCGTAAGTAATACTGCTACACCAGCTCCAATTATTGTACCTAGCACCAGTGCTCCTTTATACTGAATCATAGTTTTCTCTTTAGTCAATGTCCACTTATACCTAGTTAATTATTTTCTTTTGTTACATATATCCTTTTCAAAAGTGGATAAACACATATATTGTTGAATATAATTACTTTCCACAGTTTATCGTCAAAATAAATATTCAAACGAATAAATAAGGCTATCTAATTTAAAAAAGTATACTTTTCAATCAATGGAAACTTAATCTATAATGAGAATTTTATTTTTATTACTTGCTCTGACCTTATTTAACAATAGTTCTGCCCAGATTACATTAGAAGACGACGGATTACATTTTTTAACTGGGGCAGCAATATCCAGCGGAACTTATGCTTTGGTATATTCTAAAACAAAAAATAAAAAGAAAGCATTTTGGTATAGCTTTGGTTTATCATCGTTAGCAGGTATTTCTAAAGAATTCTATGATGGCAACATTATAAATGGAAAGTTTGATACATCAGAAATGATTGCTTCCATGTTAGGAGGTCTTACAGCGAGTTATACTTTCAATATTTTTACTGGAAAAAAAGAAAAGAAACAGCGTGCTAAGCTAAAATCAATCTCTGATTAATCCATCGATAATCTGTTTAGTGGGTAATATAGCATTAGTATGTTCAATACTTGGACCAGCAACCCAAACGGTTTTATAAGTTGCTTTTTTAGCAGCTTTTTCCGTTGCTTTCATTCCAATTGAGAATCGAATCATCTTCACCCACTTCTTAAGTTTTCGGTTCTTATTCAATAGGTTTTCAATCCATGTGGCTTTAGTCCCTATTTTCTGAACATAAGGTGTATTAATAACCGTACAAGGTGTTCCAGAAATACGTTCGGTCATTATAATATCCTCGGCACCATAATCCACACATGCTTGCTTATATTCATCCGTAACATTAGCTTCAATTGAAGCAATAAATGGGCTACCGACAGATACACCTTCTGCTCCATAACCAAGCATTTTATCTATATCTGCCTTGCATCCCACTCCACCGGCAGATATAACTGGTATATCACAGTTGTCAGTTAATTCTTTAATCAATTCTTCCGGAGATAAATTACCTCTATGTCCGCCAGCTTCGTTATTTACCGCAATGATAGCGTCTGCACCTAATTCTTCTACCTTCTTCGCAAATTTTAAATCGGTAACGTCACAAAAAACCTTTATACCTGCTTTATGCGCTTGATTGATTGTTTCTTCAGGACTACCTAGCGAGGTAATTATAAAATCGCAACCTTCCTCACATAAAACTTCTAGTTGGCCCAAATATTTAACATTAGATTTATTAACGATAAGATTAAACCCAAAGGAGCCTCCTTCCACTTTATTCTGTTTTAACTGTCTTATAGCATTTTTCAATTCTTCTAAAGTCCTATAATTCAGCGCAGGAATACAACCTGCAATACCGGCATCCATAGCTTCTGTAACCATAGCTACATTTGACACTAAAAACATTGGTGCCTGAATAATTGGATACTGTATATTAAGAAGTTCTGTGAGTTTAGTTTTCATTTTTTAATAATATTTCCCAAATATAATAAATTTTATTATGCATGCATAATAAAACAGTTTAATCCAAAATCACATTACTGACGTAAATCATAATTCTTTCAATACTGACCATAATCATTTTAGGATCAACTTGTTAATTATACATTTAGTTTATTAATCATAAAAGACTAAGCAATGAAAAAGCTATTTATCTTAATACTTCTACTAGCATTTAGCAGCCAAGTATACGCACAGGTTATTGAGTTACCTGAAATTGAAATTTCTGCAGTTAACTATAAGTATTTAAGCTCAGTTGACTCAGATGACACTACAATGTAAGTAAAATTATTGCTAGAAAAAGTTGCAATGTACGATCTAAAGAGTTCTGATATTTATAGCGATGAGTATGCTACTTACAATATTTCCTTCTATATACCTGATGGTAAAATTTTAGCGGCTTACGATAAGGATGGTAAACTTTTAAGAACAATTTAAAAATATAAGGATATAAAATTACCAAAAGAAGTTAGAATAGAAATTGCTGAGTGATTCCCAAATTGGACAGTGGTAAGTGATGTCTACATAGTAAATTATCATTATCCTAATGAAGTCACCAAAAAACTTTATAAGGTTAGACTTGAAAATGGTGGCAAAAAGATAAAAGTGAAACTAAAAGAAAAAGGTGATTTTTTGTAGGTTGCAAAACAAAAAAGCCTAGGGTACCACTAGTTTTTTTATTCTAAAAATCTGTAGTATCCACATTTTAAATAAGCACCCTCAAGAAAGCTTATAGGATGGTCTTTATCATGCGCGGTTTTTAAATATGTTTCAAACAATCGAGTTCGAGAATTTAAAACTTGTTGGTTTAGATCAAAAAAAGATTGAGCTGAAACTCGAGACGAACAAGATGCCAAAACCAACAATCCTTTTTTAGCAGTAAGTTGTTCTCCCAATTTAGCGAGCTCTGCGTATTTTTTCTTAGCTAGTGAAATTTCAGATTCTTGTTTTGCAAAACTAGGTGGATCAATAACTACAACATCATATTTCTTTTTATTTTTAATCAAGTCATCTAAAACTTGAAATGCATCACCCGAAATGGTTTTATGAATACCTCTAAACTCATTGAGCTTTGCATTATGCTTTGCTATATCAAGTGCTTGCTTACTAATATCCAAACTCGTTACTTCGTCTGCACCGTTAGCCAAGGCATGTATGGAAAAACCTCCAGCATATGAAAAAACATCTAAAACTGTTTTACCTTTACTTAATTCACCTACTCTTCTTCTATTCTCTCGGTGATCTAAAAAATAACCAGTTTTATGGCCTTTAATTACATTTGCTGAGAATTTCACACCATGTTCAATAAATTGAACTACCTCATTGACTAACGTTCCAATAATTACATTACCGTCTTTCAAACCATGACTTTTACTGTATTGTAATTTTCGACTTAAACGGATTACTACAGTATTTGTAACGGAAGTTTCTTGAAGACTACCTATTATCGATTCCAAATAAGGCAACCAAATTTCAGAATAAAGTTTTATAACAAGTACCCTATCATATACATCTGCTATCAATCCTGGAAAACCATCATTTTCCCCAAATAGAAGTCTGTAGCTATTTGTAGTGGTCTTCAATAAATCAGTACGCTTTTCAAAAGCCAATTGAATTTTTTGATGAAAAAACTTCGTATTTATTTCAACTCTATTTTTTCCATGATGAATTATCTTTATTCTTATCGGTGAATTAGAATCGTATAAACCAATTGCTATTAACTTATTTTTATTCTTACTAAAAATTATTGCAATATCACCAGTTTGAGGATTATTAGAGACTTTCACAATACTATTGGAAAACACCCACGGATGACCTCTTACTACAAATTGTTCTCCCCTTGAGGTTAGTTTTACAGCAATACTTTGAGGATGACTATTATTTTTAACTGTTTTATTCACTTAAATCTATTCCAAAATATGAGCAAACATAGTAAAACAAATAAGTAAACTTCTCGCATTTTATCTCAAATAAATAGAACGAATTAACCAATTAGGTAAATTTTTTGTCGTTTCATCGCAAATAATACGATTCTATTAAAGAAATCCTCCATATTGTAGTACCAAATCAAGTCTATTTTAAACATTATGAACAATATTTTAGTTTATGGGGCCTCTGGGCAGGTAAAAATGATTATGGATATCATCCACAAAAGAAATAATTATAATATTGTCGGCTTAATCCTAAATTCAAATGTAAAAATTGGTAGGTATCGTATTATTAATACCAATGGATCGTTGGGACAAGGTTCTAAAATGATTAATTTTTCTAACCTCACGCCTGGCGTAACAACTGGTAGTAGTGTGAAAATTGGTGATAGTTCAGCGATTTGTATTGAGGCCACCTTAGTTAACAATATTAATATTGGAAGACATAAGGTGATAGGAGCGTCTTCTCTTTCAAGTAAAGATATAGGAGATCACAAACTCCCTTATGGTTCTCCAATTACGGTTACAAAGGATCGTGAAAAGGACTATAATTATTATAGTAAATATAACTATGTTAATTAATTATCTACGCAATATTTTATTTTGGTTTCTAGACTCCATAAAAGGTGGTTATATTAGAAAACAAATAAAAGAAATTAAATATTCTGTAATACATCCAGAATCATCTAATTCAGAAAACCTCAAAAAAAAATATATAGACAAGCTATTAATTCATGCTACCAATTCAACACCATATTACTCATCATATAAAAACTTCAATAGTATTCAAGATTTTCCAGTTATAAAGAAAGTAATTATTCAACAAAACTTTGATAAATTTCAATCAACTGAATATAAAGATAAGGATAACTTTAAAGTTTCCACAAGTGGATCTACCGGAGTACCATTTTTCTTGTACCAAGATAAAAACAAACGAAGAAGAAATCATTCTGATGTTATTTATTTCTTAAAGGAATCTGGTTTTAAGATTGGAAACAGGCTATATGAACTAGAAGTTTGGAGAGGGCATAATGAAAAAGATAGATTAAAAGCATGGCTTCAAAACACAATTCAATTTGACATATCAAAACTCACAGATAAAAGAATAGAATCCTTTATTGAATTGCTAAAAAATGATAAGCAGTCAAAAAAAACCATGTTGGGATTTGCATCATCCTATGAAATGATTGCTCAATATATGGAACGTAATAATATTTTTTTAGATAATTTAGGTTTAACTTCCGCTGTTGCAAATTCAGAATATCTAAATCCTTATACTAAAACAACTTTAGGTAAGCATCTCAATACCCAGATTCTTTCAAGGTATTCCAGTGAAGAAATTGGAATAATTGCTCAACAAACCTTAAACTCACCAAACAGTTTTGTAATAAACCATGCCAGCTATGTCGTTGAAGTATTACAATTTGACAACAATGAATCTGTAAAACCAGGAGAATTTGGAAGAATAGTTGTTACTGATTTATTTAATTTTGCGATGCCAATTATTAGATACGATACCGGAGATATTGCTAAATTAGGCATCAATGACGAAGGTGTAATTCAGTTAGATGAAATCGAAGGCAGAAAAATGGACGTCATTTATGATTCAGATGGAAATCTAATATCCTCATTTGTAGTTTACACCAAATTTTATAAATATTACCATTTATTAAAGCAGTATCAGTTTATTCAGCAAAGTGAGAAAGACTATGAAGTAAAACTCAATCTACAAGGCAATACTTTTGCATTTGAAGATGACTTAATTGCCATTATTAAATCTGACTTTGGTGATGATTCTAATGTTACAATTACCTATGTTGATGAAATTCCTCCACTATCTTCTGGAAAAAGAAGAAAAGTAGTTAACAACTACAAAAAATCTTAAGAACGCCTTAATGTAAGTGCTAATATTTCGTCTGTAAAATCTCCTAATAAAGGTCCTGCAGCTATTTGCAAATCAATACCTTGCCTATGTGTATTATATTCTATTAAGAAAGGCTCATCGTACTTATTTATTCCTATATCCCACGAAATAATTTTAAAGTAAGGCACAACATAATGCATAGATTTTATCATATCCTGAACTTTTTCATAGTTAGGTATTTTACAATCTTTTAAATGCACACCTGTAGAGGTTTCTGTTACAATATTTCCTTTAGGGCTGTAGCCTTTCCCTTTTAATGCACCGTTATCTAAAATTCCGCAAAAAAGACCACCTGTTGAGAAATTATCTGTTGTATTTCCTAACTTACCTATTCGTAATACAGAATTTAAGATATGTGCGCCATTATTATTTAAGTAAGATACAACCCGAAGCGTATTTAAACTCGAAGGATTTAACGATTTCAATACATCACATTGCTCAAGAAATTCCTGAACCACAAAATCTTTCTTGTACAACCCAAACAATTTTTCAATACTATAGTCCTTATATGTGGTTTTGGCATTAACAATACTAAAGGCATTGACCATTTTCCCACCTCCGGTACCTACAGTTGGTTTAATTATTAATTTTCCTTTGATGGCTTGACAAGCTTCAACCACTTTTTTCAAACTAACAATTTTATCGTCTATATAATAGAAACCATTTATATTCTAAACAATACGTTTGGGCTGATTAAACTCCTTAAATAAATTGTA
>Ga0181553_10004917_pt1 | contig 11252 bp, 9 predicted proteins | sample 011ome_17_FD_133753 | JGI IMG/M metagenome (GOLD analysis project Ga0181553, IMG submission 133753) | Coastal salt marsh microbial communities from the Groves Creek Marsh, Skidaway Island, Georgia - 011502XT metaG (megahit assembly) | ecosystem: Environmental > Aquatic > Marine > Intertidal zone...
ATCTGGGGTCTATGCATTTAATGGTGCCCTCGGCCAGACTCGAACTGGCACTCCGCAAGCGGCAAGGATTTTAAGTCCTTTGTGTCTACCAATTTCACCACGAGGGCAACGAATAGTCTTGAGTTATCTGGTTTATTTGATGACATCTTTCAAGTAATTTGTAATTCATTAACTAAAGGAATGATAATAGTAAAAGAACAAGTAATTAACAACTGATTTATCGTGAAGTTTTTTTTAATTATAAATTTTTTAATAAATATTAAAATTAAATGGTTTTTGTTGTTATAAATCTTTTTATAAAATTTAAAAATTGATTTTTCTTGTTCTTTTTAGAAATTGATCTGTTCCATTTTTGCCTTATAAACCATAGATGATTTAATGTTTTTTTAGACACAAATTTTTGATAATCAAAATCTTCAATTAAAAAACTATTTCTTATATTCAGAATCCATCCTTTACTACAACCTAGAAATTCATTATCTATTATTTTCAATCCTTTTGGAGATAATATTATATTATCTAAAGATAAATCATTATGATTAATTCTAATTGGAACATTGCTTAAATTTATAGAATTTTTATTATTTACTCTTTTATGAATATATTCAATATAATCAAAAGTAAGATATTTAAATTTTGTAGACCACATAATATTTATAAATTTTTTTATTTTTTTTGATTGAGCTTTTAATTCAAAATTGTTTAGGTTTAATTCTTTTAAAGTTTTTCCCTCTACCCATTCTTCGACAATAAACTTATTATTAAAAGTAATTAATTTTGGGAAATATTTAGATAAGTTTTTATTATTTGAAACAAATTTTCTTAGTTTTCCTTGATGTTTATCAAACACTTCATAAACCTTAACTTTGATGTTCTTATAATAACCTATTGCAGCAAATTTTTTGTTTTTATTTTTAAAATTTTTTCTTAAAGGTTTTAATTCATTAATTTTAATTTTATTAATAATAACTTGTTTCATTAGAATATTTAAATTTTTTATTTATCCTTCTCTAAAAGTTCCATAAATTTTTTCTCAAGTTTTTCTAATTCCTAAAGTATCATATTGCGTATTAGATAGACTTTTAACTTAATATTATATAAAAAATTATAATTAAGTAAAAAAAATGAAAAAAAAATCGATTTTTAGACATATCGAAATAGTATTTATAATTTCATTGATAATTATATTTTTTACATATAATTTTAAAAGAATTTCATATGGTTTACCTTATTTTTGGGACCCTGATGAAATTGAATTTCAAGCTAGTGTGCTTTCATCTATTTTTTTTCTAACGGATTTTTTTGAACTTCAGTATAATCCTCTTTATGCATCCTTATTAAATTCAATAATTATTTTAAAATCAATTTTTATAAATGATTTGTTAATTAATTCTCTTACTCTAGATGAAATCAAGTCAAAACTGTATTTCAATCCAGAAATATTTTTATTTTATGGAAGATTGGCTAGTCTAACCATTACATCATGTTCATTTTTTATCTTATTTAAGATATCTAAAAAACTTAAATTAAATTTTTTAATTTATAGTATTCTATTAATTACTTTTATGAGCTCGATAGTTTCGCTCAACCTTTCAACAATTATGGGTAAAAACTCATCTAATTTATTAATTTATTTAATACAGTTATATGTCTTCATAAAATATCTTTTAAAAATAAATAAGTTTGATCACAAATCATATTTAATATTTGGGGTATTGGCTTCATTAGCTTGGGGTGTTAATTATTGGCCTGCTTTTATCTCAATATATGCTGTTTTTTTCTTACATTATAAGAAATTTAAATTCTTAAATATTAAATATTTATTAACTTTTATAATAATTTTTATTTTATTTGGACCTATCTTAAATTTATTTTTTGTTATTGATTCACCAATTGGATATATATCCTATGCAAAAGATCTGGAAAGATTAGAGAGTGTAGAAATAAGTTTTTTTTATGAATCTATTTTAAATAGATTTTTAACTAGTTTAAAAATAATTTATATTACAGATAAAAATATACTATTATTAGTTTTAATAGCACCTATTTTTTTATTAAATAAAAACGTAAATTTCAAAAAAGAGTTTTTAATATTACTTGCATTAATTATTGTGCCATTAATTATATTTGGATTAGCAGGTGATTTTCATCCACAACTGAGATTTTTTGGAGGAATAATTTGTGTAATATTGATATTATCAGCCTTGGTATTTAAAGAACTTTATAAAACAAAATTTAAATATCTGGTAATATTGTTTGTTACATTAAATTTTCTAATCATTTATGAAAATATAACAAAACATTTAAAAATTAATAATTTAATTTTAAAAAATCATACATTCTTAAATTTTAATCAAAATATTAAAATAGATCGTTCTAAAATATTTTATTTGGTTGATTTAAGTTTTCAAGAAAGTTTGAGGCAAAATTTATATTATTTAAAATTATATGAAAACGATTTGATTATTAAAAATGAAGGTTCAAAAAAATTTGTAGAACATGTTAAAAAAAAGATAATAAAAATTAAAAATACCAAAAATATAGCTATAGATAAAAAAAATCTTAAAGAGAATATAATTTATTTTAATTATACTGTTTTTCCAATAAAAGATTTAAATCTTTTTTTTGATTTCATAGGAAAGGATTTTGATTATGTTTTGATAGAGGAGTCTAAACCAAATTATTTATCAAACTCTAAATTGCAAAAAAAGATAAGATCTTATGTTAAAGAAAATTTTTTATTAAAAAGCATTCTTTATGATAAAGAAAAAATTCACTTAAGATATAGACAATCTGTAATACATTATCTCAATAATACGATTAGTGAATATGATGAAGTTAAAAATATTTATAATGATAAATTAGAAATTACATATGGACCAAATTATTCATTATATAAATTAAAATGAATAAAAAAATTTAATTGTGTTTCGTTTTATTCAAATAAATATATAAAAAGTTAATTTTTAGAAGCTTAATCTGTATAGTTATTTATGATCAGCTATAGTAAATTTTTTAATTGAAGCGTCATTTATTTTTAAGCTATCATAAATCCAGTCGTACGTTTTTTTCATACCTTCGTCTAATTTTATAGAATAGTTCCATCTAAGTACTTCTTTCAGCTTGTCATTATTACTAGATCTTCCTCTAACACCAAGTGGCTTATCTAATTGATAATTTCTTTTAAGTTTTGTGTTAGAAATCTTTTCAACAACATCAACCAACTGATTAATTGAAACTTGCTCATCGCTGCCTATATTAATTGGCTCTCTATGATTTGACTCAAAAAGCTTTAAAGTTCCTTCTATGCAATCATCTATATAAAGAAAACTTCTTGTTTGTTCTCCATCACCCCAAATATCTATAAAATCTTTAGTATTCATTTTTGCCTCAATTACTTTTCTGGAAATTGCAGCTGGTGCTTTTTCTCTTCCACCATCAAAAGTTCCATATGGTCCATATACATTATGATATCGCGCGACTCTAGTTTCTATTCCATAATCCTCAAAAAAGTGTCTACACATTCTCTCACTAAATAATTTTTCCCAGCCATATCCATCTTCTGGATATGCAGGATAAGCATGTTTTTCCTCTAATCCGTTAATGAAGGTTTCTTCTTGAAGCTCTGTATTGTAAATACATGCACTTGAAGAGTATAAAAATTTAACTACATCATTGATCTTTGAGGCTCTTAATAAATTAGTATTTATTAACACTGAAAGCATACAATCTGCTTTATTATTTTCTATAAATCCCATGCCGCCCATATTACAAGCCAAGTTAAATACACCATCAATATTTTTGGTAACATTTAAGCAATTATTATAATCATTTAAGTCCATAGAAAAATTTTTTGCTTCATCGAATTTTTGAAACCAATACTCTAAAGGCTTAATATCTGCTCCAACAACATTAAATCCATCTTTCAAAAGTCTTTTCACAAGATGTCCTCCAATAAAGCCACCTGCACCTGTTACTAAAATGTTTTTAATTTTTCTAGACATCAGTTCTTTTTCCTTTATTCATATCAACAAACACCCAATCCCATTCTATAGCGTTAGTGTATTTATTAAACCAGTATGAAAGATATCTTTCTGCTAAATATCCATATAATCTTGTTTCATAACCTGACAATCTATCAAAACCAAATTTTTCTTCACATTTAAAAAGCCAATTAAAAACATTATTAAACCATTCATTCATTATTTTGGGGTGTGTAATAAACATATGATGTGGATTAAAAAATTTATTAGTATTAACATATTCCCTAAAATTGTCACGATCTTTTTCAATTAAAAGATCAATAGCTTGATCAAGTATCCCATAACCATGAAACATATCAAAATGAAGTTTTACAGTTTGTTTTTTTTTATTAAACAATATTGAAGGATCCTTAATATAGTTTCTAAAACCTTTTTTTACTAATTTTATAAACTTTGGATTACCAACATTAATTCTTTTTGCTATTACAGCATCATAATTTTTCCAACTAGAAGGTACTGTATTTAAAACATTTTCTTTTAAATTTTTCCTACTTATTGATATATTTTTATCACATCCCTCCCTTAACCAATATCTCCTGTATTGACAAAATCCTAGCCATGAATTTTCATCATAATCAATAAGTTTATTTTTCCAAAACCAATAATGAAAAACATACTCTGCATAATGTGGATCTTTGTGGTAAATATTATCGCCACTCTTGCATTCCAAGTAATTTTTTGGAAATATATCTTTTCCAACTCCAGCAGGTTCACAATATAATTCGTCTAGTAGAGGGTCAGCCCTATTTGTTACATTAAATATTTTTAATTCATTATACATTTATATTAATAATCTCCTTACATGATAAAAATAATTCAGCAATCAGTATTTTTTTTATTTTTATTTAATGTTGTTAAATATTTTTTTTCAAATTTATTTATTTTCTGTTTGTGTTTATTTGTGTGAATTATTAGATAAATAGTTTTGTAAAAAAATAATTTAATAAAATATACATAAGGTAGAAAATGGTTTTTAACTAATACAGCTATTTTTGAAAAAAAATTATTATTAACAGAAATAATTTCATATTTACCAATCATTTTAGATATTATGCTTTTAATTTTTAAAAATTCAGGATCATCTTCAATTTTAAGAAAATCAAATATTTTATTAATTGAATAGGCGTCATCCCAATGAAAAGTATTTTTTGCAAACTTATCTCCTAGCCCTATAATTAATACTGGTTCTTTTCTTATAACTTTAAACTCTTTATATATTTTTCTTTTTACATCCACTGCAAATTGAAAATCTATCAAAACAGGCGTTCCATCATTTTTAATAAGAAAATTTTGTGGACGAATATCTCTATGAACAATTTTTGATTTATGAAGTATCTTAAGGATATTATAAATACCTTTATAAATATTTTCTTTAAATTTATTTGTTTCAGAGTCAAATTTACCTGAGCTAACTAGATAATCTAATCTTTGACCATTAACTTCATCCATTGCAATAAAATTTACATCTTCTGAACATTTGAAGTAATGTTCTTTAGGAAAATATTTTGGATCAATACTCCTTAATTCTTTAATAATGTTGTATTCTCTAAGAGATGACTCCTCTATTCCTCTAGATTTGATAAATAGTTTTTTTTTGTCTTTTGTTTCTGCTTTAAAGTAAATAAATCCTGAAAAATTCTTCCATTCATTTACTAGGTATGGTTCGATATTTTTCAAATTCATTATTGAAAAATTTTCGATATCTATTTTATAATTAAGTATTTTTTCATCAAAAAAAAAGGATTGATCTTTATGCCTAGTTATTTGATAGGTATTTATTGATAAAAAATTTTCCAATAATTTTAAATAATTATCAAAATTACATTTTCTTGAGTCGTAAAAAGGTAATTTTTTATATATTTCTTTAATCTTACCAGGATAATCAGCTGCTATATAAGTTTTGTGAATCAAAATATGATAAATCAAACTAAAAAAGTAATCCTCATTTTCAGGTACATAAAAACTATTCTTTAAAAGAATCCTTTTTTTAATTATGTGATTTTGCCATTTCTGATCATAAGAACCATCTCCAACATACTCAAAATCAATTAAAACATCATTTCCTGCAACTTTTATTTTGTATCTTTTTTTATATAATTTTTTAGCGTTCGTAATATATACAGCTTGATTGAGATCTTTAACAAGAAAATCGATATCACCATGATCTTCAGAAAATCGATCATCTGGCAAATACTCAAAATTTCTTAAAACCACATAATCTAGAGAACTGTTCATCACATAAAATAGTTGGTCTAAACTTTTCCAACCATTAACTCCAATTATATTATTTGGTACACTTTTTATAATATTTTTATTTTCTTTGTTATCATTAGATTTATCTTTTAATAATATTTCATAGTCGTTATAGTTTACACCTAATAACAAAGTTAAATCATGATTGGTTTCTAATATTGAGTTTGTAGAGTGAATCTTGTGTCCACCTCCTGTTAAATTACGAAATTTTTCCTTACAATCAAAAATATTAACGTTAACTTTTTCTGTACCTCTGCTAGTTTTTACATACCCATACTTAGGATTATGATCATAAAAAGTTACAAGTAAAAATTCTCCATTACCACAATGTTTTTCTTTATCTGATTTTTCTGGTAAATTAGTTCCATAAAAAGTTGTAAGATTTTGTCCAAATAAATTTTTATTCCAATTAATTTTATATTTTTCAACTAATTCAAATTTTTCAGAAATTGATCTGAGAATTGCTTCCTCTTTATATCTTCCATTTTCCCATATTATAACAAGATGAAGTTCTTTTTTTGAAGAAAATTTATCCATAAATAAATTGCAATAATTAAATTTACTCTAAAGATCCTTTTAAAACATATTTTAGTATACGAAAAGCTTGAGCTTGATTAGATACAACTGCTGCAGCTGAAGCATCAACTTCTTTTAAAGCATGTTGATGTTCTTCATTATGTATGACAATTATAGATTTTCCAAGCGCTGAAGCAAAACCAGCATCAAATGCTGCATTCCATTGTTTATATTTTTCTCCAAATTTCACAATAATCACATCACAGTTTTGAATAGATTTTTTAGTTCTAATTGAATTAATATTGGCTCCTTTTTGATCTTTCCAAAAATTTTTTTCTTCTTTTCCTAATATTTCAACACCACAATTATCTGACGTTTCATGATCAGTTACTGGAAAAGAAAACTTAAGCTCTAGTTTTTCTTTTTTACATAATTCAATTATCTCTTTACGCCAATTACTATGAATTTCACCAGCTAAGTATACATTAAGCATCTTTTATCTTTTTGTTAAATATCATCTTTTATAATTATCAAATTCAATTGAAAGAGTCTAATTCAAGAATATACATCTTAAATTAAATATTTAATTTATTACTTGAACCAAGAATGTACTGATATTAGTTGTTTGTCGTTGTTTTTTAAAAAATTATAAAAAAAATCTGACTTATCTAATTTTTTGAAAGAGCTTGAACCTTTATTGTTTTTTTATTTGTTTTTTAATTTTTTAAAATTACTTAAATCTTCATAATCATCAAACTCATACCAAAAATCTTTATATTCTACGCACCGAATTTTTATTTTAAATTTAATCAAATTATTAATAAACTGCGTGAATTGTAGATTTTTATTATCTAAGATTTTATATTTATCTATAACAATCTTAATATATCTTTTAGGAATGAATATAACACCGAGGAATTGACCATTTATATACTTTAAATTTTTTTGGTTAATTTTATTACCAATTTCCTTTAGATCTAAGTTTTTATCTATCTTAAAAGTTTCAGCATCATCATAGATATTTTTATTTCTTAACTTCCAAATTTTCTTCCAATTTTTGATATAAGGAATTGTTATAAACTGATTGTTGGATTTTGAAAAAATATCAAATATTTTTTTTGTATAAAAAATATCTGTGTAAGAAATCAATGTATCAGAATTTAATTTTTTTAATCCTAAAATCGATGAATAAACCATATCAGTTGAATGAAATTTATTGTTGTTAACATATTTAATATTTTTAATATCTTTAAGTTCTTTTTTTATATTGTTTGGTTTAAAACCTGTAATTATCCATATATTTTTAATCAAACTATTTTTAGATTTATTAATAATATTTTTTATTAAAGAATTGTTATTTATTTTTATTAAACATTTATTTTTTTTAATTTTTTTATAAATACGTGAACTTTTTCCTGCTGCTAGTAACAATAAATTCATTAAAAGAAATTTTTTAAATATTTTAAAATTGTTTTTTTGGATACCATAGGTCTTTCAGGATGAAACATCAGGCATAAAATCTTTTTCTTTTTATGTTCAGCAATTTCTAAAGAACCATCATCAATACTTGCAATATTGATATAATCTTTAGGCAAATTAGCAAGAGTGTATTGGTGGTAAGAGTTTACATGCAATGAAGAGCAATTGATAAATTTACTTTTGTTTAATTTTAATGAATGATATGTTCTTACATGATTTTTAATTTTTGTAAGTTTTATATTATTTAACTTTGCTAATAATTGAAATCCTCTACATATTAATAAAATAGGTTTTCCTTTTTTTGAAAAATAATTAAATAATTCTATTTCAAAATTGTCTCTAATTTTATTTTCTTTGGTCTTGTCATATTCATAAATGTCACCGCCACCAGATAAGATAAGGCCATTAGCATTTTCTAAATTTTTAAAATTAATTTTATATTTTTTCTTAAATGAAATAGGTAAAATATTTACATTAAGTTGATCCATAAAATTGGTTAAATCTTCATCTAAAATAAAATTAATTTTGTTAAATTTATCTAATTTAACCCTAGAAGATAAGACAATTGATTTCATTAATGAATTATTGAATATTTTTTATTATTACAATCTATATAGATCTTTTTAGAATTAACAAAATTGTTATAAATTTTATCACCAACTCCTATAATAGCCGGCAATCCTAACTCCATGCATCTTATGGCCATATGCGAATTAGCTCCACCATATTTTGTGATCAATCCACCAATTTGATATGAAAATAAAAAATCAAATCCTGGATCTGCATTTTCAATTAAAACAATTTTATTTGATACAGATTTATAATTATTAATCTTTTTTAATTCTATAATTTCTCCAGTTTTAGTTTTTTTAGAAATATAATTTTCTCTACAATTAAAATTATGAAAAAAGAAAAAATCTTTTTTATCAGTAATAACATCTGGTGATAAAATAAATTGAGAAAATTTATAGGATTTTTCATTTATACTAATATTTCTTGAAATAGTTTTTCTTAATCTTTCTTGTTCTAGATTGTAAAAAGATTTAAGAATAATATCTATATCTAAATGTTGAAATTTTTGGATATCTATCCCTATTTCATTAGATAAATTTTCGAGATTAATAAAAATTTCATCTATTGATTTTGTAAAAATTAATTTCGCGTATTCTCTTTGTTCGATAGATTTTTTTGCAAAATCTATAAATTGCTCAAAGGTAAAATTTAATAAATGTTTTTCAAAAAACTTATTTATTCTAATAACTTTTTTTTTATTTAATTTGAATTTAACATTGCTATTTGGATGAAAATTTTTTAAGTTTTTTGAGAAATAATTTCTAAAATTTTTATTATAATTTTTTGCAATTATTGAATAGGTTGAAGGTCTTATATGGCCATATTTTCTTAAAAAATTCGTAAAATTTTTTCTTTTTTTTGATCTATAATAATCAAGATTAATTTTTTTTGAAATTGTATTAATTGATCTATAAAAATTATCTAAATCATTATTATTAATTAGTCCTAAATAACATAAACTATCTAATATACTTTTACTTATAAAAGCACATCTTGCAATTCCAGCAAAAGGTAGTGTTCCATATCTTTTGCAATCACTTATTAGGTAATAAATTTTTTGAATATGACTAAGTTTTGATTTTTTAATTAAAGAGATTTTTTCTTTAAGAACATTTATCTTTTCAATTTCTTTATTTAAAATACAATTTTTTGGATTGATAATATTATTTGTTAAACTTTTTAATAAAGATGTGTAAATTTTTTTTTCTGATTTATTTAAAGGTAAAAACTTATCATCTAAAAGAGAGAAGTCATAACAAGTATGAATCAATTCAAATTCAATTTTGTCATGTAGTTCAGGATTTTTTATTATTTTATTTATATAAAAGTTAATTAATTTTTCAGAAATATTATTATCTAACTCTTTTGGCAAAAAAGAATTTAGATCAACTCTTAAATCTATATAAGGAGTGCCTGCAAAATTAAGCATTAATTTATTTGGGTCTACATCTTTATATCCATAATGAGATCTTTGTTGTGCCCAAACTGAGTTTGTAATTAATTCTGAATATAGTGAGGAAGATAGTTGTGAGGGTTTTTTTCCTATCATTTCAGCCGGATTCCAGTCAGACATATTAGAAAGTACTGTTTTTTTTCCATGTAAAGTTTCATTTTTTTGATTTGTTTTTTCAAATTTTGCTGCAAGATTATTTATTACTAATTTAAGTTTTTCTTTATTTACTTTTTTTTTTAATCCTAATAGAGGTCGACACTGAAGAATACTTAACTTATTTTTCTTTATACAAAATTCTATGTCTAGTCTGTCATTGTTAAATATTGTTTCTAATTTTTTAATTGTATAAATTAATTTTTTAAATTTTTTAGGGAAAGTGGTACAATCTTTGAATATAGTAATTGATTTTATAGTTGGATTAAATTTACCAGATGTAATTAAATTTGATTTTCCTGATGTATCATAATTTATATCGTAATAATGTGAATTTGTTGTTTTATCTTTAGTAAAAACAACACCAGCAATATCTGGTTTTACTATAAACTTTTGTATTAAAATTTGGTCATCATCATTTTTAAATTTTAATATAATTTGATCTATTTTGTTTTCAACTTGAATAAATTCATTACTCTTAATAATATATGAGTCATAAAATCCTGCATTACTTTTCTTATGATTATCCTCATCAATTGCAGAAGATCTTATTATAATATCACAATTAAATTTATTTCTTATATTTCTTAAATATTTTTTTTTATCTTTTAAAAATTCTTTTTTTTTAAAAAATAAAAAATCTGGTACAATATTATTGTAACTTTTTTTAATAATCTTCAAAGTATTAGCTTTAGTATTAAAATGCATGTCTTGTTTTTTAAATAATTAGATATATTTTTTATTAATTTGTATTTTGAATTTATAAATATTCTTTTAAATAA
>Ga0181553_10004919_pt1 | contig 11252 bp, 14 predicted proteins | sample 011ome_17_FD_133753 | JGI IMG/M metagenome (GOLD analysis project Ga0181553, IMG submission 133753) | Coastal salt marsh microbial communities from the Groves Creek Marsh, Skidaway Island, Georgia - 011502XT metaG (megahit assembly) | ecosystem: Environmental > Aquatic > Marine > Intertidal...
AAAACATAAGTAACGATTTTCACGCTTTTTGTCATTTTATTGAAACTTTTTTTCTCAAAATAGCGTCTATACTAGTAAATGGATAGCTTAATTCTGATAAAAGGGGTAAGTCATATGCTAGCGCACACAACGTATAGACATCTCATGATTGGCTCACAATTGGCAGTCGGCATCGTGCTATTGTCAGCCTCCTATTTCAGCGAAGAGGGTTTTTCGGCAGCAAACATACTGAAGGCGGATAGTAATAAGTCCAATGTCACAGCGCCAGCGCTGGTAGATAGGTCAAAACAATGCTGACTAGTGCATGAGAAACTGTAGCAACACCGCCAGAAACCATACCGCACCGACATAATTATTATTCAAAAATGCCTTGAAGCAGTTCGCCGGCAGGCGATCTTTAATCAAATACTGCTGATAAATAAATAACCCTGCAACGCCTAACATGGGTAACTGATACCAGAGTCCGTAGTTCTGTGTCAGACCAATAATAAGCATGCCGGCCAATGTCATCGCCTGCATCATGCCGATAATCATCCGATCAGCATCACCAAATAAAATTGCCGTTGAGCGAATACCAACACTCAAATCATCTTCCCGATCAACCATGGCATACAGGGTGTCATACATCACAATCCAAATCAGATTAGTGAAATAAATGAGCCACACCAACTCGTTCACCGGCTGCTCAGAAGCAACGAAGGCGATGGGCACACACCAACCAAAAGTCGCACCAAGGATTACCTGCGGGAACCATGTGAAGCGCTTTGCCAGTGGATAAATCATGGTCAACAAAGCGCCCGCTATGGCCCAGTACAGGGTATTGATGTTAAGAAATAATACTAGGACGAGCGCAAAGGTCATGAGTAAAAAGAACAGCACGCGAGCTTCTTCTTTCGTCACGAGACCGGTTACCAGAGGTCGTGATTTGGTGCGACTGACTGCGCCATCCACCTTGCGGTCGGCATGATCATTAATCACGCAACCTGCTGATCGCATCACTACCACACCGGCGAAAAAAATCATGAGTAGATCAATGTCAGGAAAGCCACGCTCGGCAATCCAAAGTGACACCAACGTCGGCCATAACAACAATAAAATCCCGATCGGGCGATGCATCCGCATGAGCTCCAGATAAGCATTTAACTTATCCAGATTGAGTGTTGTAAAGAAGGCTAGATAGTTTTTCATTGTAGTGCTGACAAATGCCATTTTCAGGCAAGATTATCACGACTGCTAACATTGGTCAGCCAGTATCTGTTATGGCTTTGCAGATATTGCAACAAAATGACTTTCTAAGGTTGTCCATTAATGAATATGGACTAGAGTAATAAATATTCTTACTCAAATTTTTGGCTTCATAAGGAATCTATCAATGACGTCCAGAAAACTGCAAAAAACTCAGAACAAGGCATATGTTGCTTTGGCAAAAATTTCGCGTGAATTGTACCTCGCAACAAGCAAGGCACAGGAAGTGTCTCTGATTGCTAAAAATGCTCGTGCTCTGGCTGTTCGTGCCGGAGATAAAGTGCTGGGATTTAAGGCCATTACTGACTTTATCGACGATTTGGCAACCTCAACGATTCAGCTCGCCCGTCAAATCAACAAGCAAGCACTTGATATTGCCCACATGGCAGCCGAAGTTCAGCGCAAGGAATTTGGGTTGGATCAGTTTCAGATTGTCATGGAACATCCAGAAGCAACGCATGCCAACTCAATTACCAAAGTGCACGATGCGCTCAAACGTGACGTACTTGAACGCAACAAAGAGCAGCGTAAAAATTTAAATATCTTGATATCCAATTTAAATGATATTCAGCAAGAGATCCGCTCGGCAGGCATCATTGCATTGAACGCCAAGGTTGAATCAGCCAAATCACCGGAATATCAAGCCAGTTTGGATGTCATCGCCGATGATATTCTTCATTCAACAAATCAAATAAAAGAACGCATTGATCGTTCGCAATCTATCATCAAGAACATTTAGTAGGGAACAACTATGCAGTCTCACGTACTTTCAAAGAATAATGAATCCACATGGTATATGTTTGGTCGCGATCCGAATAAATCCGAGCAAATCATTGATACCAACCAATACATGGTAAAAACTACCAACTCTGCCTTCCTGATGGATCCCGGTGGCATTGAGTTGTTCTCGACCATGTTTGCCATGGTGTTACGCCATTCACCGGCTGACCAAATTCAACATATTTTTGCCTCGCATCAAGATCCGGACATTATTTCCTCATTAGGACTCTGGGATCAGGCTGTTCCGCATGCAAAATTATATGCACCATGGTTATGGGAGAGTTTCCTTAAGCACTTTGGTATGGACAACATGGAATATGTCGCGATTGCAGACAAGGGAATGACGGTTAATATTGATGGTTTATCCCTTGAGTTAGTCCCGGCTCATTACCTGCATTCATCAGGTAACTTTCATGTGTATGATCCCGTGCATAAGATATTGATGAGTGGCGATATTGGCGCCGCGCTCGAAGAAGATGATGCGCCTTTATTCGTTGAGGACTTTGATTCTCATATCCCTAAAATGCGCGGTTTTCATCAACGTTGGATGCCTTCGAATCAAGCGAAGAACGACTGGGTTGAGCGCGTGCGTGCTCTGGATATTGATATGATGTGTCCGCAACACGGCCGGGTATTCAAAGGCGATGATGTCGGTCGCTTCCTCGACTGGTTTGAGCAACTTCAGGTCGGTGTCACTCAGGAAGTAGCCTGATAAAGCGGATGTGCCGGTAAGAATACTTCTTGTACCAGTGCCGGCATGTCTTGATAACTAAAGGTTGAGCGGCGCGCATAGAGTGGCTGCTCAACGGACACTGGAAACATCTCACCCTGCAACAATTCATGCTCCTTCGGGAGATAACCGATTTCTATGCTGCTGCGCGGATTAGTCTCACCACTGATATCTGATTCACTGTGAAAAAACAGGCGTCCTAATGGTTGGTTGCCTAGTTCAAGTAAACTTTGATCCGCGAGCTCGGTGACCTGCGTCGGAAAGACAGAGCGGGCATATAGCCAGGGAGCGCCATCGACTAGCATGACTATCTCGCGCGCATAAACGTCTGCCGTGGATATATCCAGTAGTTCACACTCACGACTTGTCGCCATCCCAACCTGCTCTCGCACCACCGTTAGATCAAATTGCGACTGCGCATGTTGCCGCATCAAACGCGTCATCGAGCCAACATGAGCTAGCCATAGTTGATGCTCAGCAGGCAAATCAGTGTCAAGAATGTGATCTCTGGAATACCAATGATTGAGGGCTATCTGCTGCAAAATGTTCTCGTTAAAACCGACTCGGAGCGCGGAAAAAGCGCATTGTATATGAAATGTCTCATCGGCTAAAGCAATCCATGACTTTGAAATGCGCATTTCACGAGCTAGAATAATACTTAGACATTCAATTTTCAGGTTAATATTTTGCGTCGTACCATCGTATTCCCAGTTTATCTATTGCTAGCATGTGCTGGCGTGTTGCTGAATCACCCGAGCCAGGGCGCTAATAGAGACGGCATCCGATATGTTGAAATTGAACCCATTATTGTCACTAATTATCTCAGGCCCAAAGGCAAGAAACCTGGCTTTGTACAGGTGCAGGCGCAACTCACTGCCGAGGGCAAATCAGCCAGTGACATCATTGAGGACCACATGCCCCTGATCCGAGCGGTCATGATTGAGTATCTGAGTTTCACTGAGGAAGCGACCATCAAAGATCTCAACAAGCGAATTGAGATACGTGATGCCCTATTGGAAGAAATCAAATTAGCACTGACCGATGTGGTCGGAGAAAATTATGCCGATAGTCTGGTGTTCACCCACTTCATTTATGACTAGGGTCAGTCGCATAGTAAATGTCTCTGTTCTGTATGAACGCGAGACAGCAAAAAATTTATTCCGCTTGTAAGCAAACCTTAACAATTGCAACGTATAATGAACTTGCACAGTTTCTTCACGACCTGATGTAGTATTTTATTGCGCTGACATAGGCAATCGTATGCAGATGAATTCGGCCGCTGCACTAATTCAATAAGCCACTAATTGCTTGGATATTTATGGGTAAAAAGAAAGACAAAAAATTTCAGTTTAGTCAGGGGATGACCTCGGTTATTCGCTCACTGGTGGATGACTTTGACGAGGATGATACAGAGACGCCTGAGCAAAAGTCGGCTGCGGCAATGGACATGATGAATAATGCCACTAAGAAGAAAATTCTTCGCTCAGCTTTGGTAAAATATTATCAGACTCAGGAACTAAAACCCTATCAGGCTGAGTTGATCAAACTGCAACGCCATCTGGAGGCGGAATCGAAGAAGATGATCATATTATTCGATGGCCGTGATGCTTCAGGTAAAGGCGGCACCATTCGCCGGGTCACGCGCTACATGAATGAAAAGCGCTATCGTGTCATTGCTCTGGGTAAACCCACGCGTGAGCAACAGACTGAACTACACATGAAACGCTACATTGAGCACTTTCCTCATGCCGGCGAGATAGTGATGTTCGACCGCAGCTGGTACAACCGGGCGATGATAGAGCCGGTGATGGGATTCTGTAATCAGGAGCAATATCAACGCTTCCTGAAAAAAGTGGTGCCGTATGAGACCAACTTTATGCTCGATGGTGGCCGCACCTCGTTGTTAAAACTCTACTTTTCGGTGTCTAAAAATGAGCAGGCTCGTCGCTTTAAGCGGCGCAAGAATGATCCCCTAAGACAATGGAAATTGAGCGAGGTGGATCTGCAGGCACAAGACTTGTGGGATGAATTCACCGAGAAGAAACGCGTACTACTGGAAAAAACCCATACAGATGAGGCGCCCTGGTATGTGATTAAATCCGATGATAAGCATCAGGCAAGACGTGAGACCATTAAATTGATCCTCAATTCTGTGCGCTATCGTGGTCGCTCGAATGAGCTGGATTACGAGATTGATTCCAACATTGTTATCCGTGGTGATATTGAGCTTGCGCGTATGAATGCCGAAATTAAAAAGACCGGTAAGTACGAGGGCTAGTATTAGTCTGAGTTTTGCAGGACCTTTTTCAAGCGCTTAATCTTGGTTCTACTATGCTTGGAGCGTTTTATAATGCGTTTGATGGTGCCTTCCTCGTCTCCCTTAACATGCACAAAACGTCCTTTTCTGGCCGCTTTAAGCAGGCGTTTAAAAGCTGATTTGAGCGATGCCTGCGAAGCTTCTGTCGGCTTTGCCCCTTTAAATGTCAACTGCTGCCCCTGATCGGCATAAACTGATCGCAACGGCTCTTTAAAGAGCTTGATAAATTGAAAATGCGATGGTCTCACCAAGGCGATGTTATAGCGCATGCGACACTGGCTAGCCCACTTTAAGGCTTGATATGAAAAATAATGCAGCCCGAGTGAGTCAATCGCTTTGCCATTGTCTGACGCTTTGAGTTCGACTGCTATGCAGTGGAATAAACTATCGCGCTCATCGAGTTTGGCTTTGTGTACGCCCAAATCAAACATCTGCTTGATATGCTTTGGTTTGATCCCGCCCTCCTCTCTGGCTTCCTGGAGTGCGCTGGACACCGCGGGCATAAGCCCATCAATGCGTGCCACGATCGCCTGATGTGCGCGATCAACCTTAAAACTTTCATCCCAGACGCGCGGATTAAAGTAGCGACCAAAGCCCCGTGGAATATCGAATCGCTGGCCGGCATACATCATTTCCCGAGTACCCTTGATCAGGGAATAACCTGAGGGCAAGCGAAACGACTTGGCAGCATGCCATTGAGCAAGTGATTTATGTTTTTGCTTGGGGCAAATGATACTGAGCAAAAAGTGTGGTCGCCATTTGCCTTTGGAGGTCTGTTCCAGGGTGTAAGCGATTACGACCACTTTGCGGGCAAACAACTCCGGTTGATTGCCTGTATTGATGAAACTGACAGTGGTTAAACTATCAGGAGTCATTGGGCTTAACTCTCAGAGGATTCCATTTCGTTGGGGTGAGTTGATTGCCAGGCCATCATGCCCCCATCAACACTATAGACGGTTTCAAAGCCAGCGTTTGACAACACCTCAGCAGCACCCATCGAACTCTTACCGCCATAACAAATGACCGCAAGTGGCTTGCTATGATCAGCGTCATCGACGAACTGGTTTATATTGTCATTATTGATATTCTTAGCACCCGGAATATGACCCTGGTTATAAGTATCCGCGTCGCGTATATCGACCACGTTCCAATCCTGATACTGGGCTTGTAAATCATCTACTGAAATGTGTTTCCAATTACTCATAGTTATTCCATCCTAAACCGTAAGCGATACCTAAAATAAGACCCGATAAATGGGCCGCATTAGCAATGGGTCCCAGTATACCTGTGAAACCCAAGCCCAACCAGACTAACATGAACACCACAATCGTGGAGTGTAATCGATACCCGGACTGCGGTTTACGGCTCCGCATCCAGATATAACCCAGCAAGCCATAGACTACACCGGACATACCGCCGAATGCTGGTCCGTGACTCAAGTACTGAATAATATTGGACAACATACCTATACTCAGGACAAAAAATAACAAAAACTTCGCACTTTGGTTGTGCTCAATCGTGCCTCCTAAATCCCACAACCACATCATATTGAACAGGATATGAAGCACCATAAAATGCAGAAAGATCGGCGTGATCAAACGCCAGATTTGACCCGAATAAATTTCATTTAACGACCCTTGCCATGTCAGTGGATCGGCAATGGTCAGCCAACGGGTAAGCGTGGTATTTTCGCCGAATACCGTCAGAAGCGTGACTAAAATACTGATGGCGGTGAGGCTCTTAGTCACCACTCCTGAGCGCTGCCAAAAGCCTTTTAATAGTGTGCCCGACGAACCGAGACGCATCGGTGCGCTGAAGTTTGATGTGCCTTCATTCCAGGAGGCATCGAGATATTTTGGATTATCGGGGTTGCTCAGAAAATCCCGAAGTTCTGCACACGTAAAATCTTCGCTACTTAGATCAGTAATGAATAAATGATATAGGCCATCGTAAAGCTCAAACGTCACCGAAATGTTATGAGAGCGCATGTAATCACAGAAAGCTTGTGCAGCCCGGGGACTATTTATTCGACCAATTGTGATTTTATCCATTGATTGTGCAACTGCTTATTTAATCTGACATCCTGCGCATATCGACATGCATAATACCATCATCCAGATAAGGCTCATTGATGGCAACAAATCCAAATGCCTCGTAAAATGACCTTACATACTGTTGCGCCTGTAATTCAACCCTGCTGTCAGGATAATGCTGATCAATATAAGCTAATGTCATGCGCATCATGTCGTTACCCGTCCCTGTGCCACGAAGATCTGAATCGACGATGACCCGTGAGATGGTTACGATAGGTTGTCCGTGCTTCTGTTTTGATAACAGCCGAATGTATGCCACCAGTTTGCCATCGGCATGACCGGTCAGGTGCAAAGCCGTTTGATCCTGACTGTCCATGTCAGGATAAAAACACTGTTGCTCGAGAATGAAGACATCCTGACGCAGTTTCAGGATGTCATAGAGTGTTGCGTGCGATAACTCAGTAAACGTATGCCAGTGCCACTGAATCTGAGCCATTAAGACCAGTCCAGTATCACTTTGCCTGATTTACCTGAGAGCATGGTTTCAAAACCCTGCTGAAATTCCGCGACCTTGTATTGATGGGTAATGATCGGCGAGATATCGAGTCCTGATTGCAACATGGCCACCATCTTGTACCAGGTCTCATACATTTCTCGACCGTAGATGCCCTTGATTTGCAGGCCTTTAAATATCACCTGATTCCAATCGATAATCGTACCCGGTGATGGAATACCTAAAAGCGCAACCTTGCCACCGTGATTCATGACTTCTAGCATTTCTTCAAAGGCGGCACCGACACCGGACATTTCCAGACCGACATCAAAACCCTCGACCATACCAATTTTATTCATGGTATCTCTGAGAGACTGATGGCTAACGTTGACTGTACGAGTTGCCCCCATCTGCTCTGCCAGACCCAGACGGTATTCATTGACATCGGTGATAACGATATTCCGAGCACCGACATGACGACAAATCGCCACCGCCATAATACCAATCGGACCGGCTCCTGTGATAAGCACATCTTCACCCACCAGATCAAAGGATAAGGCGGTATGTGCGGCATTACCAAACGGGTCAAAAATCGAGGCGAGCTCATCAGAAATGTCATCGGGAATCTTAAACGCATTATCCGCGGGGATCACCAGATAATCAGCAAACGCACCAGGACGGTTCACACCGACCCCCACGGTGTTGCGACACAGATGACGTTTTCCCGCACGACAGTTGCGGCAGTGACCACAGGTGATGTGTCCTTCACCAGACACGCGATCACCGACTTTGAAGCCTTTCACCTCGGTACCAATCTCTTCAATGACACCGACAAACTCATGACCCACGGTCATGGGCACGGGAATGGTATCCTGTGCCCACTTGTCCCAGTTATAAATATGAATATCAGTACCACAAATTGCGGTTTTCTTGATGCGGATCCGGACGTCGTTGTGTCCCAATTCAGGGGTGGCGATTTCGTCCATCCAGATGCCAGTTTCTGATTTCGCTTTAATCAGACTTCTCATGTCGGACTCCTATTGGATGACGTTGAGTTCCCTGCCAACCTTAGTAAAGGCGGCAATGACCTTATCCAGGTGCGCCTTGTCATGCGCAGCGGACATTTGCGTTCTGATACGTGCCTTGCCCTTCGGCACGACCGGAAACGAGAAACCAACCACATAAATGCCCTCTTCGAGCATGCGGTTAGCAAATTCTGTAGCGAGCTTCGCATCACCTAGCATCACTGGAATGATGGCATGATCAGCGCCGGCGAGGGTAAAACCAAGCTCGGACATTTTACTACGGAAGTATACCGAATTATCGAGTAGCTTCTGACGTAGTTCTGCGCCGGACTCAAGGAGGTCCAGAACCCTAATACTGGCTTTGGCAATCATTGGCGTCAGAGTGTTGGAGAACAAGTATGGACGCGAACGATTACGCAACCAATCAACGATTTCTTTCGACGCTGATGTGTAACCTCCTGAGGCACCACCCAGTGCCTTACCAAGTGTACCGGTGATGATATCGACGCGGTCCATCACACCACAGAATTCAGGCGTACCCTTACCGTGCTCACCGACAAAACCCACCGCATGTGAATCATCGACCATGACCATGGCATCGTATTTATCTGCCAAGTCACAGATGCCCTTCAGATTGGCGATAATGCCATCCATTGAAAACACCCCATCTGTGGCGATGAGTTTAAAGCGCGCACCTTCAGCGGCTTTAAGTTGCTCCTCAAGATCTTCCATATTGTTATTTTTATAGCGGAAGCGTTTTGCTTTACACAGACGCACACCGTCTATGATGGAAGCATGGTTTAATTCATCGGAAATGATGGCATCATCTGGGCCGAGTATGGTCTCGAATAAGCCGGCATTAGCATCAAAGCAGGAAGAATAGAGAATGGTATCTTCCATACCCAAGAAGCTACTGATGCGCTGCTCAAGTTCTTTGTGGATAGTTTGGGTACCACAGATAAAGCGTACCGAAGCCATACCAAAACCTAACTCGTCGAGCCCTTCCTGACCTGCAGCAATCAGCCGCGGGTCATTCGCCAAACCCAGATAGTTATTGGCGCAAAAATTAATGACATGTTCGCCACCAGTCACTTCAATATCAGCCGACTGCTGGCCTTGAATGACGCGCTCAGACTTATACAGACCCTGCTCTTTCAGGCTCTCTATCTCTGATGCGAGAAATTGATTCATATTGGTCATAGTTACTCCCATGAACAACAATAACTGTTCAGTTTAATCCTTTGGCAGGTCGTAAATTTCCCGGCCGAAGGGTGTAAATGCAAGGCGCACCATTTTAAAGTGTTGCTGACCAAATGGAATACCAATTATTGTGATACATAAAATGATTCCCCAGAATAAGTGGTTCAACATAATCCAGATGCCACCAAAAATTAACCAGACAATATTCAATAAAATATTACAGCCACTGAGGCCACTACCGGTATGCCGGGTCTCACTGCCGAAAGGGAATAGCGCAAACAGGCTAAGTTTAAAGCATTGCAAACCCAACGGGATGCCAATGATAGTGACACATAGCGCCAAACCGCCTACGAGGTAGCCTAAAAATACAAAGAATCCACCGAATACAATCCAGATGATATTGCCCAGTAATGTCATTAATTTATCCACTTTTTTTGTTGTTTGCAGGGTAGCATAAATTAACACAGCAAGCTTGAATGAAATGTTCCTGCAAATAGTCTGTAACAAATCAAAATCTAACGCACTCTATAGTATGTATCCACATAAAACAGGAATTTAAAAATGAACATTATTCGATATATCTTGGCGTTAATCTTCTTTGCTTCAGGGGCGGCTAAATTGGCAGGTCTAGAGTTTGAGATGGTGGCCTTTGAGCGCTGGGGTTATAGCATTGAGTTTATGTATTTCACGGGTGCTGTGGAAGTGCTAGGCGCCATTGCATTGTTCATCCCTGCCCTCGCCCGATTCTCAGCCATTGGTCTAAGTCTTGTCATGATTGGTGCAATGGGAACACACGTCATTCATCAAGAATGGCCAATGCTCGCAATTGCGACGATCATCTTTGCGCTAACTGCCTTGCAAGTGAAGCACTACTGGTTGGACAGTCAATCTAAAGAAACAGAAGCCTAATCTTCCCCTAGTCAGTCAATATCCACAACAATTACAGGCATCACGTTCATCGATGCCTGTTGTTCATTTACTTTTCTTCAATCAATCTCAGCCTAGAACTCGCTCACTCTCCATTATCACTGACTGCTCTTTGAGCAGCAGGTGATTCTGTCAAATGATTCGCTTAGTTCTAGTGCTGAAATCGATTGGTAATAAAATCGACGATTGAATACTTAATGAGAGCGATGATCATGTGTTTAGGGTAACAATGTTTGATGGGAAACAAGGATACCTGTCTTTCAGAAGTGTGTGCGGTTTGTTGAATGACCGCCCTAATGACGGATAGACATTTATCTAGTCATTTTAAAGAGTGTCTGAGGCATGGATGCCGACGCCAAGCCTACAGGGATGTATTCATGGCGTCTCTAAAAAATGACTATTAATGGCTATCTAAGGTTTAAAGCAAGTCGCTATTCGTATCACGTTCGTCCTGCAATTCAGCTTCAGACTCTTTCATCTTCGCTGTAATGAAGTCAGAACA
>Ga0181553_10004920_pt1 | contig 11251 bp, 7 predicted proteins | sample 011ome_17_FD_133753 | JGI IMG/M metagenome (GOLD analysis project Ga0181553, IMG submission 133753) | Coastal salt marsh microbial communities from the Groves Creek Marsh, Skidaway Island, Georgia - 011502XT metaG (megahit assembly) | ecosystem: Environmental > Aquatic > Marine > Intertidal zone...
ATATTTGCAACCGCTATAGGAGAAATGGCAGAGTGGTCGAATGCGGCAGTCTTGAAAACTGTTGAGGGTCACACCTCCGGGGGTTCGAATCCCTCTTTCTCCGCGATATTCTTTGTAAACCCCTGCATTTAGTGGGGGTTTGTTTTTTTGGTGTCCGTTTTAGTGTCCCTTTAGCCAAAAGTTAGCCTCTAGATCTAGAGCTTCATCAAACTTTTTATTAAAATTAAAATCATCTAAAGTACCTTTGTTAAAATTATAAAGTTTTAAAATGAAAAAATCTTATGGTCTTTTTTGGCAATTATTATTTATCATATTAACCTTTTCAGGGTGTGAGTATTCACAAGTCCCTTACGATTTAATTCTCCAAAACGGAACTGTAGTTGACGGCACTAATACCCCTGCTTTTAAGGCCTCACTTGCAATTAAAAAAGATAAAATTGTAAAAATCTCAAAAGAGAACATAAAGAGCTCTTTAGCAACCAAGACTGTTGATGCTAAAGGGTTAATTGTAAGTCCAGGATTTATTGATATGCATACAAATGTAGAAGTTAATATTCAAGAGTATCCTCTTGCTGAAAATTTCATTCATCAAGGAGTTACCACTTTAATGGCGAGTTTACATAGTGGAGATCAAGCTTTTCCTTTAGATACTTATGCAGATTCTCTCATTATGGCACCAAATGTCGGTTACTTTGCAGGCCATTCTTGGATTCGAAAGCAAGTTATGGGATTAAAAAATAAAGTTCCTTCAAAAGAAGAGTTGCAGAAAATGAAATATTATGTTGAGGAAACAATGAAACAAGGGGCTCTAGGATTATCTTCAGGACTAGAATATGTGCCTGGTAATTATGCTAACGAAGCTGAAATTGTATCCTTAGCCATGATTACAAAGCAATACAATGGAGTTTATTTTACCCATATGCGAAATGAAGGAAGTGGTCTGCTAGATGCTATTCGTGAAAGCATTAACATTGGAAAAAAAACAAATATTCCTGTGCAAATCAATCATTTAAAAGCGACTGGAAAAGACCAATGGGGCTGGGCTGAAAAAGCTCTTACTGTAATCGACTCTGCCCGACAAGCTGGGATCGACGTTAGCCATGATATATATCCATATAACGCTTTCAGTACATTGAGCTCTATTCTAATTCCCCAATGGGCAATGGAAGGAGGGCGTGAAGCTCTTCGCAAGCGCCTCGCTGATAAAAGAATCTCTTTAAAAATAAAAAAAGAAATGGCAGAACTTTTCAAAAGAGATGCAGGAGGAGAAGATCTAACACGAATACAATTCAGAAATTTTAAACAAAATCCAGCCTTTAGTGGCAAAACCCTAGCTGACTATGCTAAACATTTAGGCTTGCCACTATCCTTAGCAACAGGCATTGATCTTATCCTTGATTTAGAATTACAGGGAGGTTTTATCGGTATTTTCCATGCGATGTCAGAACACGATATTGAACGTTTTCTACAACATAATAATACCATGATTGATTCCGACGGTGATTTACTTAACTTTGGTGAAGGTCACCCTCATCCAAGATGCTATGGTGCTTTCCCAAAGGTACTTGGTCATTTTGTTCGGGATAAAAAAATCATAAGCCTTGAAAATGCCATTCACAAAATGACCTATTTACCCGCTGAAAAAATAGGATTGAAATACCGAGGTCGAATTAAAGAGAATGCTTATGCCGATCTTGTTCTTTTTAATTTTGAAACAATTAAAGATAATTCGAACTATAATGATCCTCATCATTTTCCAAGTGGAATTGAGTATGTCTTGGTTAATGGTATCATGGTTTTAGAAAAAGAAAAATTAACGGGTCAATTACCGGGAAAATGGATAAAAAGAGAATATAATTAAATTTTGTCATCTTTAAATTAAAACAATGAAAAAATATGCTTTTAATATTCTACTAGTAACCGTCTTTTATTTATTAAACATTGGAATAATAGTAGCCCAACAAGAAAAAATCTCTTTCGTCACCGAAGAAGGCACTTGGTTGGCATTAGACGTATCCCCAGATGGGGAAACCATTAATTTCGAATTGTTGGGAGATATTTATATTCTCCCGATTCAAGGGGGAATTGCTGAACCATTGATTGAGGGAGATGCTTTTCAATCCCAACCTCGTTTTTCTCCAGATGGTAAAAACATCGTCTTTATTAGTGATGAAAGCGGTGCAGATAATATTTGGATTGCAGACTTGGACGGGAAAAATACTCGTCAAATTACGGAGTTTAATCAGGAATTATTGGTCTCTCCCGAATGGAGTAAAGATGGTAAAGCAATTCTAGCTACGGTTATTACAGACGGTTTACAAAGGTCGGCAAATCTTTATCGTTTTGATATATCCACAAAAGAGAAAACATTGCTGGTAGAAAATACTAATGGTAGATCAGCGAGGCTTGTTTCTTCTCCTGCCCCAGGACCTTATATGGGAAGCGTACATCCTGAAAAAGAAGGGTTTTATTTTTCATCCATTACTCCACGCGCTCATAACGAAAGGAAAGGAGCTGCCAGTGAAATCAAATATTACAATCCGACAACCCAACTTACCGAAAAGATTCTTGTAGACAAAGGTAACGCTATGAAACCTCATGTTTCTAAAGATGGAAAATGGTTGGTATATGGAGCAACAAGCGGAGGAAAAACAGGTTTGCGCTTACGCGATATAAAAAACAGTAAAGAAAAATGGTTGATCTTTCCATTTGTTGCTAACGAGCTTGATGCACGTGCAACTCGTGATGTATTACCTAATTATGCTTTTACACCCAATGACCAGTCCATTATAGTGGCCTATGGCGGGAAGATTCATCGAATCAATTTATTGGATGGGAAAGATACTATTATCCCTTTTACAGCAAAGGTAGAAATGGTGGTTCACAAACCTTTACATTTTGAACATGGTGTTGATAAAGGTCAAGTAAAATCTAGATTTGTTAAAAATCCTGCACTTTCAGTTGTTGGTTCCTTAGCGTTTTCAGCTATGGGTAAAATTTATGTCAAGCATAGTCGTGAAGATGATCCTGTTTCCATAAGCAGTAAAAATGATTGGGCAAGCTATCCAACTTGGTCACACGATGGCGCTTTTTTAGTTTACTGTACATGGAACGAATCCGGCGGTCATATGTGGAAGTATAACATTAAATCGAAATCGACTGAACAAATAACTAAGAATTCTGCCTTTTATGCAACACCTGTTTTAAGTGATGACAACCGCCGCCTTTTGGTATACCGCACTTCTGAGGGGATTAAACGTAAAACACAATTCATTCCCTTCCCTGATGAGGCAGAGTTTGTTGAAATCAATTTAACCAATGGAGAATTAAAAAACTTTGGAATAACCGGTGGCTTTCAATATCCTCAATATGCTGGAGATGGTAAAGGCATTTTAGCTACTTCAGGGTTTTTGGGTGTCATGTACCAGCAACTGGGAAGTCCCAGAAAAATCATCGCCAAGAGTCCCTTTCCTGCTAAGGAAATGAAAGTAAATAAAGGAGGAACCAAGTTGCTTTTTCTAACCAATGGAGGCACACTTCATCAAGTTGATATCCCTAGGGATTCGTCCTTTGTCAAATTACAAACACCCCTATCATTTAATGCCATAAGTGAAGGACAATTATTAGCAGCAGACCGACCAGAAACTTATTCCTGGTCAAGTGATGGTCTAACAGCTCTTTGGACAACTGGCGCAACGATTCACCAAAAAGCAGATGGGTTACACCAAAAAGAAAATATAAGTATAACCTTTCCCCGCTTCAAACCGAAAGGAACCCTTGTTTTAAGAGGAGCAACTTGTATTAGTATGAAAGGTGATGAAATTATTCAAAAATCTGAAATTGTAATTGAAGACAATCGTATAGTAGCAGTTGGTGCTTTGGGAACGGTTATGATTCCTGAAAATGCAGAAATAATTGATTTGTCGGGTAAATATATTATGCCTGGCTTAATAGATGTCCATGCTCATTTTAAACTTACTTCTGGCGTAATACAACCTATTTCTCCTGCAATGTATGCTAACTTGGCATACGGAACCACAACTATTAGAGATCCACAAGCGATTCCAAAAATATTTTTGTATTCGGATCTTGTTTCTGCAGGTTTAGCAGATGGCCCTAGAATTTATTCCACGGGACCAGGGCTATTTATTTTTGACCAATTGAATTCTTATGAAAAAACTAAATCAAGATTAGAGGTTTATAAGAATCGCTATCAAACCAATTATATTAAATCCTATCTCGTTGGGAATCGACAGCAGCGAAAATGGATGATTCAAGCTTGCCAAGAATTGCAACTGATGCCGATCGCTGAGGGTGGTGCGGATACCAAGCAGGATATTACCCACGTGCTGGACGGCTTTACCAGTAATGAGCATTCTTTACCTAATGCACATATTTACAAAGATGTGGTTCAGCTTTTTGCACAATCAAACATACAATACACACCTACCTTATTAGTTAGTTTTGGTGGTCCTTTACCCCTCTATCAATATTTTGCCAAAGAGAATCCCTTTAACAATCAAAAACTTCGGCGATTTTTTCCAAAAGATTTCTTGTATGATGGTACAGCAACTCGATTATTATATTTTAGAGAAGAAGATTATCATGTAAAAGATGTGTCAAAAGGCGTAAATAAAATAATGACTGCTGGAGGGAGTATTGCGCTTGGTGGTCATGGGGATATGCAAGGTTTACAAAATCATTGGGAAATGTGGTTGCTCGCGTCAGGAGGTATGTCGCTTCATAATGTCCTAAAAGTAGCAACCATCAACGGGGCAAAAGTGTTGGGATTGGCAGCTGACTTGGGGAGCATTGAAAAAGGAAAGTTGGCAGATTTAATAATTTTAGATAAAGATCCTTTAGTAAATATAAAAAACTCTACTTCAATAAAGTATGTCATGAAAAACGGAGTTCTTTACAATGGGGAAACACTAGATAAAGTCTATCCCGTGAAAGAAGCCATTAAAAAACCTTGGTGGCAAATGGAAAAACATAATTGAACCCCTTGAATTCAAATTTTAAACTATAAAAAACAAATGTAATGATTAATAAAACACCCTCTTTTTTAGTCTTTCTTATATGTTCTTTAACTGTCAGTGCACAAAATACTGTGATTAAGGCGGGGCACTTCTTCGATGCTCGAAAGGGTAAAATGTTAAAGAACCAAATCATCGTTATTCAAGACGGAAAAATTAAAGAAATCGGAATCAATCCAAAATTTAAAGATCCCGATAGAATAATTGATTTATCTAACTCGTGGGTTTTACCCGGACTTATGGATTGTCATGTTCATATAACACTTAATCTTCCTTACAGAAATGTTAATATAGAACAGTTGTATGCTCACGAAAGCACATCTCTTCGTGCAATAAGGGGCACCCTCGTCGCTAAACAGTTTTTAGACAATGGTTTTACAACAATTAAAGAAATTGGTAATGATGCCAACTACGCTACCGCTGATATTATCAAAGCAATTAATAAGGGTTGGATTCAAGGTCCCACTATAATATATGCGGGTAAAATTATTGCTCCTTATGGCGGACAATCTAAGGGCGTCAACCCCGAACACGAACATACTTGGGCGTTTGAATATCTAGATGCTGACACGCCTGATGAAATCAAGAAAGCAATAAGAAAGAATATTTACAATGGTGCAACTACCATTAAATTGGTCGCAGATGCAAACGGAATTTATAACAAAGAGGATATTAAAGCGGCTGTGGACGAAGCTAAAAAATACGGCCTCAATGTTACCGTTCATACCGTTGGAGGCCTAGCAGCTACAAACGTAATCTTAGCTAGGGTAGCTGGAATTGAACACGGATTTGAATTGAACAATGAACAGCTTAAATCAATGAAAGACAAAGGAGTGTTTTTAGTGGGTACAGACTTCTCCTTTGACAATTGGTATGCCTATGGAATGGACTCTACTACAGCTACAACATTAAATAATAATCTTGTGGATAGACTCAAAAGGGCTTATAAAATTGGAACTCCAATGGCTTTTGGAACAGATATTATTGTTAACCTCCCAGAATTAAACCGAGTTGAATCAAGCCTTAAAGTTTTAGAAACTTGGAAAGCAGCAGAAATACCAGCTTCCTACATTTTACAAACAATGACCATTAAAGCGGCTGAACTTTTAGGTATTGATAAAGAAAGAGGAATCCTTGAATTTAATTATTATGCCGACATAATTGCAGTAGAAAGGAATCCGCTTGAAGACATTGAGTTCATAAAGACCGTCCATTTTGTTATGAAAGAAGGTACAGTAGTTAGAAATGATAAAAAGAATTAACTAAAAAATTATGAGAAATATCTTCCTATTATTCGTATTTAACTTTTGTATTATGGCATGTCAGAAACCGAAACAAGTAGAAAACATTGTTGTCATTGGAGGTGGACTTATTGGTAGCTCAACAGCGTGGGAATTATCCAAATATGGTGAAGAAGTTTTAATGATTGAACAACAAGATTCAGTGTATACCTTCGGTTCAAGTTTCGGAGAAGCTCGTATTTCAAGAAGTTTGGGCCCAAAAAATGACATCTTTTCATACCTACAGCAAACTTCAGTCCGTGAGACACAAGGTTTAATTGATTACTTAAATAAGGACACAAAGCTTCAAAAACACCAAATGGAAGATATTTACACTACTTCTCCTGTAACTTATATCTATGAGAAGGCACAACTAAACGAAGTTGAAAAACTCCTTGATGGCCAAACAGATAAATACGAATATGCACCAAATTCTAAAAAAGCATTTGAAATTTTCGGCATGCGTATTCCTGATTCGACAATGGTCATAAGAGAATATAAGGAGTATTCTGGAACTCTAAATCCCGAAGTCTTGATTTCAAAACTTCATCAGGGCATTCGAAAAAAGGGGAACAGAATCCGTTACAATGAAAAGGTTACCGTTTTAAAAAAAGTAAACGAAATCTATGAAATTGAAATTACGAATTCCAAAACTGGAAAAACTGAAAAATTATTCAGTAAAAAAGTTGTTGCTGCAGCGGGCCCCTTTAACGGAAGCTTGGTAAGTGATATAGCACCCTATTTTGAAACGTTGATAGTACCCAAACGTTTGTTTTTAGCCTTCTTTAAAGTCAATAGACATTTCTATGAAAGCTTAACCAAAGAACAACAAAATCGTTTTCGTGAATTCTATCCTATAGCTTATATGGATTCAGAGATATTTTATTCCATGATAGAAAAATATGATGACCAAGGAATGCCAATTATAAAAGTTGGAGGACATTTTTTAAGAACTGACATTAACGACCTGAACTCAGTTTGGCAAAAAGAATTAAGTATGCATGAGATTGAATGGAGTAAAGAAAATACTATAAATTATTTAGAATCACTTAATTTACCTATGACCAAAGAGGACTTGGAGTTTTATAGTGGATACTCTTGTGTCTATTCTATGACCAAGACAGAAACACCCTATGTTACAAATATTATAAATGATTCCGCAATTGATCCTAATTTTGTTCTTGCAGGAGGTATGTCAGGTATTGGCGCTAAGGGCTCACTAACCTATGGTCTTATTGCAGCAAACCTTCTTTTGAATAAAAAAGAAACATCAGCTATATATAATAAAACCTTAAAGGCATTGGGTTCAGATAGATTATTAAGAGATTTATCTGACTTAAATTCAATTGAATAAATATTATTTCTACTATCGCAATACTATAAAATTTACACAATGAAAAGACTTGTTTCAACCTTAGTTTTCAGTTTAACTTTTAGCATAACTTTTGCTCAATTAGAAAAAGGAATAAACGATCTTTTTGAAGCGGTCGGAAACCGACCAGGTGCAATCATCGGTGTTTTTGAGGAGGGCAAGGTCGCGTTCCAAAAAGCATATGGTTTAGCCAATTTAGATTATAATATCCCGATAACCTCCAAAACGGTTTTTGATGTGGGTTCGGTTGCCAAGCAATTTACAGCAGCTTGTATTTTTTTATTGGAACAGCAAGGAAAACTGTCTATCGATGACCCCATTCAAAAGTACCTGCCTGAAATGCCTGTTTATCAAGAAGAAATGGTGACCATTAGACATTTGATAAATCATACTAGTGGTTTGAGAGATTATGTAGAAATTATGGCCTATGCCGGGATTCCTTTTGAAAATATTTTAACCGAAGAAATGGGGCTCGATATCATGACTCGACAAAAAGAGCGCAATTTCCTCCCTGGTCAGCAATTTATGTATAACAATGGTGGTTATTTGCTTTTAGCGATTATTGTGAGAAGAGTATCTGGAATGTCTATCGGTACTTTTGCGGAGGAGTATCTTTTTAAACCACTGGGTATGAAGAGCAGCTTTATTTTAGAAAACCCAAATCGCATTGTTAAAAATAGTGCAACGGGTTATACTCCAGTTAGCGACAGTACGTATCAAAAAAAGCATTTTTATAATATAGCGCTAGGAGGAGATGGGCAGGTATACACAACTTTGGAAGACCTCTTATTATGGGACAACAATTTTTATAATAAAAAAATAGGTGGACAAGCATTGTTTGATCGACAACATGAAAGAGGTGTGTTAAATAATGGGAAAATCACAGAATACGGAGGTGGTTTATTTATACAAGAAAATAAAGGGTATCAAGTAATACAACATACTGGCTCTTGGGGTGGTTTTCGAACGGTATTTTGGCGATTGCCGTCCTTAAAAAAGACTTTGGTGGTATTAGCAAATACACCTGATTTCCTGAATGGCCCTGATTTTTTTGGTTTAATAGATTTGATGATTCCTAATGAAAAACAAAAGCAAAAAACAGAAGAAGCATTGAACCCCAATATTTCTGTTCAGCTTTCTGCTAGGCAATTACAAAAATATACTGGTCTTTTCTCAGTAAAAGACCAGCCTCATCTTCGATTACAAAGTACACTTTTGAATGACACCTTGTCAATTACCCAATTATGGGATGAGGTCACTTTTCAGTTAGTTCCCACCTCCAAAAATACCTTCTTTCGCAAAGGGCTTCCAATTATACGATTTGTATTCAACGAGGAAACAGGAGCTCCTATTGTTCATGAAAGAATAGCTGTTTGGCATACAGAAAAAGTTGATCCATATCAATCAAAACCAGACTTATTGGATTATGTCGGTGAATACTACAGTGAAGAAGTTGGCGTGACGTATACTACAAAAATTGAAAATAAACAATTGGTTGTTTTTCGAAATAAAAAGAAAATAAAAACATTAGTTCCGGTAAGTAATGATATTTTTGGAAATCACGTTCAAGGCTATCAATTTGTGAGAAACAAAGGAAAAATTAGTGGATTTTTAATACAGGATAGGAGAATTAGGAACTTACAATTCACAAAAACCAATAGATAGACTTTAGTGAAAACGGTTTTGAGGTCCATGTTGAAAAAAACTCATTTAGTGTCCGTTTTAGTGTCCGTTCAAAACTACAAAATCCTGCTAAATAGTGTCATTTATTATTTGAAAAAGACAAAAATGCTAGTTTTTACTACGTTTTAGCACTATTTACTAGGTACGTTCAAATCCCTCTTTCTCCGCTCCAAGAATCCCTATTACATTCAAAATCAATGTTTTAGGGATTTTTTATTTTGTAATTGTACGGTATTTGTACGGCTACTCAGTTTTAAAAGCTAAATCTTCTCAAGAACTCCTATCCCAAGCACAAGGGCATGGGTTTTAGAAAACAGTTTTTTATTGGAACAGGGGGATGAGATTTGATATATAATACATTCTCTATATATTAGAGGTATTATTAATTTTAAATCAATTAAAATGAAAAAAATATTTTTAGTAGCGTTACTTGCATCATTTTCTTTTGCATGTAATCAACCAGTTGAAAACCCAACCCCAAACATATCAGACGAATATGTTTCAAATTTAAAGACAGCTCAAACATTTTTTGAACTCTTTTTAACTGAGGATTTAGATGGTCAGAAACCATTAATTTGCCCAGGCGTGACTCATTATCCTCCTTTTTACGGAGCAGAACCAGGAAAATATGATGCTTTTGTGGCTGCAGGAAAGGGATGGATGGATGCCTTTGATGAAATAACCTACAATGCTGAGGTTTGGCTTCCAGGAACTGATTCATTAGGAAATCCAAATGGAAGTGTGAGAACATACGGTGTGTGGACAGCAAAAAATCCAATGAATGGAAATGTGATTACTACAAATGCTTATCATTCGTTTGAGTTTAATGCCAAAGGACAGATTCATGAAATGCGTGATTACTTCGATGCCTCAGGAGCAATGGCTGCTGCAATGAAAGACATCCAATAGGTTTAGATAATAATTATATAGCCCTCCCAAAGCGGAGGGTTTTTCTTTTACACCAATGGACACAATCCAAATCCTTCATAATCAACTGATTTCATTGCCTTAAGATAAGATTCCTGTGTTGTAGTTTTAGGGGGAGTTATTTGGGGGAAGTTTGTAGTGTTTTGTAAAAAACTCCATTCTCTATATCTTAGAGGTATGATCAAAAAAAATACTATTAAACCATCATTCCAAATTTACAGTAATTACAATAGTGAGGATTTTGACGTTTGGAAAACTCTTTATACAAACCAAATGAAAGCTATAAGTGATAAAGCTACTAATGAATTTATTAACGGTTTAAAAATATTAGATTTTAATGCTTCAAAAATTCCAAATTTTAATGATGTAAATTCTAAGCTTAAAAAAATAAACGGCTGGGGTATAAAAACAGTTCCAAATATTACTGAGAAAAAAGAGTTTTTCTCATGTCTTGCAAAAAAGAAATTTACATCAACTTGCTGGCTCAGAAGCTACAGCGATATAGAATACCTTGAAGAGCCTGATATGTTTCATGATGTCTTTGCTCATATTCCAATGATATGTGAACAAAGCTACGCTACCTTTTTTCAAAACATAGGTAAACTTGCTCTAGCTGTAATTAATGATGAAAATAAATTAAAAAAAATCCAAAGATTATATTGGTTTACAATCGAATTCGGGTTGATTAATACACCTAATGGTGAAAAGATTTACGGTGCTGGAATAATATCATCAAAAAAAGAATTAGAAAACGTTTACTCTAAAAATTCAATTAAAAAGAAATTTGATATATCTACCATATTAAACAAAGAGTATAGTATAGATAGAGTTCAAAATGAATATTTTGTGATAGAATCTTTTGATGAACTTTCTAATTCCTTAGAAGAAGTTCAAAAAGAATTAGGTGTAATTATTTAAAGGGTTTTTATTTACACCAATGGATACAATCCAAA
>Ga0181553_10004921_pt1 | contig 11251 bp, 15 predicted proteins | sample 011ome_17_FD_133753 | JGI IMG/M metagenome (GOLD analysis project Ga0181553, IMG submission 133753) | Coastal salt marsh microbial communities from the Groves Creek Marsh, Skidaway Island, Georgia - 011502XT metaG (megahit assembly) | ecosystem: Environmental > Aquatic > Marine > Intertidal...
AGAACTCCTGAACATCCTACGAAGTCACACGTTGTTGTGGCTAAAGAAGGTGATAAGATAAAGACTATACGCTTTGGTGAGCAAGGAGCTTCAACAGCTGGTAAGCCTAAAGCAGGTGAGTCAGATAAAATGAAAGCTAAGAGAAAGGCTTTTAAAGCGAGACACGGTAAGAACATAGCTAAAGGAATGATGTCTGCTGCTTATTGGGCTGATAAAGTAAAGTGGTGAAGGAATGAAGATATGGGAAATAGTACACATAATTACACATACTTATTACAATCCCAAACCTCTGATATGATGTATATCGGATTAAGAAGCTGCGAATGTTTGCCTGAAGAAGATAACTACTGGGGTTCTAGTAAATATCTACCAGAAGATGTATCAGAAACATTTGATAAGTTTATATTAGGCGAATTTGCAACTAGAGAAGAGGCTATTACTGACGAAATTCGTAGGCATAAAATGAATGATGTTGCTCGGAATCCTCTGTTTATTAATAAAGCAAGGCAGACGAGTACTGGATTTGATAGAAGTGGAGTTCCAGCGATATTCTCTGAAGAACATAAACGTAAATTGTCAGAAGCAGGGAAAGGCAAGAAAATGTCTAAAGAAGCTAGGAAGAAAATGTCAGAGGTAAAGAAGGGCATAAAACGCTCTGAAGAAGTTAGGCGTAAGCTATCCGAAGTATTCAAAGGCGTTCCAAAGGCTGAAGCACATAGACATAAAATAGCAGAAGCACTGAAAGGAATACCCCATCCTAAAGTTGAATGCCCTCACTGTAATAAGACAGGAGGAGCTCCCGCGATGAAAAGATGGCACTTTGACAACTGCAAGGAGAATAAAGATGCTTAAGCTCCTTGTTTTACCCATACTTACTCTGTTGTTAACCTCTTGTGTCTCTCTCCCTTTTAATCCATTCAGTGATAATGGTGGATTAGAAGTAGAGGCACAGGTAGGTAAGACTAACGAGAAGGTAACAGGGGTAAAAACAGACGAACTAGTCATAGGCAATAAGAAGACTAACACTGCAGAATATGTAGTCGAGGATAGCAAATATGGGACGATTAAGGCTACTACTGTAAAGGTAGATGAACAAGTACCAGCTTGGATATGGTTACTTATGGTTCTAGGCTGGTTACTTCCTAGCCCTCAAGAGATTTGGAAGGGCTTAGGTACACTAATGATTAACATTAAGAAATATTTTACTTAGAACACTTGACAAATTACTACTTTTGTGGTATAATATATACATAAGTGTTGTATAAATGCAACAAATATTAGGAGCAGATTAAATGACATATAGAGGGATTATCAATTCAGTGTTACGTAGACTCAGAGAAGACACAATCTCTTCGGATTGGTCAGGTGACATTAATGACTCTACATTAACTCCATATCAGAAACTAATCGGTGAATTAGTGAATGATTCTAAACAGAATGTAGAGAGCTATCACGACTGGAATGCACTGAGAGAGACATTTAACGTACGTCTTAAGACTGGTAATATGCAGTACACATTAGGAGACGCTCTACGAGGCGCAGGTGTATCATTTAAGGTAATAGACGTAATCAATCAAAACACAGGCAATACTCTTAAGCAAGTACCTAATGATTGGATTAATGAACAAGTATTTCCATTAGCACAAGCTGGTTCAGGAGAGCCTACCACTTACGCCTTCAATGGTGTATCTCAGGCAGGCGCTAATAGAGAACCAGATTTCAATATTGATTTCTATCCTATCCCTAGTTCAACTGAGAATAATCAAATTGTATCAGTAAACATCGTAGGTGCTCAAGATGACTTAAATACAGCTAGTGAGGTACTAAGAGTTCCTTCTCAACCTGTAATCTTGGGTGCTTGGGCTAGAGCTATTGCTGAACGAGGTGAAGATGGTGGTACACAGTATTCATCAGTAGCTGCAGAAGCTAGAGACTCTTTATTACAAGCAGTACAATTAGATGCTGGTAACTTTGAATACGAGAGAGACTGGTATGCTAACTAATAAGCGCCTTCAGGCTGCAGTATTAGATACAGTAGGTATTAACGGTCTAGATACTCAGACACATCCTACAGCACTTGACCCTGAGTGGTTCACTAAGGCTGATAATATTGTCTATACTGAAGGTGGTAAAGTTACCTTCCGTAAAGGTGTGAAACAGATGACTACTAACCAAGATGAACAACAGACTCCTGCTGAGACAGTAGAGCCTATTGGTGCTCTAGTAGAACATAAGCTCTCAGGTAAAGTCTTTGCTTCAGCTAATGGATATTTATATGAGATTGACTTAACTAATAAAGATGATGCTTTTCTCAATCGTTTTGACACAGGCTCAGGTGCTCCTAATTGGGAGTTCATTGAATATGATGATGAAATCTATTGTTTCCAGAGAGGCTCTACTCCTGTAGAATATGATAACACAACAGGATGGGCTTTAGTGGCTAGTAAGCCTGCTGGTGTGACTACATTTGACCCTAACTGTGGTCTAGGTCATTATGGTAGAGTATGGGCTGGTGGTTTATCTGAAGATAAGAATGTTCTCTATTATACACAACTAGAAACTCCTCAAGGATGGTCTACTGGTGATGCTGGTTATATTGACCTTAAGTTTGTTTGGGGTGGTGATGAAATCGTAGCCTTACACGCCTTTGGTGGTAAGCTAGTAGTCTTTGGTAGACAGAACATCGCTATCTACAATGACCCTTGGGATGTAGCTAATATGTACTTAGATGAGGTAATCGAGGGAGTCGGTTGTGTATCTCGAGATTCAATTCAGGCTATCGGTAACGATTTATTCTTTGTCTCTGACACAGGTGTTCGTTCACTACAACGTACTGCTTTAGTTAATAATGATAAGTTACCTCTACAAGAGATTTCACTAGCTGTTAAAGATGAGATGATTTCTCATATTAGTAACAGTACAAATATTAAGTCAGTATTCGTTATCGATGAAGGTTTATATGTTGTTTCATTTGTAGACCTAAACGTAACTTACGTCCTAGATATTACGTATAAGACACCTAGAGGCACTCCACGTATCACTAAGTGGCATTTTGAAGGAGATAGAAACCCTAAAGCTATGGCTTACTCAGAAGGATATGGTCTTCTCTTTGGTCAGCAGTCTGGTAATGTTTGTTCCTACGAAGGATACCACGATGTGGACTATGAAGGCTCTAATGTATATACTTATCATCCTTTCACTGGTTCATTCTCTACTGTCTGGATTGACTTAGGACAGGGCTACTTATCATCTATCTTAAAGAAGATGTCTTTCGTAGTCTCTGGCGGTCAAGGTACAGATATAGGTATGAGAACCTATAAGGACTTCGAGTTAACCCCAGCTACTTCAGCTACATTTAAGATGAATCCTGCGGTATCTGGTACTGAGTACAAATGGGGTGGAAGTACTTCACTTTTCGGTGCGGCTAAGTATGCTCCAATCTATGGTCTTAAAGAAGTAGGTCTTCAGTTAGCGGGTGACGCTAAATACTTAAGATTTGAGATGGATGGCGTAACTAACGGTTATAAGGCTTCTTTACAGTCAATTACTTTATTCTACAAACAAGGAAAGCAATACTAAAATGTCAAATTATAATATACAAGTAAACTGGTCTGGTAAAGATGCACTTCTGGACACAGACCCAGCTAAGGTAATCTCAGGTACAGACTTTAACACTGAGTTTGTAGCGGTGAGAACAGCAACTAACTCTAAGGCAGACCTAAATGGTGATGCAGCAGAGAACTTCACGTGTAACCTCTTAACAGCTGATTCAGCCATTATTGATGGTCAGTCGCCTGCTTTATTAGGTACAGCACAAACGTTCACTAAAGCTCATCCTACGGCTTCTGAGGCTCTCTCTATGACGGCTGACCAGACAGCTAATCTATTGAATACAAATGTATTCGTAGTAGATATTACTGCTACTGGTTTCACCTTAGACACTTCTAATCAGACTTCAGGTGTCACATCTAAGTTCATCATTAAGAACCAAGGTGCTTACACTTTAACATTAGGTTCAGAGTTCTACTTACCTGGAGGTGCTACTTATACTGCTACTTCAGGTTCTGGCTCTGTAGATGTACTTAACTGTGTATCTGATGGTACTTCAATGTTTTGTACTGTAGACTACGACTTCTAAGGCAGCTATGGGATTCTTTACATCAGACTTTAAATTAGCAGAGGAGACAGCAGACCCTAAAGTCTCTCAGTCGTATCAACCTACTGCTGCAGTGTCACCTTTGTCTGCTTCTAGGGCTGTTACAGGAGACCCTCTATCACAATTCGCACAGCAGCTCTCTGGTGGCGGAGGAGGCACTTCAGGTTATGGCTGGGGAGCGGGTACGGATGCTTCACTGACAGGCACAGGTGCTCTAAGTAATAGTATGATTAGTGGTTTTACTTCTGGCACTGGAGGCTTCGGTTTCCCTGAGCCTAGTACAAATCCTATTACGGAAAGAGGAGTAGATACTCTTACTGGCTATACTTCAAGTGAAGGTGACAGTAGTGTTACTGGAATGGAAGGTAGCGGTACTTCTGCTCAGGCTCCTACTCTAGCTGATTATCAGAACTACTTAGAGTATAGAGACTACTATCAGTTTGGATTAGGTATGCTAGGAGGTATGACAGGTATTCCAGGTGCTAGTTCAGGCTTAGGTGTAGCTGCGGATTTAAACTATGGTATTAACCCTACAGGTATCGGTACTATGTTTATGGATAAGTACACAGTACAAGGTGGTCCTGGTTCTAGTGGTGAGTACACGGGTGGAGTTATGTCTCCTTCTGAGCAGAGAGACCAACTGATTACTCAAGCTGCTTTCGATGAACTCCCTGACTCAACTAAGTTATTCGGTGGTTTCTTTGATTGGTCTGGGACTAATGTTCCTGCTTATGACCCTGATTTGGATTTATCTATTGGTCCTTGGCAAGATATGATAATGACTTATCCTAAAGAGCCTGTGCCTCCTACACAAGAGTATGTAATTGAAGACCCTAAAGATATGCAAATAGATAATATTGCTGGTGGTTACACTTGGTATTCAGGTCTAGGCACTACAGAAGAGATGCAAGAAGAGACTGGCTTAGGTACTTCAGAGTGGGATACTTCACATTCAGACTTCTCTTGGGGTGATTCTTCTGATGCTGGTGATGGCACTACTGATGCTAGCGATGACCCTGGTGGGGATGATGATGATGCAGGAGGCTGGTCATTTAGTGATGATGACTCAGGAGGTGGCGATAGTGGAGGCGGTGACTCTGGAGGTGGTGGCGGTTCTTATATTGCCACAGCTGCTACACAAGCACTAGGTGAAGAAGGATTAACTATCTTTGAGAACTGGAGAGATTATATGTTCGATGCCTTACCTACATTCACTACATCTTATGGTCGTTATAGAGTTACTGCACCTAAGATTGTAGCAGAGATTGATAAGAAGGATAACAGTAAAGAGATATATAGTTGGATTTGGGATATGCACTTAAAGCCTATCTTTGATATGATTACAGAAGATAGAGATAGCACTAAAGCACTAAAGGATTATAAGATAATGGTAAGAGAATTACAGAATAAGTTTCTAAGTAAGGAGAGAGTATAATGTGGGATTGGTTAGACGACGTAGTTGAGTGGGGCGGCGGTTTAGTAGATACTGCAGGAGATTGGTTCACAGACGCTGCAGATTTAGTAGACACTAATATTAGCGGTCTCTTTGGAGGTACTGACTGGCTTGATTTAGGCAAGACTCTATATGGTGGCTATAGAGCAGGAGAGGCTCAAGAGGACTACTTAAATAGAATGAAACCTCTACAGGATTATTATTCTTCTGTCATTCCACAGATGCAAGCATATTATGACCCTGCTACTGCACGTAAAGGTATTAGACAAGAGTTTGAAACTAGAAAAGGTATGTTGACTCCATATTGGGAAGAAACAGATGCTAAACGTAGAGCACAAGCAGCACAGGCTGGTATGTTAGGTTCTTCTACTTATGGTAAGCAATTAGGTGAGACAGACGTAGCTAGAGCTAAATACTTAGAGCAACAGGTACTTCCTTCTGCTGAACAAGCTTATTATGCACAGCCTACACGAATGATGACACAAGTAGGTAACGTAGGTCAACTGATGCAAGGTCAGCCATTAATGCGACCTGAGTATCAATCAGCACAGAGAAGTCCTCTTGAGACTTACTTTGATACCTTGATTGCTAAATCACTATAAGGAGAATAACTATGGGAATGTTCGATACACCTACACCTAAGATTGACTTACAGACTCCTTATCACATCCAGAAGCAACAGGAGCTTATGGGTCTAGCTGGAGAGACAGCAGATAAGTATGTAGCTCCTATGTTAAAAGAGAAGTTTGGCTATGAGTCTCAAGAGAGACAATTGAGAAACTTAGCTGCCTCTACAGACTTGAGTGATGGTAGGGCAGTACAGAAGACTTATAATACTATCTTAGCTAAGAATCCTAAAGCTGCACAAGCGTGGCTTACGTCGGTTAAACCTGTTATTACTGCTAACATTGAGCAACAGAAGTTAGCTTCGAGTGCTAAAGGTACTCCTACTAAAGCTAAAGAAGCACATTTACAAGCAGTAAGAAATAGAATGATTACAGCCTATGGTCCCGAGAAAGGAGAAGAGGCATTCGGTTCTTATCTACAGAGCCAAGGTACTCAGATGCAAGGAACTATCCCTCAAGGCTATCGTATGTCTCCTCGAGGAACACTTGAGTTAATTCCTGGTGGACCAGCGGAAGCAGAGGCTAAAGGAACTGCAGAAGCGATGAAGAATAGACAAGCTCTAGCTAAGAGAGCTATTGGTGTCGTAAAAGGCAATCTTAAAGACGCTCTTAAGTTCTATGATAGAGCAGAAGGTAAGGATGCTGATGTCACTGATGCAGTCTTCGGTATTTCAGGTAAAGCAGCTTCTGTTATTCCAGGTACTAACCGTAAGAGTATGGAATCAGTATTAGAGACTATTAAAGCTAACATTGGTTTTGATAGACTACAACAGATGCGTGAGGCTTCTCCTACTGGTGGTGCTTTAGGTCAAGTAGCTGTACAGGAATTAGTAGCACTACAGGCTACTCTAGGTAACCTAAGCTTAGACCAAGAGCCTGAGCAGTTCTACAAGACAGTTAAAGAGATTGAGAAACATTATGATAATATGCTTCAGGTGATTGATGGTAAGATGCCTGAAGGCGCTAACCCACTGGATATTTAACATTATGGCTACAACATTAGAAGAACTAAAAGGATTATCTCCTGCTTATGCGGACATTCCTAATGGAGAGTTCGCTTATAGAGTATGGAACTCAAAGAAAGAGAAAGCTGAGAACTTAGCTTCTACTCAACCTATGGGACTATGGGCTGACGAGATTGGTCTTAGTAACGAAGACTTTAAGGCTATGCTTGATTTTAGTAAGACTGCAGGTTATGACCCTACAGAGAGGACTATCAGTAATGAGTATATTCCTGAAGGTGCTCAAGGAAGAGCATTATTCCAAGGTCAAACCTTTGGTTTTGGTGATGAGATTATAGGAGGAATGGCTGCTGGTTTAGATAAAATATCAGGTAATCCTAAGCCTCTAAATGAATTATATACTGAATACAGGGACGCTGAACGTCAGAAAATGAAAGAGTTCAGAGAGAATGCTCCTAAAGAAGCTTTAGCTTATGAGATAGGAGGTTCTTTCCTTAGTCCTGCTATGGCGCTTAAAGCTCCTAAAGCTATCGAAGGGCTAACTGCTGGTAAGAAAGCTATGGCTGTCTCGGGTACTTATGGTGGCGCTTATGGCGCAGGAAGTTCTGAAGAAGAAACATTTAGTGGTGTAGCTAAGGATACAGTCACTACTGCACTTACTTCATCTCTTTTTGGTTTAGGTCTTCAAAAAGCTATTCCTTTAGTAGGTAAGAAAGCACATAAAGTGGGGGATTGGCTTAAGAAAGCCGAGGACAACCCAACAGTTAAAAACTTAAAGACAGCTAAAGATAAGGCTTACTCTCTGGTGACTAACTCTAATATTAAGTTCGGTGGTGATGATTTAAATTATATGCTGACTGAAGCACGTAAGATTGCTACTCAGACACATCATCAGCCCGCTGCAGAGCCTCAGGTTAAAGCTGCTCTTAATATCTTTAAGTTACTTAAGACTGAAGGACAACCACAAACATTAGCTCAATTAGATAAAGTTAGGCAGAAGTTAGGTAAGTATTACAAGAGTGAGCAAGGACAAACACAGCCTGCACTTAAAGATATGATGGACTTAATTGACAATACTATTCAGCGAAAAGCAGGTCAATATCCTATTATGGACGCTGCTAGGATTGCTAATACTAAGTATAAGAAAGCGGAAAAGATTGAGAACATCTTACATCAGAAGATGATTGAGAAGAAAGGTAAACCTTATATGTCAGAAGCTACTATGTATAAAGACGCGATTAAATCTCTATTGCGTAACAAGAAGGACATTAGATGGTTCTCTACGGAGGAGCGTAAGGTGTTAGAGAAGTTTATCGAAGGGGATATCGTAGAGAGAGCTATTGAAAGAACAGCAGGGTTTGCACCTTCAGCTAATAAACTAATGACTATGTTGGCATTTGCAGGTTCATACTTCCAACCTCTATTCTTAGTCCCTACAGGATTAGGTATGGTAGCTAAAAGAATCTCAGATAAAGGTATCAGAAACAAAGCGGAACAATTAATAAATACTATGGGTGGCGTTAAGACTCCTGTACAGAAAGGAGTGACAGAAGCTTCTAAGGCTGCAGGTGCAGTCTCAGGTGCTTACTTAGGTCAATAACAATAAACAACAACAGTAGCAAGGAGCAATAAAATGGCAACAAATACAGTAATTGATTTAACTAAAGGTATGTTAACAGGGAAGTCTGAAGATGATGACGCAATAGACTTAGGTGACTATGTGTGTAAACACGTAGATGGAGTCCTAATGTGTAAAGACAAAGAAGGTGGAGAGTATAGAGAGATGGGACCAGAGTTCAACCAGACATTTAGTCCAGAAGTTTCTCTGTAATAAGATGGGACTCTTTGATATGCCACAGAAGTCGTTCCAAGATGTTTGGAGCTACACTACGGATGATGGGGAATATATGCCTCTCCCTGAGAAAGAGGACTTCTATGTCTATACTTCAGAGACCGATAGGTATTTTGACCAAGAAGCTTATGATGAAGCTATGGCTTTGTGGCATAAGACTCAACCTCTGAATTACTGGTGGTAAGCTCTAGTGCTTAGTATATTCAATCAAAGTAATCAAGGCATCATCTATATGTAGATAACCTACTTCCTTATCAATCCACTTGCTCCCTGAGAACTCAGTTTTTTCAGGGAGCTTTTTTGTGTGCCAACCAAAATCATAGTCTTCCTCATCTTCCATTAAGATAGGGTCAAACAAGTATACTGCAGTGCCTTTAGGGTGAGGCATAGTGACACAGTAGTAGAAATCAAAGCCATTCTCTTTAGCGTACTCTTTGTTCCAGTCATATTTCATCTTCTCTAGTAGAGTATCATCGTAGTGTTTCTTACGACACTTAATCTCGAGCATAAGTCCTGAGTCAGGGTCGAATGCATCGTATCTCGAGAACTTCTCATTCATCTTCTCGAAGTTAAACATATCACTTTTGTTCAATAGTTCTATTACCTTTGCTTCATTCATTTTAATACTCCTTTACCGTCCCATCCTTTACCGTGTCCTGTACCACAAGTCTTGAATGCTGGTGTAGACATAATTAATTTAGTGTCACTAGAGGTACACTTAGGACACCTACCACTCTTATTTCTGTGTTCTATTGTGTTACTCTTTGTGTACTTGTGTTCACACTTGTTGCACATATAATCATAAATCATTTAATACCCCTCCGTATATTTGTGTACTTTAGTGACTATATAGTCTTTAACTAAACCACTTCTGACAATATCATTCATACCAAACTCAGTAACATTAAACCAATCAGGCATATCTTCAATGACAGACACAAACCTATGTATGTTTCTATCGTTATTCCTGACTAAGTCTGTCTGCATAAAGTCACCACAGTACAGAATCTTTGAGTTCTTACCTAACCTAGTAATGATGCTGTCGGCTTCGTGAGCTGTCATATTTTGGAACTCATCCGCTATAACCACTACACCATCTAAAGTTATACCTCTAACATAAGAGGTAGTTAAGAACCTAACTACTCCGTGCTTCTTAAGTATATCATAAGCATCTCCTCTACCAAATAACTCATTAGTTATCTGACGGTAAGGGAGTTCATATATCTCACCTTTCTCTTCAAGATTACCAGGTAAGAAACCTACGTCTCTCGTAGGCACTGCAGACCTCACAAGAACTATACCTTCTTTCTTTTTAGCTAAGACTTCCTCAAAGGCTTTATAGAGACTTAAGAATGTCTTACCTGTACCAGGGTAACCTAAGAGCAGGTGGTTATCCTTGTATTCATCATAAGCCGTAAAGAAACTCTGTTGAGCGTCAGTTAAGGCTTCTATAGCTTCTAATTCTAGGTTTAGTTTACCAATAACACTTACTTTCTTACGTTTACTCATTTGTTAGAGCGCTCCAAGATATAGGGAATAAAGGTTCAACTTCTTTCTTAATTAAGTTAGCTAATTCAACATTCATTACTTAGATTCCTTCATTATGTGCTGTACTTCTCTAGTAGTGCCGTCATCATTAGTAACGTAGTGCTCTCCTGAATTTCCATTCTGACCTATGATATCCATACGTTCCTCATCCCACTCTTCACCAGCATCCTTACAAGCCTGCTCTAGGTTCTTCCAGTAGCCTTCCTCTTCTTTCTCTCTATCAATAAAGTCAATAAGAATCTGAGTGATGCCTACTTGAATTAAAGCATCTACGTCATCATCATCAATCTCTACTGTGTTCTTTTTGAGGTCTAGATTTTCGACCACAGGATGGTCTGGTTCTACGATAATGTATTGAGTCTTGCCTTTACGTGCCTCAGTAACTAGAGCACTCAATCCTTTCTTAAAGAGGTGTTGTTGCTCCTCTGGTGTTACGTCCTTTACTGTGAAGTCACCTGGTTTATTTTCTACTTCTTCGACTATCATATCTTCTCTCCAATAACATAAGTATGGTCTAAGTCATTCTCTTCCCAGAACTCTTTCCACTGGTCTGGATTAGAGAACATTCTAATGACATACTCTAGCATAGGTTTATCTCTATCGTCCATACACTCGTAAGCTCTGACTAACTCCTTACGTACGAACTCATCTGCT
>Ga0181553_10004931_pt1 | contig 11233 bp, 12 predicted proteins | sample 011ome_17_FD_133753 | JGI IMG/M metagenome (GOLD analysis project Ga0181553, IMG submission 133753) | Coastal salt marsh microbial communities from the Groves Creek Marsh, Skidaway Island, Georgia - 011502XT metaG (megahit assembly) | ecosystem: Environmental > Aquatic > Marine > Intertidal...
ACAATTTCGGTGATCTGTTGGCTTGCCCCCAACACATCCCCCGTTTGCCCGCCGATTTTGGCTTTAGCCAACAGACCAAGGCCAAATGCCGCCAAGGCTGCAACGCCAATCACCAAGAGGCCCGAAAGCGGCCCGATCAGGCCCAATGTTATCAGGCAGGCAAGAATAGCTGCGCCGCCCGTGGTGACGTTAGACGGGGTTCCCACGCTGCGCGACAGGCCCGCGGCGCGGGGGTTGGGCAAAAAGCGCATCAGCACGACCATGGGCGCGCGGCTCAATGCGGCGATGGCAATCAGGGCAAGGGGGGCTTGCGGTAAAACCGTGATGATTAGGCTTGCGCGAAGCAGCAGCGATAAGGTCAGTGCAATGACGCCGTATACGCCCACATGACTGTCTTTCATGATGGTCAGGCGATCTTCCACGCTCCATCCGCCCCAAAACCCATCAGCCACATCCGAGAGACCGTCCTCATGCATCGCGCCTGTGCTGAGGATAAGGGCGGCAAGCGCGATTATGCCCGCAACGCTAAGCGGAAGGCCCAGCCCCAAAGCCGCACCGCCAAGCCCCATCCCAATCGCGCCGATAGCCGCGCCCACAAGCGGATAGGCCCATGCGGCCTCTGCGCCGCGCGTGTAATCGGGTTTGAAGGGCAGGGAAAGGCGGCTCAAAAGCGCAAAGGCAACGGCGATATCGCCTAGTTTTGGTCGGTTTCCATGCAGAAAGTTATGGGTCATTCTTGCGATATTCCTGTTGTCCCCGCCATTGTCTATCGGATAGGGGGGGCAGCACGCAATCCTTTGATCTGGTGGACAAAGCTCGTCATGCAATTTGAGACCCTTTCCGAAATTCACGCGGCCCTTGCCGCAGCCCCCAAATCTGATGCAACCGCGTTGGAGGCTGCCGAGTTGCGCAACAGCCAATTGACCAAGCCCCCTGCTGCTTTGGGGCGGCTTGAGGAGGTGGCAATCTGGTATTGCGGGTGGCGCGGCAATGCGCGCGCGCAAATTGACGCCCCACAGGTCATTGTCTTTGCAGGGAACCACGGGATCACAGCTCAGGGTGTCAGTGCCTTTCCCGCTGAGGTCACAGTGCAAATGGTTGCTAATTTCGAGGCAGGCGGGGCAGCGATCAATCAACTGTCCATGCTTGCTGGCGCAAAGATGGATGTTCATGCGCTTGATCTGGAACAGCCAACCGCAGATTTCACGCAAGGCCCTGCAATGGATGAAGCCGCGTTTTTGGCGGCATTCTCAACGGGCTGGGGGGCTGTTGATCCAGCCTCTGACCTTTTGGTGGTGGGGGAAATGGGGATTGGCAACACCACCGCGGCTGCGGCGATGGCCTGCGCGCTGTTTGGTGGCACGGGGGACGATTGGGTTGGTCGCGGCACGGGCGTGGATGACGCGGGCCTTGCGCGCAAGACGGATGTGGTGGCGCGTGGGATTGCCGCGAACCCTGAGGCGCGGAGCGATCCATGGACGGCTTTGCGATGCTTGGGCGGGCGCGAGATTGCTGCCATGGCGGGCGCGATTGCTGCGGCGCGCGCAAACTGCATCCCCGTCATCCTTGATGGATTTATCTGCACTTCGGCAGCCGCCTGTTTGGAGCAGGCCCAAAAGGGTGCATTGGATCATTGTGTGGCGGGCCATCTCTCAGCTGAGGGGGGGCATCGCAAATTGCTGGATGCGATTGGCAAAGAGCCTTTGCTGAACCTTGGGTTGCGTCTTGGTGAAGGCAGCGGGGCCGCCTTGGCCATCCAAATTGTTAAAGGGGCGCTTGCCTGCCAGTCAGGCATGGCGAGCTTTGCTGAAGCTGGCGTCAGCGCGGGTTAAGAGGCATCCCGCGCACCGCCGCGCGACAGCTTGCCCGAAAGTGCGCTGGCATCACCGCGCGCGCGGCGGCGATCTGTCGGGCCTTCCCCCATGGCGTTCTCGCGCGTGGCTTCGTCTAATGCGCTGAGCAGCGCCGCCTCAAGGTTCGCGTTCAATTCTCGCGCGCGTTCCATATAGGCGGGGTTCTCGGCAATCGGCACGCCTGGTTTCCATAGTTCCGCCAAATCGCGCAGATTTTGACGGTCATGGCGGTAAAAGGCCACCTCCATTTCATGGGCCTCGTAATCAGACAGGCCCATATCCTCAAGCACATAGCGCGCGGCCCGCAGTGAGCTGTCGAACATCTCGCGCACGATATGATCTGCACCCGCCTTATAAAGTTCGTAGACATGCAGCCGATCATGCGCCCGTGCGGTGATATGGAGATCTGGCCTGATGCGGCGCGCATAGGTGACAAGACGCACCGCGCTTTCCTTGTTGTCGACCGCAACGACAAGAACCTTGGCCTCTTCTAACCCTGCCGCGGTCAAGAGTTCGGGGCGGGTCGGGTCACCGAAAAACGCCTTAAAGCCAAAGCCGCGCATCAGTTGGATGACCGATAAATCGGCATCGAGCACCACCGTCTTAAACCCTGCACCTTGGACAACACGATTAACCACCTGCCCAAACCGCCCCACGCCTGCGATGATGATGGGCGCGGTTTCCCCGATTTCATCGGCCTCTGGGGCGGTGCCTGTATCGGCCAAACGATGGGCGAGCCGATCATAGAGGATGAAGGCCAAAGGTGTCAGCAGCATGGACAGCGCCACAACCAGCAAAAGCATTTGGCCGGTCGCATCGGTCATCACCGATTGCTGCACTGAGAATGAGATCAAAACAAAGCCAAACTCGCCCGCTTGTGCAAGGCCAAGCGTAAAGAGAGACAGGTCTTTTTTCCGCATTCCAAAGGCAAAGCCGATAGCCAAAAGGATCACGCCTTTGAGGGTCATCATTCCCAAGGTCAGACCCAAGATTGTCAGGGGCGCGGAAAATAGCGTTCCGAAATTTATACCTGCGCCCACTGTGATAAAGAACAGCCCCAAGAGCAGGCCTTTGAACGGGGCGATATCGGCCTCTAATTCATGGCGGAATTCGGAATTGGCAAGGACAACGCCCGCAATAAACGCCCCAAGCGCGGGCGAAAGCCCCACCAAGATCATCAGGGCCGCGATACCAACAACGATCACGAGGGCCACCGCGGTATAGACCTCGCGCAAACGCGCCATGTGGATAAAGCGGAACAGGGGGCGGGATAGGAAATGCCCCGCAAGGATCACAAGCGCGATGGCGGCAATTGTGACCAGCGTCACCCCCCATCCCGGCAGTCCTTCGACCAGTGAGAAGGAATGGGCCCCATGATCCGCCGTATCGGTTGCGCGTTGGATCGAGCCGTCTTGCGCAAAACTTAAACTGCCCGACACGGCCAAAAGGGGAAGGAACGCCAACATCGGAATGACTGCAATATCTTGGGTCATAAGCACAGAAAACGCGCCGCGGCCGCCGTTGGTTTTCATCAATCCCTTTTCGCTGAGCGTCTGTAGCACAATCGCGGTCGAAGACAGGGCCAAGATCATCCCTGTTGCCAAGGCCAATTGCCATTGCAAGCCAAAGAGCAGCGCGACCTCTGCAAGCGCAAAGGTCGTCAAAACAACCTGCGCCCCGCCCAAACCGATCAAACGTTGCCGCATATCCCAGAGGTTGCGCGGCTCTAGCTCTAGACCGATCAGAAACAGCATCAGCACCACGCCAAATTCGGCGTAATGTTGGAGGTCATCCGTGTCCGACCCAATATACCCAATCAATGGGCCAATCGCGATGCCAGCAAGCAAATACCCCAAGACCGACCCCAGACCAAACCGCACGGTCAGGGGCACAGCGATCACCATCGCAGAAAGATAGATTGTCGCCTGTAAAAGCAGGCTTTCCATCGGCCTGTCCTTTGCGTGGGGGAGGTTGCGTTCGTCTTGAGTGCAACTTTGACACGAGTGGATCAGAGCGGCAAGGCACTGTCTGGCTTGATTTGCGCCATCACGATCTCGGTGTGCAGTTTCTCGACCATCGGATGGGGTAAGATGATGGTATCAATAAGCTCGCGTAGCGCGTCTAGATCGCTGCACCAAACGCGCAGGATTGTGTTTGCAGAGCCTGTGACATCAAAGGCTGAAACGATTTCAGGGGTGCTGTGCAGCAATCGCTTGAAATCATCCATCAAGGCAGGATCATGGGCGCTGCGGGTGAGTGTCAAAAACGCCTGCACGGAGAGGCCGCAGGCCTCTGGTGCAATATCTATGCTGACCGCGCGCAGCACGCCTGTTTGTTCTAGCTTTTGTCGCCGCCGCCCTGCTTGAGAGGTCGAAAGACCAAGATGGCGCCCCATCTCCTGCGCCGTCATTGCGCCATTTTGTTGCAAGGCACGCAATAAGCGGCGGTCAGTTCGATCAAGCATGCGAAAATCACCCAAAATATACTCACAACTTGCATATAATTTTCATGTTTTTTGGGGCTTTCCAAGTCTTTTGCGCGCGGATTAAAGGCCGCCCAACATCATGGGGCGCAATTCGCGTTCGAGTTTGCGCAACATTGCGGCTTCAAAATCTTGGTAATCGCGCGCCTGTTCGATAAAGGCACCCGGCCCGCGCAGGATTTCGCGTTGGTAATATTCGACAATATCAACCGCCGCGCCCCCAATCGCCAACCCGTTCACAGTCACACCGTCAAAGGGGAAATGGGCAAAAGCATGGCTTGGTTGAAATCCCTCGTTGTTTTCACCATCCCCAGAGATGTCGAGCGTAAAAAAATCACAGGCAGGTGCGGCGGCTAATTGCGTGGCTCCAAAGCCAAGCGCGTATCCAAGTGCGGTTGGAAATTCATCATCCCCGCGCGGCACGGCTACAATTTCGGCAGCAACAGCGGTGAGGGTTGTTGGGGTGTCGAGGATCGTCCAGTCAACCAAAACTTGCTGTTGCCTTCTCCCTGACCACTCATACACCAAGATGGCCACAGGTGCCGCGCTGTCAAACAGTGCGGTCATGACAACTGGGCTTGTCAACGCATTGGCAAGGCCCGCGCGCATCAGCCTGTGTTCATCACTGTCAACCGATGCCGATGCATCCAACCCAAGGGCCAAGGCCAAGCGGCAAGCTGTGGCCGATTGGGGCAGCAGCAAAGCCACCCCAATTATGAGTGCGGCCCTCACCAATGCCCGATATTTGGCATCGAAGCCCATGGTTCAGCGGGCTCTTGTGCCGCCCCTTTTTGAAGCAATTCGACCGAGATATTATCGGGTGAGCGCACAAAGGCCATACGACCATCGCGCGGGGGGCGATTGATTGTCACGCCATGATCCATCAAGTGCTGACACATCGCGTAGATATCATCGACCTCATAGGCGAGATGCCCGAAATGGCGGCTATCTGATGGCAGCCCATCATCACCGTCCCAGTTATAGGTCAGTTCAACGGGACATTCCTCTTGGCCTTCAGGGGCCATGAAGATCAGGCTGAAGCGCCCGCTTTCATAATCAGAGCGCCGCGTCTCCTTTAGGCCCAAGAGCGCAAAGAATTTTTGGGTTGCTTCAAGGTCTTTGACGCGCACCATTGTATGAAGATATCGGATTGCCACGGCTGTCTCCCTCGTGAAATTTCGCGTTGCCTCAAGCTTAGCGTGAAATTTGCAGAATTACAGGGGGCGGGGGCAAGAAATGCCCTACCCGATATTGCGGTTTGTGCTAAAATCGTTTCAATATATAGCGCAACAATGGCCCAACCTGTGGATGTGAGGCGATGCAGCAATATCATGACCAATTGGCGCTGATCCTTGAAAAGGGCGTGGATACAACCGACCGCACAGGCACGGGCACGCGCAGCTATTTCGGCCTGCAAGCGCGCTATGATTTGAGCGAAACTTTCCCGCTCATCACAACCAAAAAGCTGCATCTGAAATCCATTATTCACGAGTTGTTATGGTTCCTCGCGGGCGATACAAATATCGGCTATCTCAAAGAAAATGGCGTTTCTATCTGGGATGAATGGGCCGATGAGAAGGGCGATCTTGGCCCTGTTTACGGCCACCAATGGCGACATTTCCCAAAGGTTGCGCGTGGCGCAGATGGCGCCGTGTCGATTGGATCGGTTGATCAGGTTTCGAATTTGGTTGAGATGATCAAACGCACGCCTGACAGTCGCCGCCTGATTGTGTCTGCTTGGAACCCGGGCGAGGTGGATCAAATGGCCCTGCCGCCCTGCCATACGCTGTGGCAGGTGAAAATCTTGAACGCGCGGCTGAGCCTGCAGCTTTATCAGCGTTCGGCAGATATGTTTTTAGGGGTTCCGTTTAACATTGCCTCTTATGCCTTGCTCGCGGTGATGCTGGCCCATGTCACGGGCTATAAGCCTGGTGAATTTGTGCATTCCATTGGGGATGGTCACATCTATTCGAACCATATGGATCAAGTCAAAGAACAGTTGTCGCGCGACAGTCGCCCTGCGCCGACCTTGCGGCTTGCACGCGATGTCGGGTCGATTTTCGATTTCCGCTACGATGATTTTATCATCGAAGGGTATGATCCCCATCCCGCCATCAAAGCGCCTGTGGCGGTTTAGGGAGGCGGTCATGATTTCACTTGTGGTAGCGCGGGCGCAGAACGGCGCGATTGGTAAAGGCAACACAATCCCGTGGCACGCGCCCGAAGATTTGGCCTTTTTCCAACGTGAAACAATGGGCGGGGCGGTGATTATGGGCCGCAACACATGGGAGAGCCTACCGTTTAAGCCGCTGAAAAATCGCCTCAATATCGTGGTCAGCCGTGATAAAACGCTGCACGATACGGTTGTCGCTTCTGTGGATGCAGCGATTGAGTTGGCCCGAAGCGCAGGGTATCCGCGGATTTACGGGATTGGCGGTGCACAGATTTATGCGCAAATTCTGCCGATGGCAGACAGGCTTTTGGTCACCGAGGTTGATTTGGTGATTGAGGCGGCAGATGCCTACTTCCCTGAGATCAAGGAAGGTGATTGGCGCGAGGCGTGGCGGCATTCCTTGCGCGAGGATGGCCCCGCGTGCGTGGTGCGGGAATTGGTGCGGGCCTAAGGTTTTGCCTTATTCAAAAGCACCGCTAACTTATGCCATGCGGGACGTAGCGCGAAAAGGCGGCACCTGATGACCTTCTTGATCCTCTTTGTGGCGACATCTTTGATCTTCCTCATTGCCGATGCGGTGATGTTGAACACAGTGTTGCAGCCTGTCTTTGCGCGGCATATTGGCTATTTGCTCTATGAAGGTGGGTTTCGCCTATTGCCTGCAATTTTGTTTTATCTGACCTATATGGGGGGCATTCTTTACTTTGCCTCCACCCCCGCGATGCGCGCAGATACGCCAAGCCTGGCCCTGATCAATGGCGCAATGTTGGGCTTTGTGGCCTATGGCACCTATGAGTTCACGTCATGGGCGGTAATGCGTGACTGGCACCCGCAAATGGTGGTGATGGATGTGATTTGGGGCGCCACGCTGACAGGGGTTGCCGCATGGGGTGGGGTCATGATCGCGCGCGCCATCACGGCCTAGGGGGCCATGCGCGCAAAGCGGTGTGGCTGCCTTGCGCGCGGGGTTTTGACGTCAGAGAATTTTCAGATCGACCGCAGAGGCCCGACCATCGCGGCCTTCACGAAGCTCAAAGCTGATTTTCGTGTTATCGGCTAATTCTTTCATCCCCGCTTGTTCAACTGCAGAGATATGCACGAACACATCTTTGCCGCCGCCATCAGGCGCGATAAACCCGTAACCTTTGGTGGTGTTGAACCATTTCACAGTGCCAGTGGGCATTTTCGTATCTTTCCTGTCTCAAGTCTCGATCCCACAAGCGTGTCTGCGCGTGGGGTGCAGCCAGGGCCGATGACCATACCTTTGCTGCCGTCTCAAAAGCAGTTCAACAGGTGACCTAGAGGCACGCCAAGAGAGTGCCTTGGTTTTACTAAAAATCAAGAAAAACTCTCTGGAACCCAGCGCCTGCGGCCCTATGCTGTGGTTTGTGGAATAAAAAAGAGGCACAGATGCAGATTATTGGGCTGAAAAATTGTGACACATGCCGCAAGGCGGTGAAGGAATTGACCGCTGCAGGTCATAGCGCCGCGTTGCGTGATCTGCGCGAAACCCCGTTGAGCGATGCTGAGATTTCGCAGTTTTTGGCAGAATTTGGGGCGGATGCCCTCATTAACCGCAAATCCACCACATGGCGTGGTTTGGATGATGCCACGCGCGCCACTGACCCAAAGGCGCTATTGGCGACCCATGCCGCGCTGATGAAACGCCCCGTCATCCTTGCGGATAACGGGGCGCTCTATCTGGGATGGGGCGCGGATGTAAAAGCCGCGCTTTTATAAATTAGCTGCGCAGATCAGGCGCAATCGCCTCGGCCACCAAGGCATCAATCACGGCATCTAAGGGCTGAACGGAAGTTTGGCTTTCACCCAAACGGCGCAAGGTCACGCTGCGATCTTCCATCTCTTTGCGTCCAACGGCCAAAATCACAGGCACCTTTCCTGTGGAATGCTCGCGGATTTTATAATTGATCTTTTCGTTGCGCTTATCAGCCTCGGCGCGCACGCCGCGTTTTTTGAGCAGCGCGACAATCTCATCCACAAACCCATCCGCTTCGGAGACGATAGAGGCAACCACAACTTGACGCGGTGCCAACCAGAAGGGCAGGCGGCCTGCGAAGTTCTCGATCAAGATGCCAATAAAACGCTCAAAGCTGCCCAAAATAGCACGGTGCAGCATGACGGGGCGGTGTTTCGCACCATCCTCACCGATATAGGTGGCGTCCAGACGTTCGGGCAGAACGAAATCCACCTGCAACGTGCCGCATTGCCAATCGCGCCCAATGGCATCGGTCAGCACGAATTCCAGTTTCGGGCCGTAAAATGCCCCTTCGCCCGGATTCAGTTCATAGGCATATCCCGCCGCTTCGGTGGCGGATTTCAGCGCCGCTTCGGCCTTGTCCCAAACCTCATCGCTGCCCGCGCGGGTGTCGGGGCGGTCAGAGAATTTCACGTGGAATTTCTCGAACCCAAGATCCTTGTAAACCGCCGAAAGCAATTCGATGAATTGCTTTGTTTCATCCTCAATCTGCGTTTCGCGGCAGAAGATATGCGCGTCATCTTGGGTAAAGCCGCGCACCCGCATAATACCGTGCAAGGCACCTGATGGTTCGTATCGGTTACATGATCCAAATTCCGCCATCCGCAAGGGCAGGTCGCGATAGGACTTCATGCCTTGATTGAAAATCTGCACATGGCAGGGGCAGTTCATCGGCTTCAGGGCGTTGATGGCCTTTTCGCGGGCATGGTCTTCGTCCACTTCCACGATGAACATATTCTCTTGGTATTTTTCCCAATGGCCCGAGGCCTCCCAAAGACGGCGGTCAACCACTTGCGGGGTGTTAACTTCTACATAGCCGCCATCTTGCTGACGGCGGCGCATATAATCTTGCAGCGCCGTGTATATGCGCCACCCATTGGGGTGCCAAAACACCTGACCTGGGGCCTCTTCCTGCATGTGGAACAGGTTCATCTCGCGGCCCAAGCGGCGGTGGTCGCGCTTTTCGGCTTCTTCCAAGAAAGTCAGATGCGCCTTAAGGTCATCGCGGTTTTTGAACGCGACCCCATAGATGCGCTGCAACATCGGGCGATTGCTGTCGCCGCGCCAATATGCGCCTGCGAGCTTCATCAATTTAAACGCATCAGCGGGCAATTGCCCCGTGTGCTGCAAATGCGGGCCACGGCAGAGGTCTTGCCAATCCCCATGCCAATACATCCGCACGGGTTGATCTTCGGGGATCATCCCAACCAGTTCGACCTTATATGGTTCGCCTGCCGCTTCGTAATGGGCGATTGCGCGTGCACGATCCCAGATTTCTGTGCGCACGGTATCGCGGGCGTTGATGATCTCTTTCATCTTCGCTTCAATCCGACCCAGATCATCTGGGGTGAAGGGCTCTTTGCGGTCGAAATCGTAATACCAGCCATTTTCGATGACAGGGCCGATTGTCACTTTTACATCTGGCCAGATTTCTTGAACGGCGCGCGCCATCACATGGGCAAAGTCGTGACGGATCAGCTCTAAGGCTTCGGCGTCATTGTCCTTCATGGTGTTGATCGCGATGGTGGCATCGGCATCAATTGGCCAAGCCAAGTCGTAATGCGCGCAGTTCACTGTGGCGCTGATCGCCTTTTTGGCAAGCGAGCTTGCGATGCTTTCGGCCACTTCGGCGGCTGTCACGCCAGCCTCGTAGCTGCGGGAATTGCCATCGGGAAATGTTAGGGAAATCTGTGGCATCGCCATAGCTCCTCGTCAGTTTGGCGCCTACGAAACGCCCGGTTGCGGGTTAAGTGTTGCTTGGTCTTTTGGCGCGCCTTTGATGTGGTGTCAACTCTTGCGCGGGGGGGCAGGTTTTTGGCATGGAGGGGGCATATGCCCGCACATGAAAGCGAAACCATGCCCGACCATCTGATCACCGCGAAATCTCGCCGCATTGCCTATCATCTGACAGAAGGCACCCATCCGATGGTGGTGTTTTTGGGCGGCTTGCGCTCAGACATGGCGGGAACCAAGGCCGTATTCCTTGAGGAGTATGCTAAATCCCGTGGCCGTGCTTTTCTGCGGTTTGATTACTCTGGCCATGGCGAAAGCAGCGGCGCGTTCACCGAGGGCTGTATTGGCGATTGGGCCGAAGACGCCGCGGAGGTTTTAGATCGCCTTGCCCCGAAGCGGGTGGTTTTGGTGGGGTCGTCCATGGGGGGATGGATTTCACTGTTGATGGCCCGCCGAAACCCCGAACGGATTGCAGGGCTGATTGGCATCGCGGCTGCCCCTGATTTTACTGAAGATGGGTTTTGGGCCAGTTTTACTGAAGATCAACGCGCTGAAGTCATGGGGCAGGGGCAAACCGCGCTGCCCTCAGAATACGGGGAGCCGATGATCGTCACCAAGCGTATGATTGAAGATGGGCGCAAGAATTTGGTTCTGCGCAGCCCTGTGGTGATTGATGCCCCTGTGCGCCTTTTCCAAGGCACCGAGGATGAGGCGGTAGATCAAGCGGTGGCTTTGCGCCTTCTTGCGCATTTGCAGTGCGATGATTTGCATTTGGAATTGGTCAAAGACGAGGATCACCGCTTTTCCAGCCCGCATTGCCTTGATCTTTTGGCGCGCAGGCTGGATGAAATGCTGGAAAGCGCGGTTTAACTGACGGCTTTGATCTTCGCGGACTTATTGTTGGCGTCAATGAAATCCAGAACAAGCGGGCGGATATTGTTGCGCCAGCTTTTGCCTGCAAAAATCCCGTAATGGCCTGCATCAGGCTCGAGGTG
>Ga0181553_10004946_pt1 | contig 11215 bp, 9 predicted proteins | sample 011ome_17_FD_133753 | JGI IMG/M metagenome (GOLD analysis project Ga0181553, IMG submission 133753) | Coastal salt marsh microbial communities from the Groves Creek Marsh, Skidaway Island, Georgia - 011502XT metaG (megahit assembly) | ecosystem: Environmental > Aquatic > Marine > Intertidal zone...
TGTTCGATAGAAACGCAGATATTTTTGATAGAAATAAAATGAAAAGAGCCCTTGTTGCGTCATTGATTTGGGGAGATCTTCATACATTACGCAATGATAATTCCTGGTATACTTTTAATCCATATTCTTTAAAGCTTGAACCTATCTTAACAGATCAATTAAATTGGCGCTTATTAAATAAAAATAATTATGAAAGTATATTCAAACATTTACCATATGAATATAAAACAATTTTTTCAAAATCAAATTTTAAAAAATCTGAGTTTCTTAATGAAATACAATATGTCAAAAATCATTTTAATAACTTTTCAGTGTTAAATGAAATAAATTTTTTAAAGAAAAAATATTTCCCTGATGATCGTTTGTTCACTGATTCTCCTATCAAAAAAAATATAAATTTTTTAACTGAATATTCTGATCAAATTTTAAATTTAATAAATAAATTTGAATATAATGAAAATGTAAATAAAAAGTATTCTATTTCTGATAAACAAATTAAAAATATTGATCAATTTATACACTTTTTTATTTATGAAAATGATAAAGTTAAGATTTTTAATTTGTTAGATGTACCAGTAAAAATTAAACAAATAAAATTAAAAAATAAAACTATTAATACAAATTATTTTATTGAACCATCTTCAAGATATAATATTAGCCACATAGATCTGGATTTAGATACATCAAATAAATTCTTAGAAATAACATCAGAGTATAATGGACATGAAAGAATTTTAAAAAATAATATTTATCTTGCTAATTTAAATTATAAATCACATATAGTTAATGATAATTGTACATACACTGATCAAATTAATTGTATTTTAAAAGGAGAGATTGAATTTCATAAAGATACTATTTTCAGAAAACACGTTGAAATAGAACCAGGTACAACCATCTTTCTAAAAGAAGATATAAATTTGATATTTAATAATGGATTAACTGCTAATGGCATTTTTGAAAATAAGATAAAATTTTTTGGAAATAATTCTGGTGGAATATTTATCTTAAATAAATCTTTAGAAAATAAATCAAAAATATATAACACTATTATTCAGGGATTATCTTCATCTAACTCTCAACTGTACAGGTACACTGGAGCCGTTAATGGTTACGGAGGTGAATTTATAATTAAAAATCTTGAACTTAAGAACAACTTTGCTGAAGATCAATTAAATCTAGTCCATTCGAAATTAAATATCGATAATTTAACTATTCATAATTCTATATCGGACGCATTTGATTGTGATTTTTGTTACGGAGAGATCAATGAATTAAACGTAATTGATGCAAAAGGTGATGGACTTGATGTATCTGGCTCTCATTTAGATATAGGAAAAATTAATATTCAAAATGTAGGTGATAAGGCATTATCTGTTGGTGAAAACTCAGATATTAATTTGAATTATGGAATTCTAAATAATGTAGCAACAGGAGTTGCCGTAAAAGATGGTAGTAACTTGAAAATAATTGATTTAGTTTTAAGAAACATAAAATTTGATGGCTTAATGACTTATACTAAAAAAAATTTTTATACTGTCTTCGGCCAACCTTCTTTAATAGTAAATGATTTAAATTATGATCAAACAGGAAATCTATGTGTTAGAGAGAAAAACTCTAACCTCTTGATGAATAATGAAAATTGTTATGTAAATAAGATAAATGTTAATAGTCTTTATGAGAATAGGATGAAAAAAATAAATTATGAATAAATCACAATATAGATTTGAATTTAAATTCAAAATTCCATATTTGTATATTGCTGATTTATATAATTGGCTAGATAGTAAAAAATTTTTTGTTAGTTCTTTTCCATCAAGGACAGTCAATTCTTTATATTTTGATAGTCCTAATTTTTTTTCAGCATCATCAAATATGGCAGGAGACACAAATAGAAGTAAATTTAGAATTCGAGGGTATGGTGAACATCTTGATTTTAATAGCTTAGAAAATACTTCCCTGAATTTTGAAATCAAAAAAAAAAAAAATAATATCTCTTCAAAAAAGATATTCCCTTTTTTAAATCATAAAATCAAAGAAAAATTTAAGTCCAATACTTATTATTTAAGATTAAGAGTAAACTCCTTTTTAAAAGATAGGAATTATTCTGAGTTTGATTATTTAAGGGAGACAATATTTATTAAATATAGAAGGATGTATTTTGAAAATATTTTAAATAGACAAATTAGAATTACAATTGACGAGTCAATTAGTTATAAATCAATATTTGAAGGATCTAATTATAATTTGATTTCAATGGATTATGTCATAGCTGAAATAAAGTTTCCTAATAATTGTAAAGAATTAACAAGTGAACTTTTAGTGAATTTCCCTTTTAGACAAACTAGATTTTCAAAATACTTGTCTTGTATGAGTAAATTACATAATAACCCATATTAGAATTTAAAAAATGTTTGAACTGTAATTTTATATATCAAGAGTTTGTTTTAGATAATTTATCTGCAAAATTTTTTAACCAAAGTTTACATCTGCAATTATTGGTGGAATAATTATTAGCAACTTCCTGTGTTCAACTTATTTATACAGCAAACACTAACAAACTAATAGAACAAAGTTGGATTCTTACGAGTACAGTCGAGAATAATACGAGATTGTGTTTATAGATAAATAAAATCGCTCCTATTAATATAAAGTAAATGAACCAAAGAGCATTGAAATTCATTAGTTATTTGAGTCATTAGATTGAATTATGTTCTCCGTTCGTCTGTGGAGCCTTGAAAGTTATAATCTAGGGGGTCTCAAAGCGTTCTACTTTATTGATCAGTTAAAAAACGTCAATACCCTTCTCACAGAACGTTAACGCTAATAGTTTGTATGTAGTGTTGGTTTCAGACAGTTAGTCTTGGCATTTTTATTTTCCAAAAAAATATTACAAAAATTAATTTATTATTAGATAAATTTTAATTATATAGTGTAAAGATCAATTAATGATTAAAAAAATTATTTTTAATTCAATTATAGCATTATCTTTTTTCTTTTGGGGTATTTTTACAATTCATAATCAGGTGTTCCCATATAAAATTTTGAAGCAAATAAAAAATACAATAAGTGAGAGCCCATATAAGAATGATCAACAACTTCTATTGAGCCAACAACAATACCCAAATTTTGATAACCAAAAGCGTAATTTAGTAAAATATTCTGAAGAAAAAAATATTTGGTCTGATCGAATTTATTATAACCACAAAAATGATATAAAACTTTTGAAATTTTATTTAATAAGAATTAAAAGACATCAAAAACAAGATATTAAAATTGAGATTAAAGAAGATTTAACAATTTATAGACCAATCTGTGAAAAAAATGACAACTCACAATATAAAAATTGGGAAAAAGTAGATTTCGAGATAGCAATTATTGGAGGTACTTGTGCTCATAAAAAAATTGTAAAAAAGAAATTTAAAAAAGGATATATTAGTTTAAGTTCTGGAGGGCCTATAGCCTCAGACCCAATTTTTGTTGAGGGCTTATCGACATTAGACTATATTATTTTTAAGTAAATTCAAAAATAATTTAGAATTTAATGAATAAATTAAAATTTTATAAAAGAGACTTCTGTCCAGCTTGCAATTGTAAAAATTCAAAAAATATTTTATCAATAAATAAAGAAAGACTATTTAGATTTTTAAATTTTTATTACAAAAAAAATTTAAATGAATTAATTGATAATTATAAGTATATTCTCAAAGAATGTTTGAACTGTAATTTTATATACCAAGAGTTTGTTTTAGATAATTTGTCTGCAAAATTTTTTTACAAATATATAGAAAAACAAAATCCCAAGAATAAAGATAAATTTTCTAATTATGAAATAAAGAATATAAATTTTGCTAACTATTTAAAAGCAAACTATTTCAAAAAAGAAATAGAAATACTAGATTTCGGAAGTGGCTATACTAATTATAAAAAAACTAATACAGAATTAAATTTTGATACATTTGATATTGCAGACGACAACAACAGTGACATGCAAATAAAATTTGATAGTCTTTTACAGAAAAAATACGACTTAATATTTTTAAATCAAGTATTTGAACATGTTTCAGAACCTAAAGAATTAATCATTATGTTAAATAATCTTTTAAAAAAAAATGGTATTTTAAAAATTGAATTTCCATCTTCCAATATGATTTTTTATAGGATTTTATTATTGAAAATCTTTGGTTTTAAAAAAACATTATTACATGAAATTTTTCCTATTGAACATGTTAATTGTTTTTCTAATACTAGTTTAAAAATATTTTTTGAAAATTTTACACCACTTAAATTTGATTACGAATTATTCTCAAAGGATCAAATTGGTATGAGTTTTTTTAAGTTTCTAAAATATTTAATGATAAAAAATATATTTATTAAATCTTTTTTTACTGTTTGTACTTTTAAAAACGGTGGAAATTATTTTCTATTAAAAAAGAATTAAATAAATAAAAAAAGCTACTTATGTTTAATAATTACAACTGATTAAAAAAATTATTATTGTGAATGAAATAATATTATATTCTCTGATAGTTTTTTTAATATTTTTTTTAAATGCAAAAATTTCTTATAAATTAAACTTAATTGATATTCCAAATAAGAGAAAAATTCACTCTAAGGGTACTGTTTTTACAGGTGGTATTGCACTTTCTGTTGCTTTAGTTTTTTCTATTTTTTTAACAGATATTTTTTCTCATAAATTAAACTTAATATTATCAATAGCATTTTTAATCAGTATTATTGGATTTATTGACGACAAATTTGATTTAAATGCAGGTGGTAAGTTAAGTCTGCAAATTATTCCTATTTTTTATTTAATTGTTACTCAAAATTTTTATTTAAACCACTTGGGAGACTATCATTATTTCAAATTAGAGTTGGGAGCTTTTGTGCTACCATTTACTTTAATCAGTATATTATTTTTAATTAATGCATTTAATTATTTCGATGGAATGGATGGAACACTAAGTTTTACAACTATTTCTGTATTAGTTATTTTATTCTTTTTAAATTCTAATCAAGATTTACAATATTTTTTAATAATAATATTAATATCATTAATTATTTTTTTATTTTTTAATTTTTCTATTTTTAAATTACCTAAAATGTTCTTAGGTGATAGTGGTAGTTTATTAATAGGATTTATTGCTTCATTTACATTAATACACATAGCTAATAAAAATTTAATACATCCAATCTTGCTTGCATGGTCTATAGTAATTTTTGTTTATGAATTTTTATCAATTAACTTAATACGCTTAAAAAATAAAAAAAACCTATTTAGAGCAGGGCGAGATCATTTGCACCACATATTATTTGATAAAACTAAGTCTATTTTTTTAACAAATTTTTTTATAACCTTAATGAATATTATTTTATTCACAATAGGCTACTTAAGTTTTTCATTAATAAACCCACTAGTTTCATTAATTTTATATTCATTCATGTTTATAATTTTCTTCATTTTTAGATATAAATATTCAAAAAAAAAATAAAAATCAAAATTATTTAGTTAATCTTAATAAATAAAGTTTAATAGTATTGTAATTTTTAAACTTAATATTTTAAATATTAATAATTATTTAGGTTTATCTTGAATTATTAATTCTTGATAAATATTAAGATGATTTTGAACAATTTTTTCAATTGGAAATTCTTTTTCAGCAAATTTTCTACCCGCTTTACCCATTTCATATCTTTCTTTTGGATTTTCAATTAACCATTGTAATGCATCAGCTAATTTTTGAGGATCTTTTGCTGGTACAAGTAAACCAGTTTTATTTAAAATAATAGCATCTCTACAACCTGGTATATCTGTTGTTACAACTGCTCTACTTGCCGCCGCAGCTTCAATTAATGCTTTAGGCAATCCTTCTCCATAAAATGATGGTAGACAAATAATATGAGATCTTGCATATAAAGAAGGGATATCTCTTTGATAGCCTAATACTTCAACAACTTTTTCTTCAATAATATTTTGTAAATCTTGATCATTCAAACTAGTTGGATTATCCGGATCTAAATCACCCGCTTATAAAAATTTAACATTTATTTTTTTTTTTTTAATTATTTTTGCAGCAGATACAAAGTCAAAAATACCTTTTTCATATAAAAGTCTTGATGCACAGCATATAGTTATTATATCATTTTTCTCTTTTAAATTGGTAAATTTAGATAATTTTACTCCAGAGCCCCTAAATAATAAAATTTTTTTTGAATTTAGTGAAATAAATTTAATTAAAGTTTTTTTATCTTCCAAATTTTGAACTATAACTTTTTGATTAGGGTGGTTAAAAGCAAAATTGAAAATTAAAAAAAATATTTTTTGAAATAAAAAATTCCACCAATTATTTTTATTAAAAAAAATTCCTAGGCCAGCAATTGCCGAGATAACACCCGGTACACCCATAATACGGGCTGCAATGCCCCCGTACAAATAAGCTTTGATGGTTATTAAATGTACAATATCTGGTTTATGTTGGTAAAAAATTTTACAAATCGAGAAAAAAGACCATATTTCTTTAAAAGGGTTAATGCTCCTACGTTTTAATGGAACTTGTAAATAATCAACTCCATATTTTGAAAGAATAGAAGTTTTTGTATTACCTAATTCACCGTAAGCTATTACAACTTTATATCCATTTTCTTGTGCAGCTTTTATAACATCGATTCTATGTGAAATTAAAAAACTTAAAGTATTTACTAAAATAAGTATTTTTTTTTGCATTTAAGATAAATACCATAATTTATTAGATAAATACCGTCACTTGTAGGAGATATTATAAAATTATTAAAATTTAGTAAACTTATTTGTATTATCTGAGTGAAGTAGCTGATTATTTATCCAATGATAAGTTTTTGTTAGTCCTTCCCTTAGACTTATTTGAGGTTCCCAGGATAAAACTTCTTTAATTTTTTCATTATTACTTGATCTACCTCTTACACCTAGAGGTTTATCAAGTTGATAATTTCTTTTAACTTTATAATCTGCAATATCTTCGATTGTATCAATCATTTGATTTATAGAAACTTGCTCGCTACTACCTATATTAATTGGTTCACCATGATCTGACAAAAATAATTTTAGTGTTCCAATTATACAATCATCAATATATGCAAAAGTTCTAGTTTGTTCACCATCACCCCAAACATCTATTTGTGAAATATTGTTTATTTTTGCACTTGCTATTTTTCTTGAAATTGCAGCTGGAGCCTTTTCTCTTCCACCATCATAAGTTCCGAAAGGACCATATATATTGTGATATCTAGCAACTCTAGTTTGTAGATTGAAATCCTCCATAAAATGTCTACACATTCTCTCACTAAAAAGTTTTTCCCATCCATATCCATCTTCTGGCATTGCCGGGTAAGCATCTTCCTCTTTAAGTCCAGCTATAAATGTCTCTTTTTGCTTACTTGTATTGTAAGCACAAGCACTAGAAGAGAAAAAGTATCTATCTATTTTATTTTTTAAACATGCTCTTAATAAATTTGTATTAACTAAAACTGAAAGCATACATTCAGCTTTATTGTTTTCTATAAAACCCATCCCTCCCATATTGCACGCCATATTAAAAACATAATCAATATTTTTAGATACCTTCAAACAATTTTCGTATTCTTTTAAATCTAAAGAATAATTTTCACATTCATCAAAATATTGAAACCATAATTCTTTAGGCTTTAGATCAACACACACAATTGAGTTATTCATTGACAAAAGTTTTGCAACAAGATGACCACCTATAAAACCTCCACCACCACAAACTAAAATTTTTTTATTTTTAATCATTTTATATTTTAAGTTTACTTATTACTTGTTTTTTTCTTAAAAAATATCACAAAATCATAGATCAAAATATTTTTTATTAAAGTAACATACATCTGAACTAAAAACTAGACCACTAAATAAATTATTATTCACTAAATTAATTGCAACCATTCTAAAATTATTTGTAATTATATATTTTTCTATATCACTAAATGAAAAATATTTATCATAAACATTATCAAATATTATCTCCGTTACTATAGTTTTAATATTATTTTTTTTTAAATTCAAGCGACTACCTTTTAATACTTTATCTTCATACCCTTGTGTATCAATCTTTAATAAATCAATTTTATTTATTTTTTTTCTTATGCAATAATTATCTAGAGTATCAATTTTTATTCTTGTTTTTTTTTTTACATAACCTTTTATTGAAGTATTAAATTGATTAGACCTTACTTTTATCCATTTTGTGTTTTGATTAATTTTATTAAAAGAAGAGTTATCAGTTTGAGCAGTAATATTAAATTCTTGATATCCTTTTTTTTCACCAAGAGCATAGTTGTTTAAATAAACATTTTTATCTCTATTAAATTTTTTATACATTATTTCAAAATCTGATTTTATCGGTTCAAAAGAGTGTATTGTAGGATTTTTAAACATTTTTTTGTATTTTTCTATAGATTGACCCCTGCTACCTCCCACATCAATTATAACCGGATTATTTAATAGTTTATTTTTTATTAAACTATCAATACTTTTATTGTTTATTTCTTTATTAATTTTTCTTAAATCATATCCAATTTTATAAAAAAATTTTTTTATCAGGTTTTTCATTTTTCTAATCTATATTCAGATTCAAATCTTTCACATAATCATCTGACTTAGACCATACATTATAAAATTTATTTTTAGATTTCTTTGCCAGATTTAAATATTTTTTTTTATTATGGAAAATAATTATAACTTTATTTTTTTTCAATAAGTTAGTTAAAGAAATTTCTTTAGTAAATTTTTTGTTTATTTTTAAGTATTTTATATTTTCATCAAAAACATTAATTTTTTTAATCTTTAACTTGTTCATTATTTTTTCATATTGAGACTCATCTGTGACTTTGGTGTCCTCTTTAAATGTAAAGCCTATAACGCCTATGCTTTTAAGTTTATTTTTTCTAATTATTAAATTTATTTTTTTAATTATAAATTTTTTTTTACTCTCATTAATTTGTTCAACAGAGTTCATGAGAGAGTAATTAACATTAGATTTTTGACATAAATTTTTAAAAGCTCTTACATCTTTAGGAAAACATAGGCCGCCAAAAGGTGGTCCTGCCTTGAAAAATTTGTTACCAATACGACTATCGGTCCCAATCGATTTTAAAACAAGATTGGTATCCAGAATTTTATTTTTAAAACAAATCTCACTAATCAAATTTGCAAAACTAATTTTGTTACAAATAAAAGAATTAGAACATAATTTAACCATTTCACAACCTTCAATTGAAATCTTATTAATATTTTTTGTTTTAATAACTTTAGAATATTGATCTAAAATTTTTTTTTGTGCGACTTTGTTATTTGCACCTATAACTAGTTGATCTGGATAAAGAAAATCATTAATTGTGGTTCCACACGCAACAAACTCAGGCACATATGTAAAATTTAAGAAATTATATTTTTTTTCAAGAGGCTTTAAAAAATTTTTATACGTTCCAGGCTGAAGTGTACTGCATATATTTATCAATAATTTTTTTTTAACTAATTTTTTATTATGTTTAATTTTTTTAATAATTTCTTTTACTAAAAATAATAAATTTTTATAACTATATTCACCATGTATGGAACTATTGGTAGGTATTAGAATAAATATACTTTGCAACTTATCTAACTTACTAAAATTTAGCTCTTTTATGAAACTTAAATTTAGTTTTTTTCTTTTTAAAAATTCCCTAACATCATTTTCAATTGAAGAATAATTTTTTAATTTTAGATCATCTACAAGTTTACTATTAATATCATATCCAATTACACGATGTTTTTGAGATAAAATTGCAGCCAATGATAATCCAAGTTTTCCAAGGCCTACGAATAAAATATTTTTGTCGTACATATGTTGGTTATCATTTAGTTAATGTTTTAATTATTTATAATATACTCTGCTATTATAATATTAAGTTTAAAGCAAACAAAAAGTAAATTATAAATATTTCAAAAGTATATAAAAAAAAATTAAATAAAATTAAAATTAGATTATGATTATAGGAGTAAGCTCGATAATTAATCTTATTATTTTTTTTAGTTTTTTGGGACATTTTGGGATCAAAATTATGGGCCAAAATGTATATTATTATTACATTATTGAAATTTTTTTATTGAGTATAATTTTCTTTAATCGGGGAATAAGAATAGATTCATCTAGTTTTGAAATTAAACTATTATTAATTTTTTTCTTTTTAATTATTATTAGTAGCTTTATAAACGCTTTTGCTGACATCCCTGATTTTAAGGGACAATCAATAAGTATATCATCGTTAAAAGCAACAATTTATATCACTCTTAATTTTTTAATGATCAATTTAATAGTTTACTATGGTGATAATAAAAAATTTTTCGATGGTTTGTGTAAAACTTTGAAATATATAATTATATTTTACATTATTTATTTTGCTTTAGAGTCATATCAAGATTATTTTCAAAAAAATGATATTATAAAATATATCTTAAATATTTTTCATATGTCATCAAGAAGTATCAATAAAGGTTTCATAAATCTTCTTGGACACGAACATTCAAATTCTTCAATTTTTGTTTTAATCTTATACTCCTTTATGGTTGCAAATATATTTAATCAAAAAAAAGTATTTGGATCATCATTAATTGATATATTTATAGTTTTAATTCTAACTCTATCTATTTTTTTATTGGAATCAAAATTGGGTTACTTAATTTTTGCAATATTAAATTTTTTTATATTTATACAAAAATTTATGAACGCAAAAAACAATTTAAAATATTTTTTATCATTATTTTTTTTCCTGTTATTACTGTATTTTTTTTATCAATTTTTTGATTATAAAATACTGAAAGCAATGGGTTTAATTATAAATTATGATCATCCTTCTTTTAATATCAGGGCTAATTTTGCTCTAGCCTCTATTTATATGATGCTAGAAAATCCATTTTTTGGTGTTGGAGTTAATAATTTTAAATTTTATCTTGAGGATACAATAATTAATCTTGAATCTATTGAATGGCTAAATATTAAAACTACTGGAAACATAGGTGGCTCAGAATTAGAATTAAATACCTATCTTTATAATACCACTGGCATGCCAGATCCAGCTAATTTGTTGCTTGGGATTGGAGCAGAAATGGGTGTATTGGCATTGATAATTTTTTTAATACTTTTATCAAGACTCTTTTTTAAAAGTTACTCTCACTCAAAAA
>Ga0181553_10004958_pt1 | contig 11197 bp, 21 predicted proteins | sample 011ome_17_FD_133753 | JGI IMG/M metagenome (GOLD analysis project Ga0181553, IMG submission 133753) | Coastal salt marsh microbial communities from the Groves Creek Marsh, Skidaway Island, Georgia - 011502XT metaG (megahit assembly) | ecosystem: Environmental > Aquatic > Marine > Intertidal...
CGCTGGTTTTCAAGACCAGTCCATTCGACCGCTCTGGCATTCCTCTGTAAGTTCTATATATCATATAGAATTTTGAGCCTCCAGTCGGGCTCGAACCAACGACCTGCTGATTACAAATCAGCTGCTCTACCAACTGAGCTATGGAGGCATTTAGGGGAGGTTATCAATGAGATGCTGTCCGGTAAGCATACTCCCCCAACTCACTCTCTTTTCCCGAAAGTCAACCGAATATTATATATCCGGATTTAGGCTAGACTCAGTGTCTTAGTGTTGTACACGCCTGGGTCTTTTAATGCCGATGCTTTTTAAAGCGCCACTTTAGCTCCACTCTATTTTTACTTGGAACAGAGAAACCTTTGTACGCCGTTCAGGATTCGAACCTGAGACCGTCTGCTTAGAAGGCAGATGCTCTATCCAGCTGAGCTAACGGCGCATATAAAGTAGGGTTCTTTTTTAAAGCTATCTAGTTCCAACGCGTATTGGATAGCTCCCTACATTGGTACTCGGGGCGGGAATCGAACCCGCACGAACATTACTGTTCATCAGATTTTAAGTCTGACGTGTCTACCAATTCCACCACCCGAGCATTTCGTAGTCCCTAGGAGAATCGAACTCCTCTTTCCAGGATGAAAACCTGGCGTCCTAACCGATAGACGAAGGGACCAACATGGTGACCAATAAGTCAAAGAACTGTGTTCTTGTTTAGACAAATTTAATACGTTCTATTGGTACGTTTGTTTCAAGGTGTATATACCTTTATTTTGTCATTGATTCTTGGATCAAGATCTTACCTCGACGAATACGATTCTTAACGGTTTGAAGAGGTACATTGTATTTTGTTGCAATGTCTTCATACTTCATATCGTTAAGCAAGCGATCTTCAAGAATTTCACGATACATTGGCTTAAGATCATTAATTGCTTTTAGGGCCAACTCATATGAATCCATGATAGCTTGATCTTCTTCGATAAAGTCCAATTCGGTTTTATGTTCCATCTCAATCAGAAGATCATGCGCTGAAGTGTGTGAGTAGTGTTCTGAGACTTCAATACCATACTCTTTCATGGCATCAATACTGTATTTACGATTACGTTGACGAATCCAACCAAGACACTCATTAAAGGCAATACGATACAACCAAGTAGTGATTTGATAAGATGGATCGTATTGATCAATCTTAGTCCACATCTTAGTTAGAGTGTTGGTCAAAATATCGTCAGTAGCTTCATTGTCTTTGACCACATTATAAATGTAATTACGCAGTCCTGGTTTTACACGATTGTAGAGAGCATTGTAATCACGCTCTGATTTAGACTTGATAAAGTTTTCTGATAGTTGACGGTAGCTGATTTGTTTAGACATATATGTTATTTTTTTATTAACTAGGCTAATATACAAAAAATATTTTAAACGGGACATAGGCCCCCTTAAAATATTTTAAAATTCTTGTTCAAGTTGTTCAAGTTCCATCTCAACCTCAAGGGCCAAGTTGCGAATTTGATGTTGAGTCATGTTAGCGATCTGAGCGCTAGAGTAGCCTGCTTCTTGAAGCAGTTGGATTGCATAATTATTCATTATCGTTCGAGGATTACAAAGTCACCAAAATAAGAATCGAAAACATTGATCAGGTTTTCATAGTCACCTGAAGTCATCTCTTCATGAATCTTATTGGCATCAAGGCCAAGTTGCTTAGCGAATCGGTTGGCATAACCAAGAATTACGAAAGCATTGCCTTCGGGTCCAGTAAGATCGATAACGATCTCAGATTTGGGTTGTTTTGTTCTAATCATTGCGTTTAGCTTTTAAATACAGTACTAATATACTAAATTCTAGCCAAATAAAAAAATCTGGGAGTAAAAAGTTACGAACAATTTTTAGAAATCAGCAAAGATCTCTACCAATTTTACTAGGTTCTGTGGTTTGTTGCTCCAAAAATCTGTGGCAGCGTTAATAACACGCTCTTTTGGATCACTCTTATACTTCTTTAACGGATAACCAATAACTGAGTAATACTTCTTAGATTTATTAGGCCAAACTTTCATCGGCCAATAACTTAATATGACACCTTGATCCTTTAGTTCTACAATGTCATCAACGATTTGAGTTCTCGCACGCAACATGCCCTTGGTCTCTAAAGTTTCAAGTGCTTGGTCATGTTCACCCATAATAAAGTAAATCTGACCATTTAAACGTAACAAGGCATCTTGAGCAGTTTTAGGATCCCACGCAAAGTTACCAATGTGATAGACCACATCGTCTTTGGTGACCACCTCATTCCACTTATCAATCATTTTTTTAGTCATTTCATCCACATTTGGATAATCACGACTGTATTTCTTGATGGCCGATGGTCTGCCAAGTTGCATATTTGCTGTTACGTAAATTGCCATATTAAGCTACAATAAATTTAATGTTGTATTGATTCCAAAGCAAGTCAACGAATTCAGTTTCATTAACTCCACCTTGAGCATTTTTAATTTTACCGTCTTCGCTAGTGTCAACAAAGAGATAGAGTACAAAATCATAATGAGTTGAGTAGATCATTGATTGGCCAATACCTGATCTTAGATCCGATCCTTTTTGCCCTCTCTTAAATTCAATGGCAATCTTTAAGCCATTCAACTCAAGAATCATGTCAGGCCTGTTTTGAGTTCCCATAAATAAGATGTGACTAACTGTCGTGTTGACATTGCCTTCCCATTTAAGGTTTTTCTTAACAAGTTCCTTTGCAGTCTCTTTGTCTTTACCTTGCTCTTCTACGACATAGCGTGTTAGAGACTCGACCAAGTGTGGGTAAATAAACTGCTTGATTGCATCTTCGCTCTTCTTTTTATAATCTATGGTACCGAAAATATCCTCATGCGTGATAGCTTCAGTAACTAGATCAAGAAGATCAATTCTCTTTTGACTCTTACTAGCTAATTTCATTAAGCATTGGTTTGTTCAGCGTCAGCTTCAACCAATTCGGGATCTACTGATTCTACAGCTTCAGCTTCAATTTGATGATAGATTTCATCAAGTTGAGTGTGCATATCATTGATCTCTTTGTTCATGTCTGCCAACTCGGTCATGGCATTAGAAACGGTTTCACCAACGTGAGTTAGCATTGTGATAAAGCGACGAGCATTCTCAACGCCTTGGCCTTCTACATTTAGAAGTGCTTGATAAAGAGCATTCAATTCATGACCTCTAAGACTGATTACAGTATCTTCAGAATCACTATTAGTCAACTCTTTGTTTTGTTGTTTTAGTTGATCGTAAAGTGTTACGATAACTGCAGCGTTTGCGGTTTTCCAAGTGTAGCCTTTGTTTAAGTGATCCATTACAGTTTTAACCATCTTGCGGTCGTTAAACTGAATTTCAAACCTACGTTCAGCTGCTTCGATTTGCAAAGCATCTACTTTTTCTTGCAACTCATCGCGTTGCTCTTGAAGTGTTTTAGTACTCATACTATTTTAATTAATCGTGTTTATTATTTATCTGTCTTAAAAATCTGCGTTGGTGACGCGGATGTCGTAATCTCTAAAGTTCTTAAACTGTTCATCGTCGGTATTCATGCGACGAATAATAGAATCGTTAGCATCTGCTCTTGATTCCAAACGCTCAATACGTTGAAGACGAGGTGGATCAAGGTAAATGACAACGCAGCGCTCTCTATATTCAGATGGCAACATATCTAAACCATCTTTACTCATAATCATCACATCAGCGGCCTCAAAATCTTCTTTGGTTTGCCCATAAAACCAACCATTGAATTCCATATACTCTACAAATAAATCTGCTTCGATCATTTGCTTAAATTCGGCTTCAGTAACAAAATGATAGTCCTTGCCATCGGTCTCAGTTGGACGAGGAGGACGAGTAGTGTGACTAACACCAGCTGTAAAACCCTTACTAGCAAGTCTAGTCTTTAGATGATCTTTGCCTGCGGCTGCTTTTCCTACAAGTATTAATTTCATATTAGTTATATGTAGTCTTTGATGAATGTTTAATTTTTGTATAAGATTTCTTTTAGGTCATCTCGATGAACTGAAATGTCCCACTTTGGATCATACCAGAATCTTCGACCGTTATTGTCTATACGAGTATTCATCTCTTTGTTTCCATAGCAGAGCATAAATTTTTCTTGAAGAGCATCTGTACCGAATGGATTGTCCCAATCTTTAATGCTTCCACCACCCTTAGCATAAGCCAACATCGGAATATCTGTACACAATTGAATGATCTGTGGATACTTGGTCAATTGCATTGATGCTGGTAAGAATGGATCAACATTACCTAAGCGATAAATGATTTCAGCTCGTAGATAGTTACCAATACCGTTAAAGTATTTTTGGTTCATCATGACCTCATAAAGCGGCTTACGAAAAGCTGGCTTAGTTAGGTTGGTCATAATATTCAAAAAGAATTCTTTAGGATCTGTAGTTGGATCTGGGCCTCTGTCCTCATTCCAAGCAACACCTTGTTTCCACTTGCCAAAACGCCTAACGTCTACAAAAGAGAGTGTAGTTCCATCTTTACGATAGAATTTAAGATGTGCATGTTTTGGTTCATGTGCAGTATTAGTAACCTTAAAATGACCACTCATGCCCATTGTCATGCGAATGGGAATAGTTTGGCCAGTATCATCACATGTAATAGTCAATACAATCTCTTTACCTCTACTTTCAGATGAAAGTCTCCAATATTTAAAAGGAATATCGAGCTCTTGACCCTTGTGTTCTGGATTCTTTTCTACATACGTGTAAACAAGACCGTCAGAGGCCTTATTTACAAAGTCTGATGTTAATTTAAGTTCAGCTAATTCAGGCATTTTGAGTCTTTTTTACTAGAGACTCGAGGGCATCAATAAATTCCCAAGCACTACTCTTACCACCGATATTCCAAGTGGTCAGCTCATTGATTGTGTATTGAACATCATATGTTTTCCAATCATAGAGTGTATAGTAGTCGCCATCGAATTCAAAGACCCATTCAAATTGGGTTTTGCCATCGCCTGACTCTTGATTAAACGTAGGCTGACCAAGTGCTTCGATCAACTCTGAATATTTTACACCATAAAGGCGTCCTTTGAGACTAGTGCCCCCGATTTTCTCGAGAGCCCAGTCTTTATCTTGAATTACTTCTATCATATTATACGTAACGGTTTACAAGTGAAATAGGGAACTTATAGGTTTTACCAGTGTTGTTGCTCACAGCCAAGATTGGATATTTAGAGCTACGCGACTTATAACCTGTGATGGTGAAGATGTCACCTTGATAGTTAAAGGCATCACCGAGTTCGGCATTAATACCTTTGATATTCTTATAACGATTAAAGTCAATGGCCTCTTTGGTCATTACTGTACCGTCATTAAGAGTACACACCTCAATTTTAGTAGAGTAGTTATCAGTGGTGAAACGTGTGTTCTTAAGGTTGATCTCAACCCCATACTTTTGAGCTACAGCTGAAAGAGCGTTCTCGATTTCAGCATTGATTTGGCGAATGTTCGCGCGGTCGAATGAATTTACTTTTGACATTTGTTTGTTTTTTTAAGTTTGACTAACAATTACAGATCTAATATACCACAAATATTTGACATAAAAAAATCTGGAGCTAAAAATTTACCAAGTTTTTTTCAATTTATCATCATCTATCCATGAAAATAGACGAGTCTCTTCTACATCATGTAAGACAATCGTCTTGTCAGTGATCTTATTATCGTAGAAGTATTCATAACTTAGGAGTGCAATATCAGTGTCCATAGTTTGAATAATCTTATTGTTAAAGGTCTTGCAACCATGAGCCCATGTTAGACTTTCATAACATGATAAGCAATCCTCAATAACTCGACTACCTTTGACTGCACCATACACAGTACAATCAATAAGTGTATTATTATCTTGAGATGGTTTCATGCCAGCAAAAAAGGTGTGTTGTGGTGCTAGCTTATCTAAGACGACATCAAATGGTCGAATAGGTCGAGCGTCTAAGTCACAATAGACTCCACCATAATCTCGAAGGATCAAGAGCCTAACGCGGTCGGCAATAAAAGCCCAACGATAAAGCTCTGGATCTTTAAGATAACTTTGCAAGAACGGATCATCTTTATAGACCACATTGAAAATCTCATGATGCGACCACAATTTATATTCCCAATCGGGATGTAGCCTTCGCATATCATTTGAGAAGTTTACGCAATGGGGTGGGATCGACTTATCGCCGATCCAAATTTGATGAATTTTCTTTGGTATGCCGCTCTTATTTTCCATAGACTTTTTCTTGGCGACTCATGAAATAAGCTACTTTTTTACTAGCGAATTCAACTCCGGCCAAATTACCTTTCGCAGCCTCTTGTTGCATGCGATTAGTCCAATACTGAATCTTTGGCAAATAACCTTCAGCATACTTGGTCTCTTTAGCCACTCGAGTCTTTTTAACTCGAGGTTTTTTAACCTCATAAGGACGATCCCAATCACCAATTGAAATACTAACATAGAACGTTGGCACTGAACCATAATCACCGTCATAAACCAACTCTCGCTGATCTTCTTTACAAATGTTAGCAATCGTATTCAATACGTTCTTAATCTCAGGGCGATCTTCATAATGATCGTCAATCCAAAAATGATTAACTTGCTCATATCCACGAGGATCTTGAGTCATTTCGATTGGACCATTAAGGATAGTTACACAAATTTGTGAGTGATTACGATTACGTACACTCAACTTAAACTCAGGAAGCGCTTTCTTTAAAGCTGCACGCTTAGCAGCTACTTGATCTTTAGTGATGTAAGGCATAATGTTTAACTTTTAATTACAGATCTAATATACCACAAATATTTGACAAATAAAAATTTTGGACTAAAAAGTTACGAACAATTTAGAGGTAAACGAATAACGATGTCAGAGAATTGATTATGCAATGACATTCCGCTATAAGCACCATTAACTTGCCAGCTTTTACTTTGAGCACTAGGCCCTTGTTCAAAAATAGCCATGGCTGTATCATGATTATACAAACACAGTTCATTAGTTTTACGATCTGTGTATGCAATCCAAATTCTTTTACCTTCGTATTTTTTATCTAATGTTGCACGAGATCCTTTAAGCTGAATGGCAAAAGTCTCGGCCGTTCTAATGTGGTATGCAATCATATCTGCTCCGTGCTTGTCAGCTGTTACTAGACTACACGAAAAACCATATTCAGCTAATACCGCTGCGGTTTTGGCAAAGTTATAGTTTTCTTGCTCTTTACCACCAATTTCGTCGTAATTTATTTTACTTTTAAATAACTCTTCCATTAACCTAGTCTTTTATAAGTCTTAATAGTCTCAAGTTCATCATACTCTTCGGCGATGTTGATCTCATAACCCACATTTTTAAGAGCGGTCATAATCTCAGGTGCGTCACAGTCCTCTTCAAAATAGAAAAGACCCAACTTAGCATTATAGAATGAGAATGGAGACCTAAGAGCCTCACACGAAGCAACTTCCTCAACCAAGTTTTTATGAACTTGAAGATAGCCATGACTCGGCGTTGAGTAAAAATTAAGAGTCACTGATTTGGTAATAGTTTGATAATTCATAACTGGTGTTCTTTAATTACTCTACTAATATACCAAAAAAAGCCCAAATAAAAAAATCTGGGCTAAATTATTTTCGATTATTTGTAAAATCTTTTAAGGACTGAGAACCAAAATGACTCCCATTGACTCATACCTGAGTTCCAGAGCTTTCTTTCTTCCATATCGCTTAACCAATCGAAGAGAGGTGTGCTTAAGAACATGAAGTCCCAGTTATCTATGGTGAAGCGCTTAACATTACCACCATTTGGCAATCTACACTCAAATGATAACATTGCATATGGACGGAAGTCTTTAACTACTTCAAAGAATGTAAATCCCCAACATCCATCTCCATCGTGTAGATATATGTCAAGTAAATTAATCTTCAGATTCCATCTGCGTGTCTTCCACGCTATCTTCTGTAATAGTCCCATTTTTATTTGTTGTTTTTTTAAGTTGATTGGCTGACATGTTCCACATCTCATCCCAAAAAATCATATCATCACCCATTGCTTTCATTCTCTACAACATATGTTAGTTCAACCTCTGGATCATTAATAACTTGTACGATAATTGGTTTAGGAGCACCAGATGCTGATAAGATCTTATTGGCTCTGTTCCAAGCACCTGCTTTAATACATCCACGAATGCCGGAGCTCAAGTCACCAGAAGTCACTAAAATGCTTTCTAAATGATCGTGAATAAACTTAGATTTTTCTAAGTTATCATAATTGGCAATGAATGTATTATACATAGTCTTGATAATCTTCATACTCATCAAGATCTTTCATGCTTTTTACTCGACGATGATCAAAATGAGGTTCTTGGTTACGTTGACGCTTCTTTTTAAAGTTCAACTTTCTTTTGCGATCTTCAGGATTGTGATCCTCGCGTGAAGGCTTACGCTTTTTCATTAGTAATTGGGTTTAATCGATGTTATTCTCAGGAGCCTCACCTGGCCAACGAGTATCAGAGTACTCAAATGGTTGATCAGTTGTACTAGTTGTACAATATGGCTCGAAAGGTGGGTTGTATGGGTTGGTAGTTTCACTTGGAGTATAAGGGATCCAAGTAATACTTTGCTCTTGAACATTATTTAGAAGAACCACGGCCTCTTCAGCTGTGATATGTCCTTCGTCTAAAAGTCTCTGTACAATTGATGCTTTAGTCATCTCTTTTATTTTTTATACTTAGGTAAGTAGTAAGGTTTCAAAAATAACGGGCCGGCCGAGTTTAATTATTTAGAGAGGACTCTCTCCTTAATTGAGTTAATTTCGTGAAACATATTGTCCACGAAAGCTGTGTTGTCGTTAAATTTAGTATTAATACGATCTTCTAATTTATCAGTGCGAGAATCAATGTAAGCATATAGCTTATTCATTTCATCGTGTACATTATTATTCAATGTATCCGCATAATCAATTGTTTTATCGCCAATTCTATCGATTCGATCAATCTCACCATCAATGCGACGGTTTAATAGTTCTTCTCGATGATCCTGCTCTCTTGCGAGAGTGTCTACGTAATCTTGGATTGTTTGTAATTCGTCACGCAAGTTCTTAACCTGCACGGCAGTCCTAAACATACTTACGACACCAACTAAAGTTGCCACCGTCAATACACCTAGAACGAAATAGAGTAATTGTTCCATATTATTATATTGTTTTTTAGTGGCCGACCCGTTAAAGATTATTGAGTTACAGCTTCATTAATTTTCTCAAATTCATATTTACCCTTAATGTACTCGTTAAGTGCTTTACCTTGAGATTGTGCCGAGTTAAAGGCCTCAAAGTCAGCAGCTTCTACACCATGATAAACATATGAAGCGTGATTAAAATGAACTGTAAGTGTTTTGTGTTCATAATTGTATGCAGCCGAAGTCAAAGTCGAGCTATCATACTGAGAATGTGTTGATTTAATCATATTAAAGACGTTTGATCTTTATATGATCAGAAAAGAGATAGTTTCAATTATAGATCATCGATGTTACTAATCTTAACACCGTTTTTAACAAGAACTCTATTCAATTGGTTAATAGCACTTACAACTTCAGCAGAATTACCGCCGCCTCCGCCGCCGCCTCTTGCTCCGTCTTTAAATGCACCAATAACACCACCAAGTGCACCTGCAATTTTTTCAGGAATAGTTTCGTTTGACTCAGTTTGTTCACCAACCGTAGTTTGGAATGTCTTAAGAATATCAGCAAGTCTTTCCATTGCTTTTTCTAAGCTTTCACCCATTTCAGCAAGAATATCTTCAGCTTCGCCACCATTAGCCAATACACCAAGCGCTTCGAACATTGTTCTAGCCTCAGTCAACTTAGCCAAGTCCATATTATTGATACCTTCAGCAATCTTAGGCATTGCGATAGATGTCATCATCATACTTGTACCAATAGTAGTCCAAAGTTTTTGTTGATCTTCATACTTATTACTAAATAGACCACCTTTTTCTTTGTTAATAAAGATGCCACTAAAGATCTTAGCTTTGTGATCGTCTAATGAATTAATAGCTGAAGTCATATTAGGAATCGCTGCACCCATTTGAGTGTATGTCAAACCTAAAACAGTGTACATTGCAGTCTTAGCAGCGTAATTATACATGCCACCTAAAAGACCTCGTACGCTATTAGCCTGTTCTGGCATAAGAGTTGCTATTGCCGCTGTAATCTTTGGAATAGACTGACTCATTTTACCATAAGCTGCAGATAAAATAGTTAGCATAGTAATTTTAGCAGGTAAAGTATCTGGATTAACATCTCCACCAAAAATACTCATAAATGATTTACCTAGTTCTGGCTTAAATTCTGCAGTTGCATTAACAATGGCTGGAATTGCAGTTTCAAAAGTTTTATATGCCTTTTCAGTTGCTTCAATTAATGCTATTCTAAAGGGCAGCATTGCAAAATTAGTGTTTTCACCTATACCCATTAGAGCGTCCATCATTAATTTAATGGTATTGTGCATTTTATCAGCGTCATCAACGGCTTTGGTCACATTAGCCGCAGACTGTGCAGCTGAAGCTAATTTTTGGAATGGTTCCCCAACTTGTTCTACTAATGCAATACCTTTTTCAAAATTAGTTGGCTTCCAGAATGCCCAACCTCTACCCTTTGGTTTCTTTTCACCAAGTTTAGTAAAGACATTAGTTAAAGCACTGATCAATTTAATTGAGTTACTTTCAATCTTAGGAAGAAGTGTCCCCAGATCTTTAATAGTATACCATTTAGTTACGTTACCTTCGGCATCATATTCAGCTGGGAATTTAAGGTTAGCCATTTCTTGAACACCTTGTGCTAAGTTAAATAATGGTGTACCCATACCACTAACAAGTTCAATACCTTTTGTAATATTAGATTTACCACCCCACCAAGTATCTCCGGCTGCGTCTGGATTTGCACCGATTTTAGCGAATGTACCTGAAAGTGCACCGACTAACATTTCAGTATTAGAAGTAACCATCTGCGCAGAGTTAGCGTCAAACGGTACAAAGCCCGTTGGTTTACCTTCAGCATCAAAGCCGGTTGGCATTTTTAGCATTGCCATTTCTTGAACACCAATCGCTAAGTTAGATAATGTTGTACCAAGATTTTTAACCGCAGCAATACCTTTTTGTACATCACCGCCACCTTTAAGGAAGCCCATGATACC
>Ga0181553_10004962_pt1 | contig 11192 bp, 7 predicted proteins | sample 011ome_17_FD_133753 | JGI IMG/M metagenome (GOLD analysis project Ga0181553, IMG submission 133753) | Coastal salt marsh microbial communities from the Groves Creek Marsh, Skidaway Island, Georgia - 011502XT metaG (megahit assembly) | ecosystem: Environmental > Aquatic > Marine > Intertidal zone...
AAGAAGCTATTGAGAAATTTCTGCGAAAAGCACAATTGCGAGCACGAACCCATCGTCACCGAGCGCACCACGCACGTCGTTTTGTCAAAAGTTGACGATAAAAAGTGCTGCGCAAAGAAGGGTGAAAAGTACTATCAAGGTATTCTTCACGGGGCTTGGATCGTCTCCACGTCGTGGCTTCGAGCGGGCATGAACGAACCTGAGCCCGCGCCCGAGAGCGAGTTCGAGGTGCAAATCGACAAGCAAGGTTTCGTTGGCGGGCCGATGCGCGGTCGGTTGCGACGAGGAATCAATGGGCCACTCTTTGCAAACACGCACTTTGTTTTTGCTGGACACGTGCCAGACGTCAAGCGATTCGAAGTCACCATGGCGTTTGTCCGTACCGGAGGTGCGCGGGTGTCTCAAGTGTCGGAATCTGATCTCGTCGCCCGACGTGTGGCGTTTGATATCGCTCCTGGATCAAAAATTATCCTCCACGTTGAAGAACAAGGCGAACGACGCTACGTTGAACATTACATTCCGTACGCGAAAGCCATCGGCGCGCACGCCATCGTGCACGACCCATTCGTGTCCGATTGCATCTCTCAATTCAAATTCTCAGAAGTCCTCGAAGCATATCGCATTGAAACATTGGAGTTGAGATACGCAGCCGACCCGGAATCGCAGTCGTTTCCATCTTCGCCGGCGCCGTACGTGGCTTGAAACAACATTCATCCATGACACATTCATTCATCTGTACGAGTACGATAGACCAATATACACACTATTCTGACGATTGTTTAATACATCATTCTTTGCTAATTTGAAAGTTTTATTGCCTAGTAAACGCCGGTATCCATTGCTCAAACGGGTAGCTGCTGCGCCTTGCCTAGTATGGTGGTCACGACGTACTTAATCCCAGGAAGTTGCAACACCGCGCCCACGCCCGGGACGCGTTTGAGAAATATCAACACCGTCGGAAAGAACCCTGAAAATAACGCAATAAACCCATACCCCTCGACGCACAACCCAAAGAACGGCCACCCATACAGCACCAACGCCAACCCAAACAGAAAACAAAACGCCCCGCGCTGGTTCCTGGGCTTGACGAAAAACTTCACCGTCTGCCTCGGCCCGATGGTCGTCGTCACCCCGGACAAGAACATCAAGTTCCCCATCGCCAACAGGCCGCGGTCGAAGAAAAACATCACCCCTAACGCGGTGAACGCGCACCCGAACGTCGTCAGACCGATGCCAATCTCTGTGTGATGCGCGCGCAGTCCGTCAGTCCGTCAGTCCGTCATGAAGGTGTCCACGGCGCTGCTGCGACGCGCGAGACGCGCGCAAACGAGCGCCGAAGTGTAAAGGCACGCGTAACGCGCGCGCACACGTACTCTTTCGGTCATCCATCGTCCCTGGCTGCGGCGCGCGCACGACGCGCACACTGCCGAGACCTCGGCACGCGACGGCGTCAACGGATACAGCGTGTGTGCGCCACCAATGTATGCACGCGTCGATGATGACGCGGACGCGACGGAGTTCCGGAACGGCGGCATAACGACGACGACGACGACGACGACGACGGAGCATGAGCTACGACGGCGGGTTGAGCCGCGCGGATGATAAAGGAGCGCCTACGTTCGAGGAGATTGGACAAAGAGTCGAAGATGCCGCCAGTGCGGTGGCAAAGTTTGTGCAATTTGGGAAAAATCCAGAAATTCTGTTGCGCATCCGTAAACAGTTCAACATAAAGATCCCGATCGTGCCGGACGTGTGCATCACGGCTGGGACAGATGTGCCACTGATGAAACGTGCGACGGACTCTCCGTTTGGTGCGGAGATTGGGCATTATAAGCCAAATTTGCAGTGGAAGGTGACGGATTCGTGGTTTCAAGGAGACCTGAACCTTGACACGAGACAACACACGGTGTATTATGAAAAGATGTTTGATTTGGATGCGGTGCAGTTGAAGATGTCGGCGAATTATGACTACAAGGATTATGAACCTTATATTGGGTTTCAATTCATCACCTCTCAGGGCGTCACGTCGCCATCGACGGAGAATGGCTTTTCCATCAAAAAGAAAGTCGAAATCAAGGACAGCGCGCACTTGAAGCTCGAAGCCGACATTGAGGCATCATTGAAGCTCGGTGCGACGAGAATGGGAGGGAAAAAGAAGCTTGAAACCGCGCCTGCGACGGTGGATGTGCAAGTTGTCACTCTCGACCTGCTTCTCCGATAGAAATGCCCTCATTCGCGCTCTCTTGCGAATTCGTGAGAATCGACGTCACCGGTTAATATCTCATTATAATGATAAATACGTCATCATGATAAATACTACGCATCATTTATTAAAACTCAAAACGTCATCATGAGTCGGGCGAAATCAGGATAAAGTCGCGTAGAATTCCTTCTTGAAGACGTTTTCGTCTGGGAACGTCTTCGCTATGGCTGTCTTTTGATGCTTCTCCATAAACTTTGGAAACTGAACTTGGAACGTGATAACCAAGTTACCAAACTTTTTGAATTGATTATACTTTGGCAAACCTTCATTCTTAATGGTCAAGACATGATACGGAACTGTGACTTTGTCACGCTCAATCTTCACTTTGTGCCCATCGTAGTGCGTGAACACCTTTGAAAAGCCATTTAACGCCTCGACCAAGGTAATATCCATCGTCATGTGCAAGTCATTGCCTACGCGCTTAATCTTACGCTTCTTATCTTCTTGCGTTCGCACGACAAACTGTAAATCGCCTGGATCACCATCAATCAAAGCGTCGCCTTCTTCAAAGAATAAAATTTCATGCCCGTCGGGCGCACCCGCCTCGACTTCGACGAATAAATCAATCTTCTCCCGAACCAATTTGACGTTCGGGCAATCCTCACATTGTTGTTCGGTGTATTGCTGATACATACCCGGACCCACTTGTCTGGTGACCAACTTTTGTCGGCAGTTACACTTTCTCGTCCCTCGAGCGGCTTTCGTCACGAGTTTATCTCTCGACACGCGCGTGCGCTTTCCAAGATAAATATCCTCCACCGTACACGACATATCCACTCGAATCGTCTGCCCTTTAGGGGTCTCTGGTTCTTGATGTCCACCACCACCACCGAACCCACCAAACCCACCAAAGAATTGGCTAAATATGTCACCGGCGCCGCCGCCGTGACCGCCCTGTTGTTCGTGTTGCTTCAACCCATCCTCGCCGTAGCGATCATAAATCTTACGCTTCTCGTCGTTACTCAACACCTCGTACGCGTTACCAATTTCAGAGAACTTCGACGCCGCGGCTTCATCCCCTGGGTTCTTATCCGGATGGTACTTCAACGCCAACTTACGGTACGCGCGTTTGATCTGATCGCTCGATGACGAGCGCTGTACGCCGAGTGCGGCGTAGTAATCTCCCGACGACCCGGCGCTCGCGACGTGTAAGACGAACGCAACGACGAGGACGATGGACGCTACAAGTCGTCTCGCAAACGACGCGCGCGTGTGCGCGTGACGACGACTGCGCATGATGAAGCCAGTCGCACAATGGCGTTCGGAAACAAGATGTTCGGGACACCATGCGTTCGGCGGCGGCGGTCGCGCCCAGACGCGAATGATACATACATGCTGGCGTATATGTTACAATATGAATGTGAATATGGCTATGGTGTGGTGATAGTGGTGGACGTGGTGGTGTTGACGCGAACGCTCGCCAATGCCGCGCGCTCGCGGACGCGTACGGTTTTGGGGTTGGCGTGCGCGCGCTCGAATGGAATCAAGTATCCCTTCAACACGCGCTCGCCCAATGGCTTGGCGAGCTTTTCATAGTTGTGTCTGAGTAAGTTCTTGGCGCGTCTGAAATCGCGCACCCATTCGTCGGCGTTGAGGGAGATTTGACGCGCCTGGTGCGGGTGGTGCTCCGCCCACGCGAGCTTTTCTTCCAAATCTGACGCGTCTTCTCGAATCGGAACGTAGTGCACCCATGGAAGCAAAGAGTCAAAGTATGAATCTTTCATGACGGTTTCGTGGTGAAACAACACGCCTGGCATGGAAAGTTTTGGAATGACGCCCGACCACGTGGTGCCACCGCCGCCGCCGAGATCCAAGTGATACTTGTATCTGCCAAATTCAACCTCACCGAGGTGTTTGTCGGCGTCGACGCCGAGGTGTTTTCCTAGCGCCGAGCGTTCTTCAGCGTTCGGGGCGCTCGTGCCACCCCAGTTGAAGAAACGTGCGTCGAATTTACTCGGTTTGAGTTTGGACATGAGCACCGCGCGAAGACGAGGACCAATCTCAGGCGATTTGACGTACGACTCCATCGCTTGCGTCTTGTTTGAGCTCGCCGCAATGTCGCGCAGCGCTTCGAGGGCGTTGCCCTTGAAACCTTCGTAATTTTTGCTCAAGAAGACGTAATCTGAGCCACGCCAGACGACGCGTGGAATGAGATTATCCCAAGTGTACTCGCGCTCGTCGTCCACGGCGTCGATGGAGAATAACCCGTGATACCGACAGGCGGCGCGCGACGGAGCGTCGGGATTGTCGCAGTCGGTGGCTTCCGAGTATTTGATCTCCGGATAACTCAAAAAGTCACAATCCGGCTCATCACTGAGAAACCTTTTCGCCTTTAACGCGCGCCCGAAACATTTCTCTAAAACAGTCAACGTCGAAGGCACGAGCGGCGGTAAAAGCTTTGCATCCTTTGGCGCGCTGCCAAACGCAAAAATCGGCACCCATTGCCCAAAATCGCAGTGCTCGAGCGCGTAATCGTGTTGCAAGCACGGCGAACTCGGCGCATCGCTCACCTCGAACACAACCTCGAACGGCTCAAAAGTACCATTCGTACCACGCAACCTCGAAGGAAAATAGCGCTCAATCGTGCTCGCCACCAATCCCGCCGCGCGCGTCACTCTGTGCGGCGAATGTAATCGGTGCGCCCCTCGCGCCTTTTGCCGCTCTTCTTGTCTAATCTCACTCGCACTCCTACGCTCCTCCACACCGTCATCGCCATCGTCATCATCGCGATCATCCTCATCTTCATCATCGTCGTCATCATCGCTCGAGCCCCGACCGAAACGACCGCGCGCGTCGCGAAACGTTCGCCCATCCAACACCCACGTCGCGCCCGCGCGCCGCGCGTCGTCTCCGTCCTCCTTCTCGTCACCATCGTCGTCATCGCTCCGATCGCGCGCCACGCACGAAAGCACGTGTAAATCCCCGTCGTACTGCGTCAACGTCGTCTGCACCGCGTTCGACGTCCTCGACATCCAAGGTTGTTTTAACACCCCACCACCCAACGCCGACGTAACACCATGCGCGGCGACGGAACCTGCGCGACTCGCGACGCCGACGACGACGCACGCGCACGCGCACGCGACGACGACGGACGCCGCGCGTGGGATCGACCACGTTCGCATCGCGTCGCCATCGACGTCGAGCAATCGCGCGCGCTCGCCCATCGTCGGCTAAACGCGTGTGCGCCGCGCACTGCCGATCGGGGCGACGACGACGACGACGATGGTTTTGTGTGTGTGATTGTGACGGGTCCCGGTGGGATTACGCGGTATGCATACAGTACGTACACCACATTACAACTTGCGTTTCTTCGATGGCTGCGCATCGTCCGATGGTGGTGATGTGTTCTGACTAGGTTTTGCGGTGCCGTTGGCGAGCTTGTGGGCGTCGTAGGCGGCGGCGATTGTATCGACGCACGCCTTGCTCGCCGACGCGTGGTGGACGACGGGGGCGGGGTAGTCGACGCCGACGACGCATCCAGCCTTGCGCTGGACGTCGAGAGGCGCGGTCCAGGGTTCGTAAATGTACTTACTGGGCATGTTTTTAAGCACGGGTAAGTAGTGCTTGACATAGTCGCCATCTTTGTCGTATTTTTTGGCGAATGAATGCGGGCCGTAGACGCGAAAGTATTGGTAAAAAAAAGCCGAACACGAGAGCCACATCCAGTTGCCGTTGTTGATGGCCCAATCGGCATCGACGAGTTCGCGATCGAAAGTGTCGCGTCCCCATTCCCAGTGAATAAATAAGTCACCGCGCGTTAAAAAGCACGCCACGGCGTGACGGGCGAGGTGATGAAGCCAGCCTTCTTGGCGCAACTGAGTCATCGCGGCGTCAATCCACGGGTAACCAGTTTGTGAGTTTTCCCATGCGGCATACAACTCCTTGTCCTTAATCCAAGGAATTTGTCGACAAATTGGGTTACCCTCCATTTTATCAAAGTTTGCCGTGCCCGCACCGACGACGTAATAGAATTCTCGCCACATGAGCTGTCCCATTAAACTCGTCGGCGGCTTGGAATGCTTGCCATCGAGCGCGGCGAGCACGGCTTTGAGCTCATGATAAAATGTTCTCGGCGATACGCATCCGAACTTCAGGTACGGACTCAGTGCCGTCGTTGACGGTGTAATCAATGTATTGGCATCCATCTTCGGATTTTCCCCCTTACCACCACCCGCGGCGATTTCAAACGGACTCTTTGGTTTCGGCTTGGATTGCTTCAACGCGTGAAATCGCGTCGTCGGATTTGTGTTTGGCTTCTCAAACCCTGCAATCCATTCCGTCCGTGCGAGTTGTTTGCGAAGTCGAATGAGACCTTCAGTTTCGCCGCCGCGAGCGGGAAAGCCTTCGTCGTCGCCTAAAGCCTCGTATCCCAGATCCTCGAGCGTGGGAATTCCGTAGCCGTCGGCGACGCCAGACACCAACGCGCGAGTCTCCTCAAATGTCCCCGTGAATGGTTTGGGCATCTTTTCAGGCGCCCCCGTCGCCAGCGCAGGCTCGCCCATAGACCCTACAATTTTCAAAAAACCCTGATACGTGGTCGGGGGCGGACCTTTACACTTTTTCAACACTTCGTCTACGTCGTACAACGTGTGCCCGCTCACGCTCGCGCACTCCACCCCAGCGCGCTCCAACGCTCCGCGCACGGCTAAATCTCGCACTTTTGCGTATGGTTCAATATCATGCTCCCATGTTACCAAGTTGACGTCCCATGATTTGCACGCACGCGGTAAAACCACCCTAGGCTCGCCGTGAAGGACGAGCAGCGAACTCCCGACGCTTCGCAACGATGCGTCCAAGTCTCGCAACGACTCCAGCAAAAACCGCATGCGATTCGCTCCCACGCGACTGGGCTTACAAAACCAAGGGTCGAGCACGAATACAGGCTGCGACGCGCTCACGGCGTTGCCTTTAATGCCCGCTAAAAGAGCTGGGTTGTCGTGCACGCGCAGCGCCTTGCGAAACCAGACGATGGACCTCGTCGTCGAAGACGCCGCGACGGCTGGGGACGACATGGCGCGCGACACGAGGTCAACTTTGACGCGTGCGCGTTGGCGCTGTAGTGTAGTGCTTCACAAGCGCCTCGTCACGCGTATCTGAAAAAGTGCAACGCGCGCCGCGGGAGGCGTCGACTGAGGTATTCACGCTTTTCATTTTCATATTAAATCCGCCGCGTGTGACGGTGTCTATCATCGGCAATACGATTGTTTTTCGGTAGTGTGATCTACGTGTATCATCAACGGACGCGATCACGCGGCGCCGTAATTTTCTTTATCTGAGTGAACGGTGTCTGAATGATAGTGGTGCTCGTCATCCGTCGCGCTCAAGCTCCGGTGATGACGCGCGCGCTCTTCGCTGTCACTTCCGAGTTGGCTGTGCGTATCATTATCGTCGTCGTCGTCATCTCTTTCCTCAGCGATGACTTCCACGGGACCAAGATCAGAGACGTCGGCGATGCGGTCAGTGGCGTCGCTCCCGAGCGTCGCCGCGAGCGACGCGATGGAAATGGCGTCGAAACGGTCGGTGAGCTCTGATCCCGCGATGGATCCAGCTATAGAACCCGCAATGGAAACTGTGTCGTCCCCCTTGTCGCTAAACGCCACGCGCGCACCCGTACTCGCGTGTGGAATATCCGTCGCTAAACTCGCCATCGCTTCTGACAGTTCCTTGGCGCGTTCGGCGCGCTCCGAGCACACGCGTTTGGCTTCTATGATTTGCAGCCTCGCTTCTTCAACCGGATCAAACTCCATATTTGATGCGAAAGGATTCGCACCTTCAGGCGCTGGTGGTTCAAGTTCATGCCTCCCAAAAAAGTTGCCACCACCATCACCGTCGTCATCGCTCGCTCTCCACGCGTCGTCGTCGTCGTCGTCGCTCAACGTCGCGTCTTCGCTATGCTCGTCGTCGTCGCTGTCAACATCGTCACTACTATCATCATCATCATCATCACGAACACCACCCGACTCCGGGCGAAGCTTACTCATCACCCCAACCGACGCATCGCTATCGCTCCCATCGCTCTCACCTCCAACCACCCGCGTCTCCCGACTCGCGCTCCTCCGCCCGTCCGCCTGCTCCCGCCCGCGCGTCTCGTCCCGCCCGCCTCTCGCTCGCGTCGCCTGCGTCGTCGCCCCACCACCCCCTTTTGTCGCGCCTCGCGCGTTGACGTATGGATGAAACACCTCCCCTCGTCTGCGCGCGGCGTGTTCCTTCAATACTTCATCGGATAACACCTTGAATAACTGCCCTCGAACCCGCGCGTCGGCGTCGGCGTCAGCGTCGTCACCACTACCTCGCGCCGCGGCGCCGTCATCGTCAACCGCGTACCCGCGCAAGCGTATGTGCGCTTCGGCGATGGCGCGAGGGATGGTGCTAAACGTGCGTAACGATCGAGCGAGACGCGCGGTTTGTTCGCGGGTGACCGTGTAATCACCGCTGCGGTCGCGACCGTCGTCGTCGTCAAAGGCGGCGTCGTCGCGTGATCCCATCGTCATTGAGTGATGGGGCGATCGACCACTTTACGTTGAAGAGGCGCTTTATGAGGATGCAGATATTTACGACGCGGGGAGGTGAGGCGACGACGACGCTGTGTGATGTATGATGTATGGTATCTGTTGTATATGAAAACATGATGAGAGTTCCTCTGTGTGCTGTGTGTCGTAGTGCGGGCACCTACGCCGAGCCGTAGGCGCGGGTTAATTCGGATTTGAAGCGCGCGACGATTTGCGGACGCTTGAGCTTGAAGGCGGCGGTGACCAAGTCGTTGTCTGGGGTCCACGGTTCGGCGGTGAGAATGTACGATTTAGGGGTTTCAAAGCTCACGAGCTTGCCGGATGCGCACGCGGTGATGCATGCGTTGGAGACTTCTTTAATCACCGCCGGGTTGGCGCACAACGCGGTGATGTCGCCGGCGATGCCTTTGGCGGCGGCGAATTTCAACACGGGTGCTTCGTTGACGACGACGACGGCGATGCAGTGGGAATGGTTGGAATCCGCGTACGCCATAGCCATGCCCACGTACGGGCATTGCTTGAGCACGTTTTCAACCTTGCTTAACGCCACGTATTCGCCTTGTTGAAGCTTCACCAAGTCTTTTTTGCGGTCGATAATCATGAGTTGACCGTCTCTGGTAAACTGCCCAATGTCCCCAGTGTGAAAGTAACGCACGCCGGCGATGGTGGAGAATTCAGACGTGTTCTTGGCGTCGAGTTCGGGGTCTGGCATGTGCGGGGCGTTGAAATACCCTTGGCACACGACCGGACCACCGATTAAGATCTCACCGCGTGGCATACCAATCGCGGCGTTCTTCTCATCGGCGATGCGATATCCACCCTCTTCCCAGTCGCGCAACGCCACGCGCACCGACGTCAACACTTGACCGACGGTTGGGGAGTAATCGTCGAATTGTGCAATCGTCCCGCACGAGCCAGTTTCGGTCAAGCCGTAGCCTTGGCGCACCGGACAACGGAAGCACGTTTGCATGAAGATCTGCGTTTCACGAGAGAGTGGGGCAGAGCCAGAAATCATCACGCGCACGCGGCCGCCGATGAGCTTTTGCACCTTTTTAAAGATGAGGGCGTTGAAGAAGAATGGCGCACCGATTTTACCCGCTTCAAAGTCACGACGACCCGCCTGCAAACCAGCATTGATGAGCTTCTTCAACAGCGGCTTGGCGCCCGCGAATTTCGCTTGCACGGCTTGACGCACGCGATCGAGCACTGCTGGCGCGAACACCATGAACGTCGGTCGCAGCGTCGGGGCGTCGCCTCGCGTGCCAGGGGCGAGCTTCAAGCCCGTATCCGTCAATGTCTGTGGTGAACCGTATCCAATAGCCGCACCAAGGGCAAGCATTAACGTTTCAGCCGCCATTTCCATAATGTGCGCCAAAGGCAAGTACGCCAAGTATACATCCTTGTTGCAAAAGTCACCCGCGTCTTTGAGTCCAGACATTGTCGCGCACACGTTGTCGTGGTTCAACATGACACCTTTCGGTGCCCCTGTGGTACCACTGGTGTACATCAACACCGCAATATCGCTCGGCTTTGGTGGACGCGCATCCATGGGCTTACGCGTGCCAATCTCCGCCACCTCATCGAGGCTCGTTTGGAAAACACTCTTCGGTAACGCGTCGATGGATTTCTGCTCGGGTTCGCCCATGGTGACGACGTGCTTCAACGTCGGGCAATCTTTCGCCACCTTGGTGAGCGTCTTCAACAACTTTCCATCGCACACCACAACCGTGGCTTGCGTTTGATTAATCCCATGTCTCACCCCGTCCTCACCGAGCGTGGCGTAAATCGTCACCACGGTTAAATTCATCCGAAAGCACGCCTGCGCGGTCAACTGCCAGTCGCGCTTGGTGTCGGCGTAAATGATCACCTTGTCTTGCGGCTTTAATCCCGCCAAATCAACCAACCCGGACGCGATGGATTTCACACGCGCATGCGCCTGATTAAACGTAAGCCATTTATACCCCCCAAGCTTGAGTTTCTCCACCTCTCGTCCATCATTCGCCACCGTCTTGATCGTCTCGACGACGTCGCGTTCGCCCAACGCCGGTCGATTCCCATTAACTTTCACCGCGTACTCAAACGTACTATACACGGTATCGCACTTTGCAAACGGTTGCACGTGAAACCCTTCGTGATCGGCGTTCCGCCACACCTTGACCGAACCATCAGCGTCACCACCGTCGTCGCATTCCACGCTATACGCGCCTCGTCGCTTGGCGTACCTCGGTCTCGACGTCGCAATCTTCACCCCAGCCACGCACGCGGTCGCGCACGCCACCTCCACGGGGGACACCATGACGTGCGACAGAAGACAGAAGGATCACCCGTGTCTCGCCGCGGCGCCGGTCACCGAGCGTGCGTCGTGTACTGGCGCGTGCGCGTGTGATGAGGCGTATTGAATCATCAAATCAATCAATCAA
>Ga0181553_10004963_pt1 | contig 11192 bp, 12 predicted proteins | sample 011ome_17_FD_133753 | JGI IMG/M metagenome (GOLD analysis project Ga0181553, IMG submission 133753) | Coastal salt marsh microbial communities from the Groves Creek Marsh, Skidaway Island, Georgia - 011502XT metaG (megahit assembly) | ecosystem: Environmental > Aquatic > Marine > Intertidal...
ATATAGCGCAAGCCCGTTCCTGTTTCCGTCATTTTCCAATCTTGATGGGTGGATAGATACAGCTCAATCTCAGCTTGCTCATCTGCCGAGAATTGTGCATTCATTTCAATGGATTCATCTTTTGTCCAGTTAGGGTCATTGACAATCATTTCTCCTTCATCACCTGCGCATGCAAAAAGTGCTAAACTAAAGAATAGGATGCTGTGTTTAAGTTTCATGCAGTGAAATGTACTTTGTTTTCTTCAACGAATTTAGGCAAAATGGTTACGAATTTTTCAATAGCCTCAGTTATAGAACCAACATGTTTTCCACCAGAGGCATTTTTGTGTCCTCCACCACCAAAATGATTTCTAGCGATGTCATTGACAGGAATCGTTCCGCTTGAGCGAAAAGAGATTTTTATCAATCCATCTGCCTCTTTAAAAAATACAGCCATTTGCACTCCTTGTAAAGCAAGAGCCTTATTCACTAATCCTTCTGTATCACCTTTTTTTGCCGAAAACCGAGCTTGTTCATCAAGTGTTAGAGAAACATAGGCGATTTTGTATTCGTCCTTTACAACGAGTTTTTCGAGCATTGCGTAACTCGTAAGGCGAATTCTATTCTCGGTATTATTATCGAAAATAAGTTCGTGTACACGTGAATGATGCAAACCTTTATCGATCAGATAAGCTGCTATTTCATGTGTTCGAGGAGTCACCGAAGAAAAACGAAATGAACCAGTATCGGTGATTAAGCCCGTATAAATAGCTTCACTAATGGCGTCATTAAGTTTGAATAAATCGCTTCTAGCATTGATCAATTCAAAAATGAGTTGAGCCGTTGAGCAAATTGCGGGGTCAGAAAACATGATATCCACAAATTCGGATACTGGATCTCTGTGATGGTCGATCATTACTTTAGTGGCTTTGGCTCTGCCTAAAAGCGGGTCCATTTGACCAATTCTTCCGGGAGCATTATAATCAAGACAAAATATGACATCCGCATCATTCATTGCTCGAGTTACCTCTTCACTATTTTCTTCCCAAGTTTGAATTTGATCATATCCTTTCATCCAGTGCAGAAAGTCAGGAGCCTTGTCTGGATGACAGATAATGACTTTGTCGTGTTCTTGTATCAAATAATGGTAAAGTGCCAATGAACTGCCGACACTATCACCATCCGGTGATTTGTGAGCAGTAATTACAATTTGTCCTGCCGATTGCAAACAATCGTTCAGTCGATTAATTTTTTCTGAGGTAAATGGCATAGTTAATAATAAAAAACCGTCCTTTTCATACCCTATTCCCAATCCCGTTGAAAGGGTGGGGGGGATGAAAAGGACGGTTCAAATTCGATTATTCAATTGGATTAAAATCCGAGTCTCTCTGTTTTACGGTGAAATATCGCAACACCCATACAAACACGGTCAGTATTGGTTAGTTTACGATCGCTGCTACTTCCAGTTGCAGGAACACTTACCGTTACATAGAATTTTTGTGTTTTATCAGTTGAGAAAACAACGTATTGTTCCATTCCTTCAGCTGTGTTATCGAAAATAGTTTCGCGTTGACGCTTCATATCCGTACGACCATTTCCATCTTTCACACGAACGATAACGTCATGCGCTAATTCAAAATTAACATTAGCTGCACTTTCAACATCGGTTGTAGTTGCAACACGATACTCATATCCTTCATAAGCTATGAAGGTCATTTCATACGTTTTGCCTTTTTCAAAAGCGCCACTTTTAGATTGGTTATTTAAATTCCAAAATTGTCCTTTGTCTTCTTTACCAAATTGGCCTTGTGCAAGCAAATGCGTTTTTTGACATTGTGCGAAAGCCTGAATAACGATCAGACTACAAATACCTATTCCGGCTAATACTATTCTTCTCATAATCGATTATTTGGTGTATTTATCTCTTAGTTCAGTTGCTTTGGTTTTGATTGCATTGTAGGCAGCTTCATTCATTGTGTATGAACCTCCACCTGTCAATACAAGCGTTCCACTTTCGTTATTAGAAACGTTAGCATCTGATTCCTCAAATTCCATATTCTCTTCGAATACTGCTAATAGATCCATCAAATCTCCTGCCACTTCTTCTACAGACGTGTCATCCATATAAGCGCTGATGAAATCAATCAAGCTCTCCAATACTACACGTTGATCACCAATCTTGTTAACAATAGGATCATTGTCTTTGTATTCAGTGACTAAATTTGCAATGATATAAAGGCTTTCCACATAACCTCCGGCCATGATCAGCGACAATTCAACTCCTTTTTCGTTTTCTTCTAGGTACGAATAGCTTTCATAATACGTATCGTTAGAAATCGCAAAAAGTGAATCACTATCACCTTCGTTATTTTCGATGCGATCCATCACGTCTTCGTTAAAAGCTCCTGAAATACCAAGATCATCTCCCAATTCTTCAATCTTCTTGAAATATTTCAAGAAATCAGTTCCAATTCCAAAGCAGCTGAGATACGCTACATCTGCAGAATAAACTCCAAAGTTGATTGCTTTTGACTTTTGGTCAACGTAATTTTCAGCGTTTTCTAATGCGTTAACAAGGTCCATTTGCTTTTCGCCGCCTTGTGCTTTTACAATTTCGAAAAGTTCGTTAGGTGTTGGCACTGAATATTCTAAAACCATATCAGACATACCCGACGTATCAATCGCCTCGGTATCCACTGAATCAGTAATGTCAATATTCGTTAGTTCGCTACCTTCATTGTCTCCGCCGCAGCTCAACAATAATATGGTGCTGGCGCCAATAAAGGCGTGTGAAAGGATTTTTTTTCTATTCATTAGAGTATCAGTTAAATCTAGTGGCTCAAATATACAATTTTTTATATAATTATAAACCAATACCACAAAGAGGTACAAGCTTAAGTGTTATATCAAGTTTGATTTTAATTGAAAGCACGGTAGTTATTCCGTTTTGGGATCGGCATGTCAAAACGGAATGGAAAAGTAAAAAATACTTGAAAATGAGCTAATTAAACTATCTCAAGATCTTATTAGTAGACAGAATGAGCGCTTCTTTCAGGCCATCTGATACATTTACAAGTGGCAAACGCATCGCAGTACCCATTATTTTTCGATGAGCAAGAACTTCTTTGATACCTCCAGGGTTTCCCTCAGCAAAGAGCAGTGAGATAATCGGAAAAAGTTTATAATGGGCCAAATTTGCAGCTGGCATATCACCATTTAGGCCAGCTTCAACCACTGCCTTAAATTCTGTAGGAAATCCGTTTCCAACAACTGAAATTACCCCATCTCCACCAGCGGCAATAATGGGCCAAGTAATGGCATCATCTCCAGAGATTACTAAAAAGTTGTCCGGTCGTTCATTGATAATATGCATTATTTGCTCCATATCACCCGAAGCTTCTTTGACAGCGATAATATTATCAAAATCATTTGCCAATCGTAATGTGGTTGTCGCGGCAATATTCGAAGCTGTTCGCCCCGGCACGTTATATAGGATGATTGGCAAGTTTGTATTCTCTGCAAGATGTTTATAATGAGCGTAAATTCCTTCTTGAGTCGGTTTATTATAATAAGGCGAAGCTGATAATATCGCATCAACTCCATCTAACTTGAAGGTTTTTAAAGCGTTTACAACATTGGCTGTTGCATTACCGCCGATACCAAAAACAATGGGCAAGCGACCAGCGTTTTCTGTAATGACCGTATCTAATATTTTTTGCTTTTCTTCTTGTGAAATCGTGGGAGACTCACCAGTCGTGCCTTGCACGACCAAATAATCAACTCCGCCGTCAATTAGAAAATGCGTTAGTTTTTTTAACGCATCCCAATCTATTGCTTTGTCTTCTGTGAATGGGGTTACCATCGCAACACCTAATCCACTTAAATTACTTTTTTTCATGTTGATTTAAAAGTGTTAATTGTGTATTTGCCGCATGTATGCATGCTAATTCGTCACCGCTACCTCTGATTATCAAATCGTGCTTTTCTTCTTGGTCTTTAATCGAGCATCCAATGGAAAAACCATATTCTAATTGTCGAAACAGAAAATCACCAATTGGGTTCCGGTCAGACAAATCTAAAATCAAATCAAAACGAGTGCGCAACACTTCGTTTAATTTATCACTTTTGATTTTTCCTGTTAAATTCAAATCAGCATTATGATAATCGTAATGCCCTTGCGGTGCATCCGAATTTTTCTCTTTTCGAGGGTAGAGAAATGAAATTTGCGCATGGGGGAATTGTCGCTGAATTTCTTCTTTAAAGTGAACCGGATTTTCGTCAGCGATATACAAGAGGCTATTCACTTTTTCTGGTGATAAAAGCCTGGCTGTTCTTTTGGCTATTTTTTTGCGTAATAGTCGCTGTGTTAAATATGGCTTCATATTTTATCCGATTTCATAATTAATCATTGCTAAGAATTGATCTTCTGAAATAATTTGCACTTCTAATTTATTCGCTTTCTCTAATTTTGCAGGCCCCATGTTCGCGCCAGCAACAAGATAGTCCGTTTTTTTCGAAATCGATCCGGTATTTTTACCACCATTTAATTCGATTAGATCTTTTAACGCCTTGCGACTGACTTTTTCAAATACGCCTGAAATAACAAAGGTTTTGGCTTGCAATAAATCGGAACTATTTTCTGCTTCTTCAATTTCAAATCTCAATCCCGCTTGTTTAAGTCGTTCAACCAATTCACGGTTTTCTTCTTCCAAGAAAAATTGTTGAATGCTGATTGCGATTTTTTCTCCAATTTCATCTACGCCAATCAGGGTATCAAAATTAGCATCAATGAGCGCATCAATCTGTTTAAAGTGACGCGCTAATTTTTTTGCAACGGTTTCACCAACATATCTGATTCCTAAAGCGAATAAAACGCTCTCAAATGGAATTTCTTTTGATGCTTTTATACTCGCTATTGCATTATTTGCAGACTTGTCAGCCATTCTTTCTAGGCTAACGATTTGATCGAAGGTTAAAGAATATAGGTCCGCATAATTGTGAATAAGACCTTCTTGAAATAATAAATCGATTGTTTCTGGTCCTAAGCCATCGATATCCATGGCTTTCCTAGAAATGAAATGGTCAATTCGACCTTTAATTTGAGGCGGACATCCATTGGCGTTTGGACAATAATGTTGTGCTTCTCCTTCTTTTCTTACTAATTCCGTTTCGCATTCAGGACAAAGCTTAATAAAGGCAATCACTGAACTTGAGGGTTCTCTGAGTGATTGGTTAACGCCAACTATCTTGGGTATGATTTCTCCACCCTTTTCAACATATACCGTATCTCCTTCATGCAAATCTAACTTCTCAATTTGGTCTGCATTGTGGAGGGATGCACGTTTAACAGTAGTTCCAGCCAGTAGAACAGGAGTTAAATTGGCAACGGGTGTTATTGCTCCGGTTCTTCCAACTTGATAGGTTACTTCGTTCAGTTTTGTCTGAACTTGCTCGGCCTTAAATTTGTAAGCAATTGCCCATCGTGGACTTTTTGAGGTGAAGCCTAGTTCATCTTGCGTACGATAGTCGTCGACTTTTATAACGATGCCGTCTATTTCAAAAGGCAAATTTTTTCTTTCTTCATCCCAATAATGAATGAAATCCATTATTTCATCAATACTTTGACATTGACGAATCATTTTTTTCGATGCATTCGGAATTTTGAATCCCCAATCACCGGCCATTTTAACGGCTTGCGAGTGGCTTTCGGCTCCAATGTTTTCTCCGTACACGCCATATAAATAGCAATCTAATTTTCGTTCTGCAACTATAGCTGAGTCTTGTAATTTAAGTGTTCCAGATGCTGTATTTCTCGGATTTGCATAAAGTTCGTCTCCATTCTCAGCCCGTTTTTCGTTAAGTGCATTAAAATGGTCTAACGGAAAAAAGATTTCTCCGCGAATTTCAAACTTGTGTGGGAAGTTCCCTTTTAACTTTAAAGGAATAGTTCGAATCGTTCTGACATTTGCAGTTACTGCTTCACCTTTTGTGCCGTCACCTCGAGTTACGGCCTGTTTTAAGACACCACCCTCATAGCGAATTCCGATAGCAACACCATCATATTTAAGCTCACAAACATAAGTTGGCTGACCTGGAGCTAGCTTATGCACCCTATTCTCCCAGTCTACGATTTCTTCTTCCGAATAGGTGTTTGAAAGCGAAAGCATGGGGTATTCGTGCTGAACCGATTCAAAGTTCTTTGTAATGTCTCCGCCTACGCGTTTCGTTGGACTATTTTCAAAAGCAAATTCTGGGTAATCTTTTTCGAGTTTTTCGAGTTCTTTTAATAATTGATCAAACTCATAATCACTGATTGTAGGTGCATTCGATACATAATAGCTATAATTATGTTGCTCCAATTCCTTTGACAAGGTTGCAATTCGTGACGCAGCTTCTTCCTTATTCATGGTCATTTAAATTCTCAATTGCAGATTCTTTCTCTTCCTCAGCTTGCTCAATGGCAACAATTTTTTTTTGGTAACGACCTTGAATAATATCAACCAAAATCAGAACCACAATAACAAAATAGAAGGTTGTTTTACTCATCGGCTCAACAGGGTTTCCAAATAATTGAATATGAGCTAAATGGCCTCCTTCTGTCAAAAGCATTACGCCTACAATGAGCAGGACGAATAAACCTAAAACCTCATACATCCTATTTTTTTGAAGGAATTCGGAGACTTTATCCGCTAAAACGATCATTAAGATGCCGCTCAAGATAATAGCGATCGCCATCAGAATGAGTTGACTGGATTCGCTTGGAATATGACTGGTTAATGCCATAGCACTTAATATGGAGTCAAAAGAGAAGACAAGATTCATAACAACGATCATTGTGATGACTTGAGCAACACTTCTTTTCTTTTTAGTTGAGGCTTTATCATGACCTAAGCTTTCATGTGAAATCATATGCCAGATCTCTTTAATAGCTGTATATATAATAAAGCCTCCGCCGAACAGTACAATAATGCTATGCAAATTGAACGAGGCATCCATAACACTATGCATCATCACTTCGTCTCCATGTGAATTCATACCTAAAATTTCTTCTCCCAGTTCAATCCCAAACCATTTGCCTTGAAAAAGTCCAATCAGCGAAAAAAGCAAGAATAAAAGTCCGATTCGCAAAACGATAGCCATTCCAATTCCCATTTTACGCACAAAAGAAGCTTTTCCTTCAGGCGCCTTTTTTGATTCGAGAGAAATATAGAGTAGGTTGTCAAAGCCGAGAACAGCTTGCAACAATATGAGCATTAGGAGCGTGAAAAGATTGTCTACCGTAAATAATTCTGCCATAAGCTAATTTTTGAATCAAAATTAGTCAGATTTTCGATGAGTAAACGGGGTTGAAGAATAGTTTTCAAAGAAGTTATTCACGATCGGATACTTATTTTAATCCAATTGTCATTTCTCGCTTACCGGGAGGTCCAGGTACATTGTACACTTTGAATCCTGCGGCTTTTAAGTTTCTTTTAAATTGACCTTGCGCGCAGTATGTAACGAGTCGTCCGTCGAGTTTTAGAGAAGAATACATTTTAAAAAGGATATCAACTGACCATAAATCGGGTTGAACTCTTGGACCGAAAGCGTCAAATAATATTAAATCAAATTTGGAGTTCTCCATTAATGCTGACTTTATATCGCCCTCTTGTTTTAATAAAGTGAGTTGCTCCGTTAATGCTACTTCTTCTTCCCAGGCAGATTCGTGTGCGTCTAGATAAGTTTTAGAAAAAGAGGAGTCAATCAGCTCGTCGTAGCCCATTTCCTTGATGATTGAAAAGGGTAATGGGTATTTTTCAATACTGGAATAATTAACTTGAATGGGATGATTAGAAAGATATTCCATTGTAACGAGTAAGTTAAGGCCAGTCCCAAAGCCTAATTCAAAAATATTGACCTGTTCTTTTTTAATTTCAGCTAATCCGTGCTTAATAAATACATGGCGTGCTTCGTTTAAAGCGCCATGTTTTGAATGGTATGTTTCATCCAGGTCAGGAATTAACAAAGTTTTTGAATTGTCGCCCGTTACAATAATTTTCCTTTCCATTAGTTTTAATATCTTTGCTCAAAATTACAAACTATGTCCAGATTATTCGTCTTTACAGCATTAGTGCTTCTTACCCTTACTGTAGGTTGCGAGCGTTGCATGCGTTGTCGTTATTCTTATGTAGAAACGGTTATTGTCGAGACGCCAGATGGTGAAGAAGAAGAGAAAGTAACTTACGATGACCAAATTTTATTGGATGCTGATGGTGCTCCCTATGGCGATGAGTGCGTGAAGTACGATGAATACAAAGATAATAAGGACGGTTACCAGTTTGAAATCGAGATATTTTATGAGATCGAGGCACTTTCAACCGATCTTGAAAACTTCACTTATACGTGCGAAGAATTGTAGTTGATCTTTAGAGATCAGTCTTGTTTAGAATATCATTTAGATTTTGAATCAAATTTTCAGGTGCTCCGGTCGGTCGCATATTTTGTTTTTTGACAAATACTAAATCTGTATGAGCAGTTGTTAATAACTGACCAACTTCGTTAAAAATTTCGTAATCGAATTCAATTCTTGCTGCGGGGACTTTTTTTAAAATTGTTTTTATGGTGATCAGATCATCATACCGCGCGGGTTTAATATATTTAACATTAAAATTTATGACGGGAAGCATGATGCCATTTTCTTCCATCGAACGATAGCTAACTCCCAAAGAACGTAGTGTTTCGACACGACCTATTTCAAAAAATTGAGCGTAATTACCATAGTAAACATAGCCCATTTGGTCCGTTTCTCCATAGCGAATTCGAATTTTTGTCTCGTGTAAATACATTTTGTGTATATTCGTTCGGTTGTCTTTTGGCGCTCGAAAAAGTAATGAGAATATTCCACATTTGAGTGTAAAAAATTGATAAGATCACTTAAATAAAAAAAAAAAGGTAAAAAAAAATATCAAATTGATTTTTTTTATAACTTTTTTATGTGAATATTTGTCGAGAAGTTAAAACACCTAATAGAGAAAAACTAACCGTATAAATTACCACGACCTGCATGAAGAATAAAAAAAACCATGAATTGATATGGGAAGATTGCCTAAAGGTGATCAAAGACAATGTGAGTCTCCAAAGTTTTAAAACTTGGTTTGAGCCCATTGTACCAATTCGATTCAAAGGAAAGGTTTTGACATTGCAGGTGCCATCTCACTTTTTCTATGAGTGGTTGGAAGAACATTACATTGATTTACTGAAGAAGGTCATCAAAAAAGAAATTGGCACAGACGCGAAGTTGGAGTATTCCATAATAATGGATAAAAGTGTAGATAAGAAAACGCCATACACTGTTAAATTACCTACTTCGAGCAAGAAAAATTTATCGAACACTCCGGTTTCAATGCCATTAAACATTGGCGAAAATCCTATTCGGAACCCGTTTGTTATTCCAGGGTTGAAAAAAGTAAATGTGGATTCTAATTTGAACCCCACCTACTCATTCGATAATTTTGTAGAAGGGGATTGTAATCGTCTTGCACGCTCAGCTGCTTTTGCTGTTTCAAATAAACCCGGAGGAACAGCATTTAATCCATTATTAATATATGGAGGCGTTGGTCTAGGAAAAACGCATTTGGCACATGCGATCGGAATTGGAATTAAGAATCAGTTTCCAAACAAAACTGTATTATATACCCAAGCAGAAACATTTACACGTCAGTTTATTGATTCAATCAAGAACAATACGACGAATGATTTTATCAATTTTTATAAATTGATGGATGTTCTCATTATTGATGATGTGCAATTTTTCGCTGGGAAAGAAAAGACACAAGATGCCTTTTTCCACATTTTTAATCACCTGCATCAAACAGGTAAGCAATTGGTTTTAACAGCTGATAAAGCACCAGTTGAAATGAAGGGGATTGAGCAACGCTTGTTATCACGTTTCAAATGGGGCTTGTCTGCGGACGTTCAACCACCGGGATTAGAAACGCGAATAGCGATCTTAGAAAAGAAAATCTATGGTAACGGTGTAGATCTGCCTGCTGATGTTTTAGAATATCTAGCTTACAGTATCAATACCAATATTAGAGAAATGGAAGGTGCTTTGACGTCTTTAATCGCTCAAGGTTCTCTCAATAAAAAATCGATTACCATTGAATTGGCTAAAAAGATGATCGACAAGTTTGTGAAAAACACAGCACGTGAGGTCTCTATGGATTATATTCACAAGATTGTTTGTGATTATTTCAATTTGCCAATCGAATTATTAAAATCGAAAACGAGAAAACGAGAAGTGGTACAAGCCAGACAAATTGCTATGTACTTCGCTAAAAAGATGACAAAATGGTCATTGGCAAGTATTGGAGCTCAATGTGGAGGTAAAGATCACGCTACTGTTTTGCATGCCTGCCGAACGGTAAATAATCTCGCCGAAACGGATAAGCAATTCCGAGGGTATCTCGAAGATCTAGAAAAGAAATTAAATGTCAACTAAAAAAAATGCCTCTCCTAGAGGCATTTTTTGCTCAATACAATAAGATATGAAGGTGGTAATGGTTTGTCTAGGCAATATTTGCAGATCGCCGATTGCAGAGGGGATTTTAAGACAAAGAGCAAGTGAACAAGGGGTAGTTGTTGAAACAGACTCGGCTGGAACATCCGCTTATCATCAAGGAGAGGCTCCAGACTCCAGAATGATGCGAATAGCAAAGGCGAATGGAATTGATATCACTGATTTAAGAGCACGTCAATTTGTAAAATCGGATTTCAAAAAGTTTGATTTAATCTATGCAATGGACAAATCAAACTACGATAATATTTTGAGCTTATCTCAGAATAAAGAAGATCGTGCAAAAGTGAGAATGATTTTGAATGAATCTTCTCCAGGTTCTAATGCTGAGGTGCCTGATCCTTATTTTGGAGGAGAAGAAGGTTTTCAGCATGTGATTGATTTATTGGAGGAAGCAATGGAATTTGTTATTAAGCGCATCCATGAGCAAGGGTAAGGTTTATATTATTCCCATACCGATTAGTGAAAACACCTTAGATAAGGTGCTACCCAACTTTAATCAAAGAATTATTAGTGGATTAAGGCATTTTGTGGTTGAACGCACTAAAACAGCACGGCAATATTTGAGAAAAGTAGATCGGGAATTTCCGATTGATGACTCCGTCTTTTATGAATACAACAAGCACAACAACTATTCTTTTTCGAAAGAAGCAATTGA
>Ga0181553_10004965_pt1 | contig 11192 bp, 9 predicted proteins | sample 011ome_17_FD_133753 | JGI IMG/M metagenome (GOLD analysis project Ga0181553, IMG submission 133753) | Coastal salt marsh microbial communities from the Groves Creek Marsh, Skidaway Island, Georgia - 011502XT metaG (megahit assembly) | ecosystem: Environmental > Aquatic > Marine > Intertidal zone...
CTCTCAGTATACCAGGCTGGAATTTGGTGACCCCACCAAAGCTGTCTAGAAATACACCATGGTTCAATATTTTCCATCCATTGAAAATAAGTTTTTTTCCAATTGTCGGGAAAAAAATTTGTATTTTTTTTCTTAACTTGTTTTATTGCTTCTCTAGCCAATTTTTTTGCATCAACAAACCACTGTTCAGTTAGCAACGGCTCTATAACTGTATTAGTTCTATCGCCATAAGGAACTGTATGATTTATATCCTCAATTTTATCCAAATAGTTTTTGTTTTCTAATTCAAAAATTAATTTCTCTCTTGCATCCAATCGATCAACATTTACATAATCATCGGGTACGTTTTTATTTAAAGTCCCATCTTTATTTAATATATTTATAGATTGAAGCTTATTTCTCTTACCAACTAAATAATCATTAAAATCATGAGCTGGAGTAATTTTTACTGCACCCGAACCTTGTTTTGGGTCGGCGTATTCATCTGTAATAATTTTAATTTTTCTATTTGATATTGGAATGGCGACTTCTCTTCCAATATATTCACTATACCTTTCGTCTTTTGGATGAACAGCTATCGCGGTATCTCCAAACATAGTTTCAGGTCGTGTAGTGGCTATTATTATAGATTGATCACTATCTACTAACTTGTATTTTATATAATACAGCTTTCCTTTAGTTTCCTTTTGAACAACTTCTAAATCTGAGATAGCAGTTTGTAATTTGGTATCCCAATTAGTTAGTTTTAAATCTTTATATATTAATTTTTTTTCGTATAAATTTACAAATACTTTTGTTACAGCTTTGGACAAGCCTTCATCCATTGTAAATCTATCTCTGGACCAATCACAAGATGATCCAAGTTTTTTTAACTGATTAGTAATTATTCCTCCAGATTTATTCTTCCATTTCCAAACTTCTTCAATAAATTTCTCTCTACCAAGCTCTTTTCTGGAAATGCCTTTTTCTAAAAGTTGTTTTTCTACTACTAACTGGGTTGCAATACCTGCGTGATCAGTCCCTGGTTGCCATAATGTTTCAAGACCTTTGTTTCTATTGTGTCTAACAAGTAAGTCTTGGATTGAATTATTTAAAGCATGACCCATATGTAAACTACCAGTTACATTTGGCGGAGGTATAACTATTGAAAAATATTTTTTATTTTTATTTTTTTTAGGCTTGAAACAATGTCTTTTTTCCCAATATGCATAAATTCTATCTTCGATATTTTTATGATTGTATGAATTGAACTTTGACATTTTATTGAATATTATAAAACTTTATATATACCACGGCTTTAATAAACAATTTCAAAAAATTGGCCACGTGGCGGAATGGTTACGCAGAGGATTGCAAATCCTTGTATCCCAGTTCGATTCTGGGCGTGGCCTCCAAAAAAAAATATTGTCTTGAAAAAAAAAAGCTATATTAAGTAATTATTCCCCGGTAGCTCAGTTGGTAGAGCAAGCGGCTGTTAACCGCTCGGTCGCTGGTTCGAGTCCGGCCCGGGGAGCCAGATTAAACGACCTTTTTGATTGATCTTGTTTGATTTAAAATATCTAAAAGCTTATCTTTTTGTTGAGACTCTAAATCATTAAACAGTCTTACTAAAAAACTGTAGTTAACATCTTTTGAACTATTGCCCTCTTCATTTGAACTGAAATCCTGATAGTCTTCAAAGAAATACTTAATTGGAACTTTTAAAAAACTAGAAAGCTGAAGTAATCTTGCTGAGCTAACTCCATTTGTTCCTTTTTCATATTTTTGTATTTGCTGAAATGTTACGTTGATTGCCTTAGCTACTTGAGTTTGGGTTAAACCTAATGATGTTCTTCTTAATCTTAGCTTTTTTCCCAAATGTTGATTTAATTGTGCACTCACTAAATGTCTCCCTCAATTCAAGTTTAAATACCTTTTTAATTTTTAAAGCAAGTTAAAAAATATAAAAAAAACTATAAAAAAAACTTGATTTTGATAGGGTTTTGGCAGGTTTTTTTCATAAATAATGCTCATATATTGGATAAGAAATGATTTTAGATTTAAAGACAATGAGGCTTTGTTTTATTTCTCACAAGACAAAGGCGAAAAAAAATTAATTTATATATATGATGAAAGTAAATTTACAAAAAGATCAGCTCAAAAATGGTGGCTTTACAAAACTTTAACGGAATTTAGAAATAATTTAGAAGCAAAAAAATATAAATTTGAATTTTTTACAGGATTGGAAGAGGTAATTTTTAAAAGCATTCTAAATAAGCAAAATCTAAAGAAAGTTATTTATAATAAAATCTACTTACCTGATGAAGAAAAAATAGAAAAAAAAATTATTAAATTATCTGAAGCGCACAATGTAGATTGTAATGCTTTTTCATCAAATTTGCTCATGGATCCAAGACTTTCCAGAAAAAAAGATGATACACCTTTTCAAGTATTTACCCCTTTTTGGAAAAATGAAGAGTTAAAATACCTGAGTAACTATTCTTATAAAAATCACAATATAATAAATACTAAAAAAATTGAAAAAACATTTAAAGAATTTGAAAAAATTTTACCAAAAAAAAAATGGTATAAAAAATTTGAAAAATATTGGAAAATTGGGTCTTTAGAAGCAGAAAAAAAACTTAATAATTTTATTAACAATAATATCGAAGCTTACGATGTGAATAGAGACATTCCTTCGTTAGATGGGACTTCAAAATTATCACCTCATTTAGCTTTTGGTGAAATTAGCTCTAGAGACATTTATGATCAATATCTTAAATTAAATAAAAAAAACATTGGTTGTAAAAAATTTATAAATGAAATTGGCTGGAGAGAGTTTGCCTATCATCTAATTAATCATTTTCCCCATATGAAAAATAAAAATTTAAGAAAAAATTTTGATAAATTTCCATGGTCAACAAGTAAAACTCATTTGCAAAAATGGAAAAAGGGCGAAACTGGATATCCTATTGTTGATGCTGCCATGAAACAACTTTATGAAACTGGATGGATGCATAATAGACTAAGAATGGTAACTGGATCTTTTTTAGTAAAACATTTAAGGATAAATTGGGTTGAGGGTGAAAAGTATTTTCAAGATACACTGCTTGATTATGATGCGGCAAACAATGTAGCGGGATGGCAGTGGATAGCTGGATGTGGCGCTGATGCAGCTCCATATTTCAGAATCTTTAATCCTATGACGCAAGGAGAAAAATTTGATAAGAATGGTGATTTTGTAAGAAAATGGTTACCTAAACTAAAAACAATTCCAAATAAATACATTCATAAACCTTGGGAAATGCCCAAAGAAATTTCAAAACTTATTAATTTTGATTTAAAAAGGGATTATTTTGAACCAATAGTCGATCACTCTAAAGCAAGAAATGAAGCTCTAAAAGCTTTTGAATATACAAAAAAATGAAAAAGTTAATTATTATAGGATCTGGTATTTCAGGTCTATCATCTGCTTATTATTTAAAAAATAAGTTCAAAATTATTATTTTAGAAAAAAATAATTATATTGGCGGTCACACGCATACTCATTATTTTAAGAAAGAAAATGTAAATTATGATAGCGGATTTATAGTTTTTAATAATAAGAATTATCCTAATTTTATAAATCTAATAAATAAACTGGGTGTGAAATATCAAAAGAGCAGTATGTCCTTTTCTGTGAAACATGATCGCAAAGGATATGAATGGGCTGGAAAAAATTTAAAAACTATATTTAGTATTAAAAATATTTTTACAATAAGGTACTTTAAAATATTAAGAGATATTATTTTATTTTCAAAACTATGTGAAAATTATAATTATAAAAAAAAAATATCACTTAAAAACTTTATTAGAACAAATAAGCTATCTAATGAATTTGCTGATCTATATTTGTATCCAATGTGCTCATCAATATGGTCCTCAAATATAAAAAATATTAAAAATGCTGATACTTCATTTGTTCTTAATTTTTTCAAAAATCATGGTTTAAATAACATAATAACAAAAAGACCAACTTGGTTTACAATTAAAAATGGAAGTCACAGTTATATTAAAAAAATAATTCAATCTCGAAATATTAAAATAAAATTAAATAGCCAAGCTATAGAAGTTGATCAAATCAAAAAAAAGGTAAAAACTATCAATGGTAATATTCTAAAATATGATCATTTGATATTTGCCAATCATTCCTCAGAAGCTATTAAAATATTAAAAAAACCATCTAAAGACCAAATAAAACTTATCAGGTCAGTAAAATATCAAAAAAATAATGTAATAATTCACTCTGATGAAAAACTTATGCCAAATGAAAAGGGGAATTGGTGTTCATGGAATTACCTTTATCATAATAATAAGATTGTCTTAACCTATTGGATGAATTTGTTACAAAATCTAAAATGCAAGACTAATATATTCGTGACATTAAATAATACCAAAATTAGAAAAGAAAAATTAATAAAAAAAATAACTTATAGCCATCCATTATTTACAAAGAGTTTAGAGGAAGTGAATATTTTATTAGAAAAAGCACAAGGTATTAATAATGTCTGGTTTGCTGGTGCTTGGCTTGGTTATGGTTTTCACGAAGATGGTGTGAAGTCTGCAATAAAAATTAGAGACATGATCAATGTTTGAAAACCAATTATGTGATAATAAAATTTTTCATAGGCGAAAAAAACCTTTTTCAAATTTTTTCAATTACAATGTTTGTTCTGTTTTAATAAACTTAAAAAAACTAGATAAAATTAATAAATTAAAATTTTTTTCTATAAATAGTTTTAATTTATTTAGCATAAAACTTGAAGATTACGGCAATCAAAAAGGGAATTTATACAGTTTTATAAAAAAAGAAATTAGAAATAAATATAAAGTTACTAAAAACTATAATATTTATTTAATCACATCACCAAGATTTTTAGGCTATGTGTTTAATCCTATATCGGTATATTTTGTCGAGTTTAATAATTTAATCGAATTTGTAATATATGAAGTGAGAAATACACATCAAGAAAAACATATGTATTTTAAAAAAATTAAATTTAATAAAAAAACTAGTCATAAAATTAATAAAATACTTTATGTATCTCCATTTTTAAAAATGAAAATGAAATACCATTTTAAGATCATTTTAATGCAAAAAAAAATTAAAATATTAATAAACGCAATTAATAATAAAGAAGAACTTCACACAGGTATGTTGTTAAACCTTATGAAATTAGATGATAAAAATTTAATAAAAATGTCTTTTAAAAGAGCCTTTTATGCGCAAAAAATTATGATTATGATACATTACCATGCTATTAAAATGATATTAAGCAAAATCAAATTTAATTTTAAGTTAAAAAATATTAAAAATAATTTCAGCTATTCATGATTAGTTTCTTTAAAAAACTTGTTGAAAAAGAACTTGAAAAACTATCTTGGGGAAAGATTAAATTTAAATTTAATGACTTAATAGAAAAAAGTTATGTTGGTAAACAAAGTGGTCTTGAGTCAAATATAATAATTAATGACAATTCTGTTTATAAAGATCTTATTTTTAGAGGCGATCTTGGCTTTGCAGAAAGTTATATATCAAAAAAATGGGAAACTTCTAACCTCAATTCGTTATTGAAAATATTATTAAAAAATCAACAATTAAATAAAAAAAAATGGAAACCTAATTTTTATAATAAAATTATTGAAAATGTTAATTTTGTTTTAAAAAAAAATTCATTAAACCAGGCAAAAAAAAATATTAGTTTCCACTATGATCTAGGTAACGATTTTTATGGATCTTGGCTTGACGAAACTATGAGCTATTCCTCTGCATTGTATAAAAATAAAAATATTGATTTAAAACAAGCACAAGAACAAAAATACAAAAGTATTATTGAAAACCTGGATATCAAACCTCATTCATCTATATGTGAAATAGGATGCGGTTGGGGAGGATTTATTAAGCAAATAAAAAAAGACAAAACTGATGCCTCTATTGATGGCTACACTATAAGTAATCAACAATTTAATTATACAAAAAAAAATCACAAAAATACTTTTTTTGAAGATTATAGAAATATTGAAAACAAATATACTAACATTGTTTCAATCGAAATGTTTGAAGCGGTAGGTCAAAAATATTGGAAAACTTTTTTTGAAAAACTAAACTCAATGATTGATAAAAACGGAACTGCATGTTTGCAAATTATAACAATAAATGAAAATTCATTTTCAAAATATTTAAGTAACGTTGATTTTATTCAAAAATATATATTTCCAGGTGGGATGCTTCCAACAAAAAGCATATTATCAAATTTATTTAAAGATTATGGTTTTAAACTTTACCATAAAATTTCTTTTGGCTACGACTATTCTAGAACTTTAATGGAGTGGAAGAAAAACTTTAACAATAATTGGGAACAAATCAGTTTTAACTTTGATGAAAAGTTTAAAAGATTGTGGAATTATTATCTTGATTATTGCGAAACTGGGTTTTCTTTAGATCACACTGACGTAACTCAATTTTATTTAAAAAAGAGTAATTAATGAAAAAATCATCTGTAATTGATTTAATTGGTAACACTCCATTAATATACTTGAAAAAACCTTCTGAACTCAGTGGTTGTAACATCTATGGTAAGGCAGAATTTTTAAACCCTGGTCAGTCGGTCAAAGATAGAGCGGCATTTTATATAATCAAAGAAGCTTTAGATAAAAAATTATTAGAACCCGGCGGTACTATCGTCGAAGGTACGGCTGGCAATACAGGTATTGGTATAGCTATGGTTGCTAATTATTTTAATATTGAAACCGTAATTGTAATACCCAAAACACAATCTAAAGAAAAAAAAGATGCGTTAAAAAACCTGGGTGCTAAACTAATCGAAGTAGATGCGGTTCCCTACTCTGACCCAAAAAATTATGTTAAGTACTCAAAAGAAGTTGCTGAAAATTTGTCCAAGTCAAATGGCAGGCAAGTTTATTGGGCAAATCAATTTGACAATACTATAAATAAACTTGCGCACATAGAGACAACCTCAAAAGAAATATTAGATCAAACGGACACAACGGTTGATGCTTTTATTTGCTCTGTGGGAACAGGAGGAACTCTAGCCGGGACGGCTGAAGGTCTAAAAAAATATAATAAAAAAATAGTAGCAGGACTTAGCGATCCTAAGGGCTCTTCATTATATAATTTTATTAAAAATGGTGAACTCATGGCAAATGGTGAGTCAATTACAGAAGGCATAGGTACCTCACGTATAACCAAAAATTTCAAAGACGCTAAAGTAGATGAGGCCTTTCAAATAGATGATCAATATGCATTAAATATAATATATGATTTGTTAAAATATGAAGGTTTAAGCCTTGGCACATCTTCAGGAATTAACGTTGCAGGAGCAATTGAACTTGGTAAAAAAATTGGGCCTAATAAAAATATTGTTACAATATTATGTGATTACGGATCGAGATATGCATCAAAAATTTACAATACAGAATTTTTAAGAAGTAAAAATTTAAAGTATCCTAATTGGCTTGATTAAACTTTTCTTTTAATTTCTTTCTAAGCAAATAATTTTTTTTTAATTTGTACTCTTCAATTAAAGCTTCAGATTTTTTCTTATATTTTTTGGAATATATCATTAACCACTTTCTTCCTCTGGTGTATTTTGCACCTTTGCTACTATTGTGCATATCTAATCTCTTATTTAAATTATTGGTATATCCTACATAACTATGGCGATGGGGATCTCTGCTTATTAACATGTATACAAAGTGCATAGCTAATTGGCGCGCCCTGGAGGACTCGAACCTCCGACCCACGGTTTAGAAAACCGTTGCTCTATCCAGCTGAGCTAAGGGCGCATAAAAATGGTAATATAAAATTTGAAGTCTTCTGTAAACAATTTTACTTAATTTATAAATTTATATCTAATCAATGCCAATATACTTAAAGGTGTCAATTTGGAAATTATTAACATCAAAATACTTACTGCAATTGTAAAATTAGAAAAATTTGCAAAATTTATACCCTCTTCAAAATACATTGATGAAGGCAATGTATTAAAAATTAATAATATAGACGTAATAAAGCTATTTTTAAAACTTAATTCTTCAAAAGAAAGAACTGCAGAATACAATAAAAATAATATTAAAAAAAATACCAACAATAAAGCAGATGAATAAAAATCATTAATCTTGATCTTTTCTTTAGACTTGAAAATTGATGAATTTATTACCACTGAGGGTGACAATAACTTTAAAAGTTCATAATAAACCTTGTTAAATAAAATTAGTACCCTGGCCAATTTAAAACCTGACGAAGAAGATAATAAGCATCCACCAAAGAATGATAAAGTAATCAATATAAATGTGAAATGTGAATAATGATTATTGTTAGTAAAATTAATACCTGAGTTTGAAACTGCAGAGATAAATTGAATCCATGCATCGTTTAATTCTAAGCTTTGATTTAACAGAATGGCCAATAAGAGGAATATACCTAAAAAAAATAAAAAAAATCGATCTTCTACAAAAGTATAAATATTAGAAATTTTTAATAATCCAAGAATTAAAAAAATGTTAAGACTAGAAAAAATCAACAAAATAGAAATTACTATTTTATCAAAATCACTAAATAATATCTCTTTATTTACAAAGCCACCTGTAGAAATAATTGTAAAAGTCAGATGAAACTTATCTAACATTCTCAAGTCAGTAAAATTTAAAAAAAATAAAGTTATTAGAAAAATTATAGAAAATGCATAAATTATATTATTAAAAATTAAATCAAAATTAATAAAAAATGAAATAGACTCTTTTTTTTTTGTTATAAATTTTAACGGGAATATATTAATTTCCTTGTTACCCAAAACTAAAATTATAGTTAAGATATAAAAAATTGATCCAATTACTTGCGTAGAGCTTCTCCACAATAAAATCGGTGTATCAAATGAACTAAGGTTTTCACTAAAAATTGTTGCACCGAATGATGTAAAACCAGATATAGCTTCATAGTAAGATTTCAAAAAATCTTCATATCCACCTAAATAAAAAGGTGTGGACAATAATAATGGTAAAACAAACCAGCCAAATAGTGCAAAAACTATTAATTCATAAATACCAAACTTAGATTTATCAAAATTTATTTTTTTGGTTAAAAAGAAAAATAAAAGAGAAATTGTTAAGCACGGTAGGTAATAATAAACATAACTTTCATAATCAAAATAAAAACAATATAAAATATTAAATAAACTAAAAAAAATTACTAATATGTTGGTTTTGCCAAAAAAATAACAAATCGCTTTTGCGTTCATTAATGCTAATAGTATTCGCTTATTCTAAATAACTGTTCAACTTTTTTAAGCTGATTCCTGGATGACAATAAAATGACAGAGTCATTTAGCTTGAATATAAAATCTTTTGTTGGCACTAAAACCTTACCCTCTCTAACAATCAAACCTATTCTGACGCCATCTACAATTGATGAATCTCCAATAGATTTATTTAACAACTCAGAGTTTTCTAATATTTTTGCCTCTAATAATTCAAAATCTCCGTTGTCTAGTGTAAATACGCTATCTATTTTTCCTTTGTGAACTTGTTTTAAAATTGTAGAAACTGTTGTCATTCTTGGGTCTACAATGTCATCTATTTTAAGAGAGGACTGCAACAAACTGTAATTTTGGCTGTTTGCAAGAGCAATTACCCTTTTAATTCCCTTTTTTTTACACAAAACTGCGCTCATCAAATTAACCTCATCATCATCCGTTACACATAAAACCGTATCAATTTCATCAAGATTAACTTCTTTTAAAATATTCTCATCTAACCCATCGCCTTTAATAACCATTGCTTCATTTAATTCATTTGCAACAAATTGTGCCCTTTCATCATTTTTTTCAATAATTTTAACTCTAGGGTTTGATGGGTGTTCCTCTAAAGATTTGGCAAGATCTAAACCTATATTTCCAGCTCCAATAATGAGTAACTTATCTGATAATTTTTCATTTTTACCAAAAACTTTCATAGTTTGGTCTACTTGTTTGGAATCTGTTAAAATAAAAGCCTTATCGCCCTCAAGTAAAGTATCTTTCTTTTTTAACATTATAAATTTATCATCTCTTTGAACAGCAAGCACATTGGCATTTAAATCTGAAAATGACTGGGTAAGTTTAAGTAAAGGTGTTTTAGTTAATGGACAATTTTCATCAATACTTATTTCAATTAACCTTACCGTACCATTTGCAAACGGAAAACTTTCTATTGCGCCAGGCGCTTCTATTTTTCTCATTAAAGATTTAGCAACTTCATACTCTGGCGAAATTATTACATCTATTGGCAAATGTGATTTGCTAAATAAATTACTATAAGTTGGGTTTAAGAATTCTTTTGATCTAATTCTTGCTATTTTTCTTGAAACATTAAAAAGAGAATGCGCAATTTGACACACAATCATATTTGTTTCATCGTTTCTTGTTACCGCAATAATCATGTCAGCGTTTTTTGCATCAGCAAGCTCAAGAACACTAGGATACGTGGCTATACCAACGATTCCTTTTGCATCTAAATTATCGTTTATTTTTTGAATATCTTCGCTGGTCTTATCAATTACAGTTATAGAATGACCCTGTTGAGATAATTGATTAGCAATTGAATAACCAACTTGGCCAGCTCCGCAAATTATTATATTCATAATAAATTAATTTTTAATATTTAATAAAGATAATTTTCTATGAAGCGCAGTTCTTTCCATACCTATAGCTTCGGCTGTTTTTGAAATATTACCATCAAATTTTTTTAATTGGGTCATTAAAAATTGTTTTTCAAAATTATCTCTTGCTTCTTTAAGTGTTAAGTCAGTATTATTATTAATATTATTATTATCTATTTTTGTAGGATTAAAATATTCATACACTATATTTTTAAATTTTTCTATATTTTTACTTCCCATAATCGACAGTCTTTCAATTAAATTTCTCAATTCTCTAACATTTCCAGGCCAATCATAATTATAAAAAGGGCTAAAATCTAATATATATTTATTAATATCGTATTTTTCGCCTTTAAATATTTTGTAAAAATAATTTGCGAGGATAGGTATATCAGAAGATCTTTGGTTTAGATCAGGTAGATGAAAGTAAATTACGTTTATTCTATGATATAGATCTTCTCTAAAATTTCCATTTGATACGGAATTTTTTAAAAAAATTGAAGAGGAACAAATTAATCTA
>Ga0181553_10004973_pt1 | contig 11186 bp, 15 predicted proteins | sample 011ome_17_FD_133753 | JGI IMG/M metagenome (GOLD analysis project Ga0181553, IMG submission 133753) | Coastal salt marsh microbial communities from the Groves Creek Marsh, Skidaway Island, Georgia - 011502XT metaG (megahit assembly) | ecosystem: Environmental > Aquatic > Marine > Intertidal...
TAAACGTTTCTAATAATATGTGTGTAAGAGCGTGAGTGAATAGTTTCGTTAAATGCCCAAGTTTCAATCCATGTTTCAATCTCAGGTATAGTTGCTAAAGGCAACAGGGCCAAGTTGGGCGAACGGCCCTGCACAGAGTCGAGCACAATCTGCCTTTTTAGATTGCTCGTAAAAATGTGTTGTTCGTATGGTGTAAGATCTTTAAAGTCTTTGGCATCACGCATAACGTCAATTTCTTCAGGTCTCCAAAAGAAACCTAACTGACGATCAGTTAACTTTTCAAATTGTCTATACTTTACAACGTCATAACGCTGGATACCATTACCACCGTTTGGATCTAAGAACGCTAAACTTTTCAGATGATTCTTTTTGTTTTTATTTAAAACACTCATTACTTGTCGCCCCTGACTTAAATTTTACAAGATTCGCAGTCATCTTCTTCAAACTGCTCTTCACTATTATCTACTTCTACTGAATCTGCTACGTCACGATCAATGTCAATTTCGCCCTGACCATCGTGTGTGTTGTTGTAATATAACTGTTTGCCACCGTATTTATAAAACATTACGATATGTTTGAGTAGTTCACTCATAGGAATTTTATCGTCATCGTAGTACTGTGGATTGTAGGAAGTATTTACTGATATTCCTTGATCAATATACTTCTGGAGAATGGCCATAATTTTTAGATAACCCTCCGGTGACTTCTGATCCCATAACAGTTCATACTTGTTTTTAAGGCGTCTAAATTCTGGGACAACCTGACGTAATGCACCGTGCTTACTTTGTTTAACAGATATGTAACTACGTGGTGGTTCTACACCGTTAGTTGAGTTTGAAATCTGTGCTGACGTTTCAGCAGGCATGAGTGCCATAAGTGTTGAATTACGGATACCTGTAGTTTTAAGTTGTTCACGTAAGCCTTTCCAATCAACATGGTCAACTGGATCAACTAACTCGTCAACATCCTTTTTATAAGTATCAACAGGTAGTATACCATCATGATACTTGGTTTCATTTGACTTAGGACATGCACCAAACTCTTCTGCTAAGTCTGCTGATGCTTTGATCAAATAGTAACTCCAATGCTGTGCCCAGCGATCTAACTCTGGTAAACAACTTGGGTCTGAATATGTAAAATCATTTTTTGCTAACCAGTAAGCAAGGTTAATAATACCTACGCCTAGTGGACGTCTATTCTGTGTAGCATAAGCGGCCGCTAGTACTGGATAGTTTTGATAACTTAATAATGCGTCTAGGCCTCTAACAGCAAGTTCACATGCTTTCTGCATTTCTTCTGGCTTTCTAAACACACCCCAATTGATTGCTGACAGTGTACACAGTGCAATTTCACCAGTAGGGTCATTTAAGTCCGTTAATGGCTTAGTAGGTAAGTCAATTTCACAACATAAGTTTGATTGTCTCACTGGTGCTAAGTCAGGTTTAAATGATCCGTGTGTGTTTGCATGATCTACATTCTGTAGATATATTCTTCCTGTGTCTTTACGCTCTTGTACAAACTGGCTAAACAAGTCAATTGCTTTAATTGTTTTTTTACGCAGACGTGTGTTACGTTCTGCTGTTTCATAAAGTTCTTTGAACTTTTCTGGATCAGCAAAGAAAGCATCGTACATTTCAGGCACATCATGTGGTGAGAATAAAGTTATGTCTCCACCACTTAATAATCTTTCATACATTAGTTTGTTAAACTGTATACCATAGTCCATGTGACGTACACGATTGTCGTCAGTACCTTTGTTGTTTTTAAGTACTAATAGGTCTTCCACTTCTAAATGCCATACTGGATAGTAAAGAGTGGCCGCTCCGTTCCTAACACCGCCTTGTGAACAGGAGCGTGTCGCCGCCTGGAAAAGTTTAAAGAATGGTACAACACCTGTGTGGTAAGCATCACCTTTTCTAATAGGTGATTTAATAGCACGAATTCTGCCTGCGCCAATACCTATACCTGCTTTCTGTGAAACGTATCTTACAATACTCGAAGTTGTAGCATTAATTGAATCTAACGAGTCATCAGTTTCAATTAACACGCAACTACTAAACTGTCTTTGGCTAGTTCTAACGCCAGCCATTACAGGAGTGGGTAGTGATATTTGATGTGTTGAAATAGCATCATAGTAATCTTTAACATAGCCTAATCTCACTGCTGGGTCATAGTTACTAAACAATGTTGCCGCAATCAACATGTAAGTCATTTGTGGTGATTCGTATAGTTCACCTGTAACACGATTCTGTACTAGATACTTGCCACGGAACTGTTCCATAGCAACATAGGTTAGCGATTCATCTCTGTCGTGTTTGATATATGAGTTAATTTTATCCCACTCATCAGCTGTATATAAATCCATCAGATCTGGATCATACATACCAAGGTCAATGTTCTGTTTTATTAGTTTTGTAATATGCCATGGCTCAAATTGTCCATAGACATCTTTACGAATATGATAGTTAATTAAACGTCCTGCTACGTATTGATAGTTTGGTGTTTCTTCTGTGATAAGATCTGCGGCTGATTTAATAACTGTTTCTTGTATGTCTGCTGTTTTGATACCTTCATAAAACTGTAAGTGGCTTTTAATCTCAACTTCACTTGCCGATACACCTGTGATACCTTCACAGGCCCACATTACTACTTTATGAAGTTTATCAATGATTAGCGGTTCTTTTTTACCATTACGTTTAGTTACTAGTATCTCTGCCATGTCTATCCTAATTTGTTTATCAATTCGTTACAATCAAATGTTTCTTTAATTTTAAATTTCTGCTGTTCTGTACTTATCACTGAACTTATATCCCAGTTAAGAATATAGTCATTATTAACTACTAATATTATAACGTCACTGCCAAACTCATCAACTGCTTTGGTAATTTTAATATCTGGTGTTTCGTTAACTAGAATTATAGTATATGCTAATCCGAGACAAATAGCAAGATCACAATATCCATCTTCTGCCAAAAGATCCCAAGGACCTAACCAATTAGTTTGATCGTTCCAATGTATTAAATGATTGATTCTAGGTGCGTGACTCCACCATTCATTGATAACATCAAGTTGTTGCTCTAGGGTTTTGTCTTTAAGATTAAGACGTAGTTGTCTCCACTCACGTAATCGTGTTTCAAAATCTTGTGGCCACATCAGACTAGCGTAGATGTGTTAATGAATAATGAATGTGTCCTGCGACGTCGTTTGTACTTGTATACTTAAACAAGAAGTTACTACCTGACTCTTCTACTGATAATACAACACCCGTGTCTGCATTTTCATTATAGTCATCGTAGTATGATAATGCGTTTGACCCTTGTGTTAACGATACTGTTAATGTACCAATACGTTTAGCGTTACCTCTTGAAATAGAATAGTCTATTTTAAAACAGCAAAAGCCATTTTCTTGTCTAGTAAAAATAGTCTGTGCTGTTGATTGATTGTTTTGGATATCAGCTCTTAGGCCAGACTCACGCTTATAGTTACCATAAGCAATAGCTCTAGCATTGTCAAAGTATATACCTCTAACTGATTGGTCAACTTCAACTCTAGTGTGAATTAAATCATCGGTGTCATTACGCTCAAACATATCGCCGACTGACACGTTATCATGTGCTAAAATTTGAATTATTGATTCACTTGGATTTCCATTGCCGTTAAATGTGTTAGCAACATCTAAGAATACATTGTTTGCAGAAATGTTTTTACTTACATTTCTAAAGTATATGCCTGAGTCAGCAATATCATCAAATAAGTTTTGTGTGATTCTATAACCTAGCGGACCTACGTCTGTTGTTCCATCGCCTAACTGTACACCTCTAAACAATAGACTAAATCTACCGTTAGTAAATGTAAAGCCATTTGAGTTAGCGTCTGCTTTAACTCCATATGTAGCACCGTGGAAACCACATTTATCAAATGTGATCATTTCTGGTGTTGTTGCTGAAGTGCCTTCAACTTCGACACAGATAGTACCAACTGAAGCATCTTGTAGATCTGTTTTTTGTAATGGACCACTAAAGTTCATTGACTCAAAATAACATTGTTCTGCAGATTCAATTAATAGAATATGATTTTGAATATTTGACTCAACAGTCATTGAGCTCATTTCAATATACTTAGGCAGTGTTGCTGAGTTAGCGCCAATGTTAGCACCTGTTTGCTGTAAACTATCTGTTGTACGCATAACAAATGTTGGCACTGATGAATCATCTGGAGCCATTCTAATAATACTTGACTCAACACCTTCACCCCATACTTTAGCATATGGTGGAACTAAAATAGTATCACTTACTTTGTAAACACCTGCTGGAAAGTATAGTGAACGTCTAATTTCTGGATTTTTCTCACGACAGAATAATTCGTAGAATGCACGATTAATAGCATCAGTATCATCTGTTTCGCCATCACCTACAGCACCAAAGTCTTTAACTGATGCCATTTCGTCAAACTTAGCACCTAGAGTGCGTTCAACAGCAGGGTCGCCTGTTTTAACTGTGTAACCTGCGGCTTCACCTTTGTATGTGTATGCTGTTGCTACTGATAGAACATCACTAAATTCAGTAAGAACTTCTGTGTTACCGATAACTGGTGCACCTTCTACTAAGGTACCATTACCAATATAAAGTTTACGTTGATCAATTGACCAACCTAATTCACCACCTGCTAGTTGAGGTAGATTTTCCTGTAATCCTTTACGATGTTGTATACGTGAAATTTGTACGATTGCCATAAGTCTCTATCCGTTTATTATGATAGTATTTATCTAGTTGACAAGAAAGATGATTAAGAAATAATATGTTAAGAAATGTAGTATTTGATCTGTAGTTGCTGTCCACCACCATATTTTATCTTGCCGGCTACAGTCTAACCATCTGTTTACTCTATGTTTAGCGAAGTCAATGTGCCAGTGTATGATATAATCTAATATTGATGCTATAACTGCTGTTGTGACGTCTACTAGTAGTGCAAAAACTATAAATGTTCCTACTAGATGATGTAGGTAGTGCCAATGTCCTCCAGCACCAAAGTAATAATATTTTTCTCTTGATCTCCCCCACAAGGCATGTGCTTGTAGTCCAAGATCTATAAAAACATGTTTTAGGAATAATAAAAATAGTAAGTCTGTCATCAATGGTGCTTCTTATAATATTCTTCTACCCTTTGCCACCATAGGTCACGCCACATATCCCATTCAGTGCCTTCTGATATAAACTCTTGATACTTGTAATCCTTTGAACACATTAATACAACACCTTTGCGTATGTTAGTGCCGTATACTTCGTTATGTGCTTCTGCGTATGCGGCCAACTGTAAGAAGTAGTCTTCAATCCACTCACGCTTTTTAGGTTTGTTAGTTTGTTTAAAGTCAAGTATAGCAGGCTCGCCTTTGTGTACACCTACTAGGTCAGTTGTGCCTGCATATATCTTAGGATGATATAAAGCAACTTCAGTTCCCCAATATTCATCAACATTACATAGTCCTTCCTTGATCACAATCTTAGCCATGTCTAAACTTTGTTGTGCATAAGGATTACTGACGCTTTCTTTTAGTTCTTCGCCTAACACATAGTTTTCTAAGTAAGTGTGCATACGTGTGCCTCTATTGGCCGCTTCTGTAACTATCTGCGTTGCTTTTTCTTCACCTACAGATTTGCGCCAATTTGCCAAGGCTTGTTGTTTTTCTTTTGATTTAGTTTTATCTAGTATTGTAGTAACACTAGGAACAGCATTACCGTCTGGACATGTATATAATCTTTTACCGTCTACACTGGCTCTGGATAGTTCTTTGTAATTAAATTTATTTGTTATCATTTACTGTAAAACTTTCCCCACAGCCACACTCTCCTGTAGCATTAGGATTATTAAATTCAAAGCCTTCGTTTAACCCTTTTTTAACATAGTCCATTTCTAAACCGTTAAGGTATACAAGACTCTTCTGGTCTACTATTATTTTAACACCATTGTTGTCAAACACTTCATCGAACTCATCCAAACTATCAACAAATTCCAATACGTATGCCATACCCGAGCAACCTGTTGTTTTGACGCCAACGCGAAGTCCTATTGTGCCTTCTCTAGAACTAATTGCTTTTAATGCACGACTGTGTGCTGTTTCTGTAAGTGTTATCATACCGAAAAACTTGATCCGCAACCACAAGTAGTTTGAGCATTAGGATTACGTATCGCAAAAGTTGATCCTTGAACTGACTCTGTCCAATCTATTTCTGCACCTTGAACGTATTGAGAACTCATGGCATCAACTAATATTGTTACACCATTAAATTCAAAAACAAAATCATCTTCTTCTTTTTGTTCTTCAAATGTAAATCCATATTGCATACCCGAGCACCCGCCTCCTTGTACAAACATCCTAACCATAAGATTTGGATTCTGCTCTTCTTCAATTAATGATTTAATTTTATTAACTGCTGTATCTGTAACTGTAATCATTTAAATTCTAATGCTCCGTCATTTATTTTAGACCAATTAAAAGTTATCGATTCTATCCAATAATTTTGATAGAACTTATAAGTTTTATTTGGAAATTTATTCATTGCTCTAAGTATATAGTTTGCTTGTAAAGGTGCTGTTGTTGTTTTCCCCAAATATTTTGGCGTACATGTTTGAAGTTTCTTTTTCTTCATATAATTTATTGTCCTACAAATACGTTTACTAATCAACTCACACCTGGCGGTCCAGCTAAAGTTTACATACCCAAACATATTAAATAAATTAGGAATTCCGCTATACATCATACCTCGATACCAACTAGTGTCATTGATGTCAATCGTATTTCCGTTGACTTTGATATCTATTCCACCTAACAACTTTATATTTAATCCAGTTGCTAGTACAACAATATCACTACTAATATGTTCACCGTTGCTTAATTTTAAGCCTTTTTCTGTCCAACAGTCTATTGACTGATTTTTTATACTTGTCTTTGAGTCATAAAATGTGTTAAAATAATCATAGTCTAAACTGCAGGCAGGCCGTTGCTCCCAGAAATCATAAGATGGTGTTGTTTTTTTACCATAATATGGATTACATTGTAGAATTCTTTTCTTAAATTTATTTTTAAATAATTTTGAATAAAGATAATTTTTTACAGTTTCGTAAGATTTATATAATCTAGATGATATTTCATTACTGTTAATATTTACTATCCACCCAGGAGATCTTTGTATCAGTGTTACTGATTTAGCAAATTTTACAATACTAGGTGTCATTGTTACAGCCGTACATCCACTACCTACTATAGTTACATCCTTATTAACATAGTTAGTGTTATTCCAATGTTGTGGATGTACAATAGTTCCTTGATATTTTTCTTGATTATCAAATTTTGGAATATATGGATTATTGTAATCATACGTGCCAGTGCTACAAATAATAAATTTACATATATAGTCTGATTTATTAGTTGAGACATGCCATTGTTTATTTTCCCATTCAAGAGATTGTACCTTGGTATTAAATAAAATATTTTTTTTAATATTAAACTTTTCTGCTGTTTGATTTATATAATCCTTAATTTCTTTTCCTAGACCGACAATTTTGCCTTGCCAAGGATTAAAACTGTATCCGTAGGTATACATATCGCTGTCTGACCTAACACCTGGAAATTTCATTAAATCCCAAGTACCACCTAAATCAGATCTTGATTCTAATATTTTATATGATAAGTGCGGACAGTTTTTTTGAATATAATAAGCAGATTGTATTCCTGCTATACCTGCACCAATTATGATTACATCTATTTTATCCATCGTAAAGCGAATTCAGTTATTTTTTGTTTATCTACAAAAGGATCAAACCATATTTCACTTTTGGTTCCAACCTCGTGATCGTACATATAATTATGTAGTCTCCATCCATCGCCTATGATAAATTCTAAACCAATTTCTACATCAATGGTTATCTGACCAATGTTTTCATCTAACCAGGCAAGTATAGGAACGTGTAATAACATTTCTCTACTAATAGATCTGCGTTCACTTTGACTAAGTTGACTATAGACTTGTACTAGCTCTTTACTAGCTAGTATGTTAAAGGCAAGAGTGAACTTATGATCCACTCTTATCCTTGTAATCTTTTATTGCTGATTTGATCGCATCTTCAGCAAGGACAGAGCAATGAATCTTGACGGGCGGAAGTGCGAGTTCCTCCGCGATATCGCTGTTTCTAATTGCGGTGGCTTCATCCAGTGTCTTCCCCTTGAGAAGTTCTGTGACGAGACTACTACTTGCGATAGCACTACCACAACCATAAGTCTTAAACTTAGCATCTTGAATAATTCCATCTTCTACCTTGATCTGTAATTTCATTACGTCACCACACGCAGGAGCACCAACCATACCTGTGCCTACTGCTGGGTCCTCTTTATCTAAACTTCCTACGTTACGAGGATTTTCGTAATGATCTAAAACTTTATCACTATATGCCATGTATGTTCTCCTATACTTGACTATTATTGTATACTATTTATCGACCAGCCGTCAACCGTAAAAAAAGCCCTGCTAAAAAACAGGGCTTATGGAGTAGCAAAAGTCAATGTTGAGATTACCTTTTCATTGCCCTTTTAGCCATGGAGTCAACCGTTTTACGTGCTTTGTCTACAGTCATTGTAGCATTACCCGCTGATGTTAGATCAAAACTAACATGCTGTGGGCTCACGTCTGCAATCATGTTCTTTAACGGCGCTCTCTGTGCCATGCTTTGTAGCTGGCTCAGTGAAATATTAATGCCTAAATTATCTGCCATGTTAAGAAAAGTTTCTGTTCCAACTTTTCCTTTTGTGCCTAAGTCTTCTGAACGACTAATAAGATACTGAACCAAGGCCGCTAGTTCCATTTCAGAACCATATACCTCAAACAGTTTCATTAGCGTCTTTCTCTGCCTAAATCTGTATCTAATTCTGGTTCGTCAGTGATTTCTTCTTCGCTGTCTAATTCTACGTCAGCGTCAGCTTCTAGATCTAAATCTGCTTCATCATCTGTAGCAAACTCGTCTGGGCTAACTACTTCTTCGCCAGTAATTGGTGCCATTGCACTTTCTAAATCTGTTTTTGCCTGTTCTAATGCCTGTACTAAAGTTGAAATTGCTGTGTTTGTTGCGTCGTAATATGCCTGTGTTTGGTTAATACCAAGTTCTTGCTTCATCATTTGTGCTAGATTAGGCAAGTCCTTGTATTGCATTTCTGCAACATCTTCGTACATTTTTTGGATTCTATCAACAACGTCTTGAGCCGCTAGTGTTACCTGTGCTTCTTCAACGTCTGCTTCATTAATTTGTTTTGCTTCGTATGTTTTCTTTTTCTTACCAGCCATTAAACATGAACTTTCATGCTTGTGTTTTTTCTTTGAACCGCAACTTGCTTCTTCCATTTCTTCTTCATCTTCATCTGCCGGAGCAATATCCGCTGGTGCCATTGCTGACATACCAACATGTTTCTTTTGCTCACCTGTACCACCAGCATATGGATTTCTTGTATCTGCTGTGCCTTCTTGAACATGTGCTTCTAATGCTTCTTTCATCATTAGTGCTTGTAAGTAAGCAGGGTTATTCTGTGAAGTGTGTCTATCAATGCTTGATTGTACTTCATTTACTAATGCTGTTGTTTTAGCCAATAACTTCTGAGCCTGTTCTAATGAAAGACCTGATACGTCAACCTTACGATTGAAGTAGCTCTCCATAAGTTTGCCAACCTGTTTAATTTTATTTGTTGCTAGTTCTTGCAGTTTCATCGTCGAATCCTTTTTGTTGATAGTATTTAGCCAATTCAATTGTGTCGTTTAACTTAATTTTAATATCACTTCTAATAGCAATATTATTCAACACTTTGTCGGCCATCAACATTTTTCTATTAGCATCTTTTGTTGTACGCATAATTTGACTTTGACGATCAATATCCGTATCAAGACGCTGTAATCTCTTATCCTGTCTTAGCAAATGTTCTGCTTCTAATATCCTTGCTTGATTCTCTAGTATGCAATATGCTAGAGCGTTGCGACTGTTTGTAAACTCATGTACTAGTGTACTATGACGATACAAATAAAAATATCCGTCGCCAACTGGAGAAATTTTATAACGATTAAAGACAACAAAATCGTCCTTGACTTTGACGATTATATTTGATGAAAGACTTTGTAAGCTCTGTAAGGCGAGGTTACGAAACTTTTTATAATTTTTGTCTGTGGTAGCCATAACAGTCTACCAAACAAACTTAGTTAGTAACCAACCAATGACACCAATCAACATTGTAACTGCGGTGCCAGCCCAAGTAATCAGTTGCGTAGAACGACGGCGATCAAGATGGATAATCATATCCTTGATCTCCTTAACAGAGTTCTCTAAAGAACCTACTTTCTTCTCAACTGTATCTAACTTAGTTTCCAACGCATCGTACCTCTCGGCACATAACTCTACGTGGGCTTCTAAATTTTCTTTCTCAATTTGAGTAGTACTCAACGCTTTTTTCTCCAAAAGGATATTAAAGCATTAAATCTCTGCTGTGCCTAATAAGTAGCCTATATGTGCCTATTTTGTGTAATCTATGCTTTGTAACTAGCCTAAACTAGTTGCTATGTTTTATTTATCACAACCGACTAAATTACTTGGAAATAAGTATTGGTGTGTTCACCTAACGTATTGATTGTATTATTGATTTTAGCTGTTTCTGCTAGGCCATCTATGATAGGTATTCCGTTAAAATCTTGTATAAGACTGCCTACAGGACTGTCCTCGCTTCTATAGGCTTCTATTTGTTCTGAGCAAAAGTCAAAGCACCATATAGTGTAAGGGAATAAACTTGGCATGTAGTAACTGCCAAATATGTGTTCTTCTATTTGAATATCTTCTATCCTAATAGGTGTGTGTTCAACTGTAGGCTGAGCTCTTAAAGATATTAACTGTAAGAATGTTTCGTAGTTACGCTGTTGATTACGTCGTATAATATCCTCAGGTGTTTTAGGCTTACGTGTAAACCCTGTAGGTGTGATATCTATTAATGTATAACAGCGTATCATTCTTTTATTAATTCTACTAACACTCTAAGTCTATCTAGAGCTTCTTTAATCATTGTGTGTTGGGATAATGTTGACCAGTCTTGTTTGTACATCCAGTCTCTATAGTCTTTGAACTCGTCATCTAGTTCAGTAACTAGTTCACGTTTATAGTGTGGA
>Ga0181553_10004982_pt1 | contig 11180 bp, 6 predicted proteins | sample 011ome_17_FD_133753 | JGI IMG/M metagenome (GOLD analysis project Ga0181553, IMG submission 133753) | Coastal salt marsh microbial communities from the Groves Creek Marsh, Skidaway Island, Georgia - 011502XT metaG (megahit assembly) | ecosystem: Environmental > Aquatic > Marine > Intertidal zone...
AGCTTTCCCTGAATCCGGTTTCGGGCTGCAAGTGCATGAGTCGCTTTTTGTCTCTTCTAATTCTGGATAGAATCGTTTTTCTTCCGGTTAGGTTGGCCAAGGTGACAGTTCGAGAATTCGTGGAGTCGGCTCCGTGTACATAAAGACGGTGGAGTTGGCTTGATGCAGGATTGTGAGAAGACCCAATCTGGAAAAGATACGATCCCGGTTGCCTCTCCTCCCCACGAAGACGTTCAAGTCCAAGTAAGCCAACCACCTCGGCACCACCCGTACAGTCAACAATCTGTTTGCACAGTACCCGTCGCTTGGTTCCGAAGCCCATGCAGTCAACCTGCCATCCGTTTTCCGTCGGGGTGAGGGCAGTGGGGAATTCATAGTAGGCGATTTCAACGCCTGCTTCCTGACATTTCTCTTCCGCAAGAATGGAGTACAAAAACTGGTTTATATGAATTTGGTTATGATGATGAGCTCTTGGGACTTTTGAGAAATCTGGAAACTTTCCTCCATCCAGTTCCACACTTTCCTTTACCAATTCCCAACCAATTCCTGAAATGACCTGTTTTCCCCAGGCATCAAAAAGTCCGGGATAGGCCACACCTCCGGTGGTGGTGGTGCCTCCAAGCTGAGAATTACGTTCCATTAGAAGGGTTTTGGCCCCGGCTCGGCCTGCCTGAATCGCTGCGGTGGTACCGGCTGAACCACTGCCTACCACAAGAACGTCAACCTCGTTGGTTACTTCCGGTTCAAGACTCTTTTGGGGGCTCTCAACCTTAGCGTGAGCCGTTGAAGCCACACTGAGTCCGGCAAATGCCGATGCTCCAAGCAGTGACTTTTGCATAAATTCGCGGCGAGGGTTTTCCGATTCAGGTAGGATTTCTTTCTGTGACATAATTATGGTTTGGGAGTTTAAAGTGTAATCTGCGTGTGTGCTGCCGAATCAAATGTTATCAATTTTCAATATCTTACGCTCTCCGGTCTGAATATCAAGATATCCATGCTTCGAACATAGAATTCATTTTCGGTAGGATGTTTCTTTGCCAAAAGGCTTAAAATTACTCTAAAAGTAGTTACACACAAATGTCACTGGAAATTAAAATCATAGAAATGCGGGTCACTCCCGTGGCGATTGCCGATCCTCCACTCAGGAGTTCCTACGGATTACACCAGCCTTATGCGTTGCGTAATATATTGGAGTTTGAAAGTGAAGATGGGATTGTTGGGATAAGCGAAACCTATGGCGGAGAGGCTCCCATGGATGCCCTGCTTGATCTAAAGGATGTGATCGTGGGTTCTGATCCCTACAAATTGACTGGTTCCTTGAAGACTATGCTGAGTGGGCAGAGCGGAGATGCTGATGCATCGCAGACTCACTTAGTCCCCGGGGAAAACCCGGTGGATGCCAAGCGTCGTACTTATGCAGCCATTGAAGTGGGCTGCCTTGATTTAATTGGCAAAACCGTGGGTAAGCCGGTCTGTGACCTAATTGGAGGACGAGTGCGTGACCGTGTTCCTTTTTCAGCCTACCCTTTCTACAAGCATGCGGGTGGCGGAGGTGAGGGAGAGGATGCCCGTGAGGATAAATATGGTGAATGCCTCAGTCCTGAGACATTGGTCGGTCAGGTTATCAAGATGCGGGAGGAATATGGATTTAATTCCATCAAATTTAAGGCAGGCGTTCTTCATCCGGATGAAGAGATCGAGACAATCAAGCAGTTGTACCGTGAACTGGGTCCAGACATACCCCTGCGAATTGACCCAAACTCAGCATGGACGGTTGATACTTCAGTCAGGGTAGGGAAGGAGTTGGGGGAGGAACTTGGCCGGGGCGGTTATCTGGAGGATCCAACCGCATCGATCGCCGGAATGGCTGAAGTGCGTAGGCGTCTGCTTGCGGAAGGAATCGACACTCCCCTGGCCACCAATGTGGCGGTTACCTGCTTTGATGATTTGCCTGAATCAATTAAGGAGGACGCCGCCCAAATTATTTTATGTGATCATCATTATTGGGGAGGGATGAGAGAGGTGCAGCATCTTGCCAAGATATGCCAAACCTTTGACCTTGGCGTTTCGATGCATTCGAACAACCACTTAGGGATTTCACTAATGGGCATGGCTCATGTAGCCGCGGCTACCCCTCATTTAACCTATGCCTGTGATACTCATTATCCCTGGCAGACAGAAGAGGATGAAGTCGTCCTGGGTGGTCGGGTACCAATTGTTGATGGATGCGTGGAGATAACGGACAAGCCGGGACTTGGTGTGGAATTGGACTACGATCAATTAGCGAGGGGACGGGAGCGATATGAAAAATGTCCCTATCGTAAACGGGATGATACCGCAGAAATGCGAAAACATGTTGATCCGAACTGGGAACGAAAACTACCCCGCTGGTAATTATTTTCGATTTATGACTTTTTCAAATGAACAACTTCTCGATGGACTGAATTCCGTCACCACCATTCCGCTCATTCCATTTCGTGGAGGAAGCATTGATTATGATGCCCACGCCAGGAACATCACCTACCTGATGGAGAATAATCATTTGAGCGATGGCCGACCCAGAGTGATCTGCGTGGCCGGGACCAGTCTGATTCATCATGTTTCCTACGAGGAACAAAACAAACTTATCGAAGTAACCGGGGAGGTCATGGGAGATCAGAGTATTTTACTCTCTGCGATTGTGCCAAACCCGCTACCCGAAGCGGAACGACTCATTGAGATGCAGTCGCGAATGAAACGATCTCCGGATGCCTATCTGATTATGCCTCTTGGAGGGGTCTACAGTATGGAAGGTTTTCTTGAAACTTTCCTTTCATTTGGAGAAAGAGTGGGAAAAGAAAATGATGCCCGCTTACTCTATTACCACCGGCAACCCCGTGATCGTAAGCATGTTGTCCAACTGGTTAAGGAATCTTCCGCGTTTGTCGGCATAAAGGTGGGTACAACAGAAGATGAAGTGAATGGACTGTGTGAGGAAATTGGGGATCATGGTTTGGTGATCTGGGGAGTGGGGGATCGTTCCACGGAGGCTGCCCGTTTGGGTGCAAGCGGCCATACTTCCGGGATATCTGTGCTTTTTGCCAAAGCGGGTGACTTACTTAACAACGCTCAGCGCGCCGGAAATTATGAAGAGTCCGAATCCGTTGAGAAAAGGATCGCTGCTTTGGAGGAAATTCGTTTCGAAAATGGAAGAGTCTACAACTATTCGGCGGTGGTCGAGGCAATGATCCAATCCGGATTTGATGATATTGATCCGGGTGAAAGTGGTCCATTTAACCCCCGGGTGCCTTCGGTAGTGGCAGACCGAATCAAGAATGCAATCGAGGGAATCCTTGACTTACATTAAGGCAATCCAACTTAGAAAAGAAAGTTAGGGAAGAAATACGCAAAAGCTAAGACCGCGATTCCTCCACAAATACCCTGAAGGGCAATCACAATGGAAAAAGTTTTAAAGGTTTCCGCCTCGGTAAACCCTGACAATTTTCCGACTACCCAGAAGCCGCTATCATTCATCCATGGGATCGGTTTTGCCCCGCAACCAATGGCGAGAGCCAGATAGACTGGATGAATTCCCAGTCCCTGTTCCACGAGTCCCCCGACAATGCCGATCGAGGTGACCATGGCCACGGTTGCACTGCCTTGGGCAATCCGGATGATAGAAGTGGTGAAATAAGCAACGATCAGCACTGCAAGTGATCCAAATTCCTGACTGCTTACAAAGTTGGAAACTTCCAAACCTAGAGAGGTTTGTTGTAGAATTCCTCCAAAAGCTCCTCCCATTCCGGTTATAAGAATGATCACGCCGGCTCCTTGTAGGGATGATTTTACGGAATCACTCAAATCAGATTTGGTGGAAAGCCTTGATTTCATAAGTTGTCGAAGAGCAAGCAAAGCTCCCAGAGTCAGGGCAATATTTTTGTCTCCAAGGAGGATAAACAGATCGAGGATTCCACCTAAACCTTTTGTCTGCAAAGTTTCCGAGAATTGTAAAAGGAGAGATTTGCCAGCGAGGAGGAGGACCGGCACGAGTATGGGTGCGATCGAAGAAAGCAGGGAAGGAAGTTGATGATCGGGAGTTTCCGCCAGCCTGAGAAACTTACTTTCTTTTTCATTCGCATTTCCCCGTAATTCAATGGGATGGTTGGTGTTAAACCAACGGGCATAGGCAAAGGCACCCGTCATACCAACCAATCCAACGAGAATTCCACCCACAATCATTCGTCCTAAATCGACGCCAAGTTCCCCGGCAACAACCAATGGGCCCGGTGTGGGGGGTACCAGTGAATGAGTCATGGCTCCCCCGGCAACGATGGCCATGACATAGAGAACATAGTTTTTCCGGGTCTGGGCTGCCAGTGCCCGAGCCAGTGGGATCATTAGATAAAAAAGGGTGTCAAAAAAGATGGGTATACCAAGAAGAAAGCTGCTCCCCGTGAGTGCTTCAGGTGCTCTCTTTTCACCAAGAAAGGAAAGGAAAGAACGAACGATTCGTAAAGCCCCTCCACTTTCCATCAGACATGTTCCAATAATCGCAGCCATTGCTATAAGGATACCAATTTTAGCACTCGTTCGCCCAAAACCTTCAGCCACGCGTGTTCCGACATTCTTTTCGGCCAGTTTTTCCGCATTTTCCAGAGTCTCTCCCTTTTCCTGATGGAAATGTTTAATCAGTAAATCTTTCGGGGTACATAATCCTACAATTAGGGCTGCCAGAGTCAGGGCAAGAAAAGCGTGCAATTTGAAACGAATAATTCCACCCACCACAGTGAGAATACCAACGAGTAAGAGAATGAATGGCATGGACATGGCAAAAAAGGTTACATCTTTATGGAGGATTAATTCGGACTTTCAGGCAAGGAAGAAGAGCGTTTGGTTCTCACAGTCCTAGTTAAGCGGCTGTTTGATTAAGTCTTTGTAAAATATCTTTGGCTTAGCGGAGTGCTTCGAGAACGATTGAAGTTAAGCGTTGAGATTCAGGAATAGTGAATGTCAATTTGCCGTCCTCGACCTGGATAAGTTCAGAATCCCCGGATTTCTTATTCTGGCGGTAACCGGTCTTAGGTTCAATATCTTCAGTGGTCCATCTTACCCGAACCTTTTCACCTTCGATGAATCCTTCACCGACGAATTGGCCGTCCCGGTTGTACCGTTTTCCTTTCTGTATGGTTGCCGGTATCGAGATTTTTAAATCCTCAGGATCTCCGTTTGCTTTCTTCCGTGCCACTAAAACGATGAACCTGTCTGCGGTACGGTCGTAGGAAGTCATTCGCATGAAGTCCTTGTCCTTCACTTCATTTAATGTGATATCATTTCCCACCTCGCCTGCAATGGCGTGATGAATACATTCGTTCTGCCCGGCTGACAGCTGGGCAAACCAGCGCCAAATATAATAATGGGTATGGTTGGGGTCGTCCGGTACCGCATAGGGTGCCCCAAATTTATTGCGTGATATTGAGGGCACATCGTTCTGGATTGTGAATTTTTCAACCGATCCTATTAGATTCAGTTTGCGGGTTGCGATAGCGGGACCACCAGTGAAATTAGGATTAAGTTTTTCGCCCAATTCGGCCAATCGCCCATTGTAGTCGAGCCGCTTGGTCAGGCCCATGGTCCACGCACTGTTGTTATCGGCCCAGGGGAGATTGGCAAGACTTAGACCGCGCTGAAGACATTCGCCGAAAATGCGTAGGGTCGATTCAACGGTGTCACCACTGCCTTCGGGGCCATGAGTCGTTTTTCGGCCATCCCAGCAGATCCAGCTTTCTGCCGCGACGATTCCTTTATCGGAATATCCCTCCTCATGGAGGCGTTTATCCATGTATTCCATTTGGCTCCATACCGAACTTACCCAGGTGAGGAGTCCGCCCCCCCAGCCATTATTGAAGTCACTCAGGTTGAGAGCGAAGTTATCAATCATTCCCATGAGCTCTTTTGACTTCAGTTGCACATCGTACCATTCCTTACAATTTCTTGATGGTGACAAGCCGGCGGTGGAAATGACTTTCTTGTCTCCGGTTTCCTTTTCATAGTCACGGATTGCCCGGGTGGCGGGCAGAATGAATAAATCCATCAAATCATCCCAGTTGCCATCCCAGTACTTGGGGTGATTGGCTTCATGAAAAATGCCGTAGTAATCGACATCCTCACCAAACCATTCGACCGTTGCCTTCACCATATCATAAATCGCCTGATCATCACGGGGTATTTTGTTGAAGTCATCATAGACCTTTCCGCCATTGATCCACAAAGGCACCTGCCAAATGACCAATTCCGTCTTGATGCCGCGTTCCTTACAAAGTTTTACGGCATGCTTGATCGCAAGAGCTGTGTCGGATGGATGATTGGCATAATCGAGGTTTTTTTTCTCTGGAAGGGTATGCAACGACATATACCAAAAGCTTGCATAGCTACCCACTTTTCCGAGTTCACGCTTAATATCGCTTTCAGAATTTTTGGGCTGTTTACGATAGGGCTGCCATCGGAAACCGACATGGATATGATTGCGAGTCGCTTGGTAGACTGCAGGACTATCTTCTCGATCAAATATACCTTCTATTCCAGGTCCCACCCGATCCTTCGGGTCTTCGGGAATTAATGAATTGTCGGCTCGGCAAATTTGCGTCAAACCACCCGCTAAAATGAGAAGTGTTCGCAACCACATTGTCCTAGATTTAAGAAAAAAGTAACAAAGGCAAGGATTGGATTACGAATTTATGGTATTCTTTTTGAGAGATTACCTCTTTTTTCGATCAGTCAGATAATAAACTTGTGGGTTGATTTGTTTCATCGAAGCCTCAAGTTTTTCGTATGGCTCATCCTTCTGGTTAATGATCCCGGCGTTGTTTTGGCCGTCCTGGTATTTAAACCAATGCCATCCGACTATTGATTTATTTTGTAAGAGACCGAGTGTGAAGTGTTGATAGAATTTGGCCCGGTCTCCCTGGGTTTTGACGGAAAACCCTGCCCCAAACTTTTGCGTGGGCAATCCACTGTCTTCTGCCATTGCATACCATTCGGTAATCAGGATGGGTTTGCTGGCTAGCTTTGACCATCTGGTCAGGCGTTCATCTTCAGGAGTCCAACGGTGATAGTAATTGACTGAAATAATGTCAGCGTATTTTCCGGCACCTTCGAAGATTCCAGGTGAGTGCAAGGCCATGCCATGAAAGCGAGTACCTAGATACATGTGATTAGGGTCATGCTTTTTAAGTGCCTTCGAAACCTTTCGATAATGAGTTTCAACCACTAATTTTTGAAAGTCCCGGTCGTCCTCCCTGGTGGGTTTTCGGTTGTTCCGGTTTTCCATGAACCGTTTTGCTTCGAGGTGGTTGGGGTCATCAGGTGGGTGATTCAAATATTTGCTGACAATGCCTTTTTCCTGAAACGGTAATTCATTGTCTGAAAAGTGCCCCAGCAACCAAGGATCATCTCGAGTGAGAAGAGTCTGCTTGGCATGTTTGTTACAAAAGTCTTGGTATTCGGGATCGAAAGGATAAATAACATTAAATTGATCTGTCGCCGGATACTTTGTTTTTCGAATTTTCCGATAATTGGACATAAAATTCCAACGCAGACAATATGGCATGCGTATGGTTGTTTTGCGGAAGATTTTATCAACTGACCAGCAACCCAGGGTGTTGAAGCCAAGATTTTTAAGATGCTTTACGGTGTCTGTCCCCCAGGCGAGATTTTGATTTGATAAATTGCTGATATCCTTCTGCCCATTCGGGTAGACTGAGTTTAATCCAACGGACAAAAATACATATCCATGCGGATCGATGATCCACCAGCGGTTCTCGATTTTTTGGGTATGAAAGAAACCCGTTGGCTTAGTGCGGATTTTTTTCCAACCGCCATATGTATTCAAGAATACTTTCTCGCTTGTGGGGAATTCCTTTAAGTCGCCAAGAGTAACCGTTTCTTTCTTTACATATTTTCCCTTCTCCCAAACTTCTGCATAAGAAGATGCATCGGCTGTTGAAGGTTCACAGGCTAGAGGCAGGGCAAGAATCGCCGCTATGGCAAAAAGAATCTTCAGAATAGAAGTTTCTTTTAGGCAATGAGTGGCTTGACCACATGGGAATGGTCGACGCCGGTAAGTTTCCAGTCAAGTCCCTGATGTTTGACGGTGAAGAACTGATGGTTAATGCCGAGTAAATGGAGCATGGTAGCGTGCATATCGTGAACATGTACCTTGTCTTTGACCGCATGATAACCGAGTTCATCGGTTTCTCCATAGCCAAAGCCACCTTTTACCCCTCCGCCGGCCATCCACATAGAGAAGCCCTTGATGTGATGGTCTCTCCCGGCTCCTCCTTTGCCTTGAAACATGGGGGTCCGACCAAATTCTCCACCCCAGATTACCAGAGTGTCTTCTAGCATGCCACGTTGTTTGAGATCCTGAATCAGGGCCCATGTGGGCTTATCCGTAAGTCCGCAGCAGGTGTCCATGTATTTTTCCAGTCCGCCATGATGATCCCATCCGCGATGATAAAGATGAATGAATCGCACTCCTTTCTCAGCAAGTTTCCTGGCGAGCAGACAATTTGATGCATAGGAACCGTCCCCCGGTTTAGCGCCATACATATCGAGAATGCGTTGCGGTTCCTTAGACATGTCCATCAGTTCAGGAACAGAGGTCTGCATCCGGAAGGCCATTTCATATGCGGCAATCCGGGTATCCGTTTCGGGATCGTTGATGGTTTGGTTTCGATGACGATCCATTGCGGTAATCGCATTAACCAGTTTTCTTTGATGCTCAGAACTTACACCCTTCGGATTGCGAACATAGTGAACGGGGTCGCCGGTGGAATTAAATTCCACACCCTGAAAACGGCTGGGTAAGAAACCGGCGGACCATTGGCGGGAGGCAATCGGTTGTGGGTTACGTCCGCCTACACTACTCATAACCACGAAGCCGGGTAGATCTTCTGCTTCACTTCCCAGACCGTAGTTAATCCATGAACCCATCGACGGGCGCCCGCTGATGGCAGTCCCGGTATTCATGAAAGTATGAGCCGGGTCATGATTGATCTGCTCAGTGACCATGGAACGGATGATCGATATGTCATCTGCCATCTTAGCAGTCCAGGGCAGGTAGTCGCTAATGTACTGTCCACCCTTACCGTATTTCTTGAATTTTGTAAGGTGCCCCTGAACTTTCAGGGCTTGGCCCTGTAGTTGGGCGATTGGTTGCCCCTTGGTGAAGGACTCAGGCATGGGTTGCCCATGTAATTCATCAAGCTTGGGTTTATAGTCAAAAGTTTCCAAGTGGGAGGGGCCTCCCGCCATGCAGAGAAAGATGACCCGCTTGGCTTTGGCTTTGGGGAGCAGGTACAGAGGTTGTCCTGCGTCTTTGGCTATCAGGCTATTCAGGGCAGCACCTCCAAGACTTAGTCCGGACCCTGCTAAGAAGGCACGGCGGTTGATCGAGTTTGGAGATATTGGGAAATTCATCGTCTGAGATTGGTTTCGGCTAAGTTAAGGATGGCACGGGCAACAGGAGTCCACATGTCGGGTGAGTTACTTTTCGTATCAATCAATAATTGGGCGAGGGTTTCCTGCTCAAATGGATCCGGGGCTCGGGAGACGGCTTCTTCGAATGCGTAGGATAGCCTGCTTTGATAGGAAGCTCCTCCGTGCACGATAATCTTTTGGGCAAAAGCTTTGGCTGCTTCCAGGAAAGTGGGGTCATTGAGCAGGACAAGGGCCGCTAAGGGAGTATTGGATTGAGGTCGCTGGGTGGTGCACTCCTCGCGACTGGGGGCGTCAAAGGCTTTCATCATGGGATGCAGAAATTGCCTTTGCCAATGGACATAAAGTCCCCTTCGCCATTGGGTGTCTCCAGTGTCCTGTTTATATACACGCCTAGGGAAATTGAGGTGCCGATAGTACCCTGGAGGCTGGAACGGTTTTACGCTCGGTCCCCCGATTTTAGGAACAAGTAGTCCGCTGATGGCAAGGGTGTTATCACGGACGAATTCTGCAGGCAGTCGTCGTGCAACTTGAAAACTGTAGAAGTTTTCCTCCGGTAAAGTGGCCTGGCGGTAAGTTCGGCTAAGAACAATTTCCTTAATAAAAGCTTTGAGGTTCCATTGCTTTTCCAGAAGAGATAAAGCAAGTCGGTCAAGAAGTTCGGGGTGCTCAGGAGGGGTGCCTTGCCCGCCAAAATCAGTGAGGTCGGGAGCTAAGCCTTTCCCAAATAGAAGATACCAGATTCGGTTCGCAAGCACACGGGCATGCAACTTGCCTTTTCCATTCTTTGGATTGGTCAGCCAATTGGCTAAGTCCAACCGATCTAACCGATCTTTATCGGATTGGATTTGACCCATGAATTCAGGGACTGCCGGTAAAACGACCGCGCCTGAGTCATCCATCCAATTTCCGCGAGGCAGAACCCTCATGGTTCGTGGTTTTACAGCCTGAGAAATCATGGTCCAGCGACCCTGTTTTACCAGATCATTCCGTTTTCTTTGAATTGATTTGAAAGTGGTTAGCTGCTCTGATGAAGCCAATTCCTGAATCTGCTCATTTAGTTGATTTAGCTTAAGTTGTAGTTTCTTCTTTTCCTCATCTTTAGCCTTTTTGAGGGAGTCTGAAACTTTCTTTTGAGAAGATTCAAGTTTGGCCAATTGTTCCTGCTTTTTCTTTGGCAGGTGCTTTTCCATTTCACTGGAGAGACGGTCGAGTTCCAGCTGTTGTTCAGTTGAGTAAATTTGGATTTCAGGTGGGCGCTTGGTGGGCAATGAGTTACCGGTGAATCCACGGTCTGCGATATCGGCAAAAAATGAGGCGAGGGCGTAGTGGTCTTTTATGGTATAAGGATCATACTTGTGATCATGGCATTGGGCACACCCAACGGTTGCACCCATCCATACCTCGGAAACATTGCGTACCCGGTCGGCGGCATAGATGGCATCATATTCTTTGAGTTGAAGCCCACCCTCATGCGTAGTCTGTAAGAGGCGGTTGTATCCAGACGCCACTTTCTGTTGAGTTGTGGAATTTGGCAGAAGATCTCCAGCTATTTGTTCCCGGGTAAATTGATCGAACGGCATATTATCATTGAATGCATTGATCACCCAGTCACGGTATGGTGAAATGTTGTGAGGTTGGTCTCCATGATAGCCAACTGTGTCCGCATAACGCACCAGATCCAACCAATAGGCTGCCATACGCTC